>PVMK01154270.1_pt1 | contig 20345 bp, 22 predicted proteins | sample 1853481 | NCBI WGS metagenome assembly PVMK01 (sample SAMN08533507, study PRJNA380276) | Marine sediment metagenome, whole genome shotgun sequencing project. | reverse complement strand
AAATCTTTGTCATAGAGTCTTTCAAGTCTACGGATAATAAAATGACCCCGAGCCATATTCTGAAAATGATCTATAAAGATCGTGTTAATCAATGCCCCTCCAGCTGCTCCGATCAGGGGAATAGCTTGGGCAGCAACTTTCTCGGACACAATTATTCCAAATCGAGATGCCAAAGTGGCAATGAGTTTAACAAGTGCTGGTGCGCCTTCCCTTGCCAAACCTTTTTCCGTAATATATTTTGTCGCTTCAGAGATGACATGAGCTAAACCAGCTCTAACAGCAAAATAACCAGTTTCCGTTCCGTCGTCGCTTTTTGATGGGCCACCCAAGGCGAATACTTCTAAACAGGCGATTTTTGTTTCCAATAAGCTAATCTGTTCGCCTTCACTTCGTGCTATGTCTGCTATGGAGCGGAGCATAATGGTCGTGGTCACAGGTAATTCGATGGTTAATGCTGGAAGGCCAAAAGATCCCCCCCCAGCTCCAGTTGCAAACACGAGAAGTTTATGAGTCTTGTCCGAAGCAGCTGGTCTTGTTCTATCATTCATTGTTTGAATGGCAAAATTAAGTGCTTTTTCAAGTGATTTTTCTGTTGCTTTTTGGACAACGCCCTTCAATTTTGGAGGCAGGCGCTCGAAGCCTTTCTCTATAGGAGTTCCCAACAGGTTAGAAATTCTGGCTGTCAAATTCGGGTTTTCAAGTAGAGTTTTCGCATATCTGAGATCATCAAAATCATCTTTAGCAAGTCTCATGATATTTCTCCTGTATGGCTCTTCTTGATAAAAAATTAATCATTCCTTTTCCTTGTTATCGCTTTTAGGATAAAGGTGCCGGTTGCAAAAACCGTAATTGTAACAAAACTACCAATTGCTCTTCGAATTTGCTTACTTTTCTTTTTTCCGGTGGCACAGAAGGTAGCAAAATGTTCGCAATTGTTAAACGGGAGAGAATACCCCTTTTCTGAAAGATGCTCTCGTGCAATTCTCAGAGATTCAGAATACGATAAACGTTTCTTGTGATTGCGTCTTCTCAGTGTTCCACCACTGAGAAAATTTTCTATTTCGGTCAGTATGACCACCGGGTCCCGTTTCTCCTTATCTTCTCCTTTAAAATTGATGACAGTTCCTTCTCCGGCATATATTCCATGATGAGAATAGAGCAATCCTCCCCGTCTCACATAAATATGATCCCCTCGTATTAAATCTTCTTCGGCCAACGGCTTTTGTCGGTTGGTACCACCGCTGGTTTCGGAGTTGATCTTCTTGAACATTTTTATTCCCTATAATTCCGACCATCCGAATCTTATGAAAGATACCGCACGCGCTATTTTACGGATTCGGGCATCATCGGATCAAAGGAGTTTGTGTCCACCAATCACCAGCGGTTTAAACATCTATTCTACTCAAAGCACGAAAAAAAGCCCAGACCGATCAAGGGCTTGGAGGGATGTATTCGCTGAAGCGGCTGTCTGAAATCACGTGAATAGGATAGTTGCTGATCAGATGAGTTAATGTGGCATTACGTTTAATTGAGGATTAGTGATCTCTTGCATCCCAAGTCGAATTAAAATCGCGTCTACCGTGTATAATGGCAAGGATTTCGATTCCAGCAACTGAAATTTCATAAATAAGACGGTAAGAATATACGATCAACTCCCTGATATTTTGATCACTAATTTCGGGGACTATACGGCCGATTTTTGGAAATTCAGTTAACGTTTCAGTTTTTGCGACAATTTCTTGGATAACGTTTTGTGCGTAGTATTTTGAATCATTGGCGATGTAATCATGTATCTGTTTTAAATCATTTCTCGCTGGAACAGACCATTTTACCACGATTCAATTTCTTTCTTTAGATCTTCAATGGATACAACCTCACCTTGCTGGGCGGCTTCTCTGCCCTTTCGAACTTTATCGACAACATAAAGCCGGTACATAATGTCATCGATCTCTGCCGTATCCGGCATTTTTGATATGACGTTAAGAGCTTCTTGTTTTAAGCTTTCCATGATCACAATCTCCCAAGGTTGATCAAGTTCCTGACGGAATAAAATCTTTTTATAATTTGAATATGCTCCGTTTGAACTGATATTCAACCGGAAATTTACCTTCCTTCCGATTGAAAGCATATATTACATGAAATGGAATAAGTGGTCAAGAAGTGGCAAATTTGAATTTATAACGAGGTGATCCGTATGCATCATTCTAAAGAATGAAAACGGGGATGACCAGAAATGGTTCATCCCCTTTAGCTAATTAAGTGGTACGCCCGGCAGGATTCGAACCTGCGGCCTACGGATTCGAAGTCCGGCGCTCTATCCAGCTGAGCTACGGGCGCATGATCTATCAGATGACAGAGGACAAAATGAGAAATCTGAACTCATTGTTACGTTGGAAAATTTCGACTAATCTTTAATTTTTTATAAATAAAACGAATGCGGGCAGGTTCAACTGCCCGCATTTTATATTTTATGGGGTGAGTGATGGGACTTGAACCCACGACAACCAGGGCCACAACCTGGGGCTCTACCACCTGAGCTACACCCACCATATTATGAATTTGGAATTGGGAATGCGGAATTCGGAATTAAGTCAAAATTCTGAATCCGTAATCCATAATTTTTTACAAATTGCGGATTGATAATATCAGTACTTGAACCGTGTATCAACCCCAAAAGGGTTAGATAGCAAAATGTCGCATTCATTTCAAGGGAAAAACTTGGTATTGACGGTTGTTGGTATCTAATATAATGACTATTTTGATTGATAACAATAAAGAGGGCCATCACTTGAATCAATTTCAATTATTTTTTATCAGAGCGATCATCGGCGCCTTTCTGGCGGTTGTTATTATACGGATGTTTACGGGGAGGATCGATATCCCGTACATTGTGGGATTGGCCATTATCATGGTGGGTCTGGCTTATTTTTCGGAATATTTAAGGAATCGCAAATCAAGGTAAGCTTCACCAATAAAATTGATCGCTCAATATAGAGACTATCACTGCATGTTTGGTGCTTGAGGCGGGCTAAAAGTTAAAGGAGTTCATATCAGTGAAACAGATCATTCTCGGAACGGCCGGACACATTGATCACGGCAAGACCAGCCTGATAAAGGCCATGACCGGTATTGATACGGACCGACTGAAAGAAGAAAAGGAGCGCGGGATCACCATCGAGCTGGGATTTGCCTCCCTGGATCTGCCGGGAGGCCGGCATCTGGGGATCGTCGATGTCCCCGGTCATGAAAAATTTGTCAAAAACATGGTGGCCGGGGCTACGGGCATCGATATTGTGGTCATGGTCATCGCCGCCGATGAAGGGGTGATGCTCCAAACCCGGGAACACATGGAAATCTGTACGCTGTTAGGGGTCCGGCACGGCCTGATAGTCATGACCAAAACGGATCTGGTGGAAGAGGAGTGGCTGGAGCTGGCCCTTGAAGATATTCGCGAATTCAGCCAGGGAACTTTTTTGGAAAATTCGCCCATCCTGCCGGTATCATCCGTCACCGGTGAAGGTATCCCCGAATTGATCAGCACCCTGGATGAAATCGCCGGCAATATTCCCCTGCAGCCGCCTTCCAGTCTGTTTCGCCTGCCCATTGATCGGGTTTTTACCATGAAAGGATTTGGGACCGTCATTACCGGAACCCTTGTTTCCGGCAAAATAAATGTGGGCGAAACCATCATGGTTTACCCCTCAGAAATCACATCCAAAGTTAGAGGCATTCAGGTTCACAATCAAAGTGCCGAATCAGCAGAAGCCGGCATGCGCACAGCCATAAATTTTCAGGGACTTGACAAAGCCGCGGTAAATCGCGGGGAAGTGTTGTCCACTCCCCGGCGCATTGATTACGAGCTATATGGTCGATGTCTCTTTTCATTATCTGTCCAGCAATAAAAAGCCGCTAAAAAATAGAACTCTGGTGAGGTTTCATACCGGAACCAGCGAAGTCATGGGCCACCTGATTCTGCTTGAACAGGAAGAACTGCCGCCCGGTCAAACCGCCGTTGTGCAGCTCAGATTGGACTCAGCGGTGGCCATCGTCAGGGACGACCGCTTTGTGGTCCGCAGCTATTCACCCGTACGAACCATCGGTGGTGGACAGGTCTTAAACCCGATACCCCCGAAGCACAAGCGACTGAGACCGGATGTCATCGAAGGATTGCAGCATCTGGCTGACAATGACCCGTCCGCAATTGTCTCCCAGCATGTTCAGCAGGCGGGGTATGGCGGGGTCTCTTTTTCACAACTGAAAATCATGACCAACCTCACCGACAAACAGCTTGACAGCGTCTTGCAGCATCTGTTGTCCCAAAAAACAATCACGAAAACGGATAAGGAACGCCGCATATTCATCCATCAGACCACATTCGATAAATTAAAACAGAAAACCGTCGAATATCTGGGTAACTACCACAGCGACAATCCTCTCAAGGCCGGAATGCCCAAAGAAGAGCTGAAATCGAAATTTCAGCAGCTTTCGGATCCCAAAGTTTTCAACCTGGTCCTGAACCAGATGATAAAAAGCGAACAAATTGTTCAGGAGGAAAACACGGTGCGTCTCAGCGATCATGAGGTTTCTCTGGGTCAAGACCAGGCGGATATTCGGAAGAAGATTTTAGATATCTATCATAACGGCGGATTACAGCCTCCCTATTTCCGGGAAGTGCCTAAGATGCTGGCTGCAAATCCGAATCATACCAAAGACGTGTTGATGCTGCTGGTTGATGAAGCACAAATCATCAAAACCAAGGACGACCTCTATTTCCATGCAGATGCCGTCAACAATTTAAAAAACAGGCTGGTTGATTTTCTGAAATCCAATGGAGAAATTACCACCCCCCAGTTCAAGGAAATGACCGCTGTTTCCCGCAAATATGTCATTCCGCTGATCGAGTATTTTGATGCTCAGAAGGTTACCTTGAGGGATCGGGGAGATTCGCGCAAGCTCCGCAAAGGATAATCGGGTTGCGGGTTGCGGGTCTCTTCGATTTTGGATTTGTGATTTCTGATTTCGGATTGGAAAGAGATCGACTGAGGGTTGCGGGATACGGTTGCGCGTGTGGGGGCGGCTCCCAGTTTCGCACCTTCTTATCTTCTTAGCTTCTCAGCTTCCCAGCCTTACTCTCCCAGCTTCTTACCTTATTCTCTTCTTACCTTCCCATCTTCATACCTTCTCAGCTTCCCACCTTCTTACCTTCTCAGCTCCCCGTCTTCTATCTTCTATTCTTCTATTCTTTTCTAAACAATATCCTGACTGGTGAACATTGCGGTGATGCTGTCAACGAAGGCCATGCCTTTGCGGGTTAAGGCACAGTGAGTTTGGGTTAATTTTACGAGATCACCTTTTTCAAAATCAGCAATTTTAGCCTCGAAGGAATTCAAAAAGTTTATTCCAAACCTTTTCCCGAAAGCATCCAATTCAATTCCCCGGGTCGTTCTGAGACCGAGATAAATTGCCTCCATGATCAGTTGCTCCCTAGTGAGCTTCTCTCTTCCTGCGATCGGCGATTGACCGGCTTCGATCTGCCGCATATAATCGTCCAAACGCCGGTGATTCCAGTAGCGTTCCGGCTCGATGAACGAATGCGCCGATGGTCCCAAACCGATATAGGGTGCAAACGACCAGTATTTTTGATTGTGCCGTGAAAATTGCGGCCCGGAGCCGGCACCTGTCTGCCGGGCGAAGCTGGAGATTTCATACTGAATAAATTCGTGGGCTGTCAGAAAATCGATCGTGGTATCGAACAGCTCCCTGACTGTACCGTCTGAAGGTAACTGGATCCGAGCGGCAGCCACATCACGACCCAGGAGCGTATCGGATTCAATGGTCAACATGTAGCAGGAAAGATGCGCTGTTTCTGTTTCAATTGCCCGGGTCAGATCTCCCAGCCAGTTTTCTTTATCCTGAGCGGGCAGACCATAAATCAGATCCAGTCCAATATTATCGAAGCCGGCCTGCCGGGCCCACTCGATGGTTAAAGCCGCCTCGGCGGCCGAATGTATCCGGCCGAGAAATCTAAGATTATTGCTTTGAAAGGATTGAACACCGATATTGAGCCGATTGACACCGGCCCGGTGGAAGTCTCTGAGGCTTTCCCGGGAAATCGTTCCGGGATTGACTTCCAGGGTTATTTCGATATCGGCGCCGACCGTGAAGTGCGTATTGACAGCATCAATGATTTGCCTGATGCTCTCAGCTTCCAGGACCGAAGGGGTCCCGCCGCCGATATAAAGGGTGTCAAAGACCTGAGCGCTGACGCCTACTGTTTCAATCTCGCGCCCAATGGCCTTCAAAAAAGTGGGAACTCCGGATAGATCAGTAATCGAATAAAAGTCGCAATAAGGACATTTCTTCACACAAAACGGAATGTGCACGTAAATGCCCCCAAACTTGTCAGCAATTTCGCTCATTATACTAAATACAACGGCTTAGTTTCCCTTCAGAAATTCCGAATTCCGGTTATCTGGAAAGAACAAGTTGTATTGGTTGTGGGAGTTTTTTTATGGTAACTTGGACTTTCCGGATAAGCGCCTTCCGAATTTCAGGCTTATTATTCTAAAATCTAAACTGGTTTCTAAACCGTTGGATTTTGTTCGATAACCCCGCTAAAAAGAAGCGGGATTTCGCAATCTGATTACTTAAATTGACGTGCCCAACAAGCTAACAAAATTGTGACCACCATTTCTGTCATCTGTCTTCTGACCTCTGTCATCTGACTTCTGAAAAAGTACGTGAGCATTTTGAATTGAATCGTGATGCACACTAAAAATAATAAAATAGATGCGAATCCCGCTATGCGGGGCAACGCAGTTAGCGGACAAAAGATGACGGTTTAGAAACCAGTTTTAGTGCCAGCCACCGATCAGATGCATATGCAAATGAAAAATAACCTGCCCTCCCCCTCTCTCGACATTAATAAATAACCGATAGCCGGATTTATCAACCCCTTGCTGCGCCGCCATTTCTTTGGCCACCATTACCATTTCTGCCAGAATGGGCTGATCGGCTTCGCTAAGATCGTTAACACTCCGGATGTGGTTTTTGGGAACGATTAAAAGATGAACCGGAGCGGCAGGATTAATATCCCTAAATACCGCCAGTGTATCGTTTTCATACAAAATTTCCGTGGATGTTTTACCATGTGAGATTTTACAGAAAAGGCAGTCTTTTTCCATACTGAGTTATTCCTCCCTCTGGCATATAACATTGATAGAAGTGGTTTCATAAAAATACTGAAGGCGAAAGGTGTCATACTATTCTTTATATTCGATCGATGTCAAGGCGGGAATAATTACCCGGGCGAGGGACTAAAAAAAGAAAATCGAACACTGAAAGGATGATCATCTTTTAAATCTTTCAAACCAACCCCGTATGGTATAAATGCAACCTGTGAATCTTTATAAAATAACTTAGCGCTTATGGGGAGACAGGTTCGCGGGAGCCAAAAGACCACTTGCCCTTTAAGGTGGGGGCTCCCAGGGCTCTGTCGAGCTCATCTAAATAACGAGCTCTGGATATTTGCCGGGCGCCGAAGCGTGTCAAATGGCCGGTGGTAATCTGACAATCGATCAAGGCAAAATTTAGCGTTCTGAGATGTTTAACCAGGGCCACAAAGGCAACCTTGGAGGCATTGGATACGCGGGTAAACATGGATTCGCCGAAAAAGCAATTCCCCAGTGAGACACCGTAAAGCCCGCCGGCCAGCCGGTCGTTTGACCAGGCCTCAACCGAGTGGGCAAATCCGGATTCGTGCAGGCTGCAGTATGCTTTCGCCATCTCATCGACTATCCAGGTTCCTTCATTATTTTCCAGTCGCACCCGGGCACAGTCGTTGATTACGCTTTCAAAAGCGCAGTCAACGGTAACTTTAAAAGTCCCTTTGTTGATAACCTTATTTAACGACCTGGAAACTTTAAGCTCATCCGGGTAGAGAACAAGGCGGGGATCGGGCGACCACCACAGAATCGGTTCGCCCGCCGAATACCAGGGAAAGATGCCCAGGCTGTAAGCAAGCAACAGACGCCTGCGAGTCAAATCACCCCCTACCGCCAGAAGGCCTTCTTTGGAAGCAAGATGCGCAGAAGGGAATACGAGATCTTCAGATAGCTGATAAACAGGCATTTCGTTCAGAATTTAGGAATTGCGAATTTAGAAATTCAGGAATTAAAGGAACACTAATTTAGGAATTGAGGGATTAAGGGATTTAGGAATTAAAGGAATGCTAATTTAGGAATTGTGAATTAAGGGATTTAGGAATTAAAGGATATATCCTATCTTATATAATACCTTATTCCATAATCCCTCAATCCCTGAATTCCTGAATCCCTCAATCCCTCAATCCCTCAATCCCTCAATTCCTCAATCTCTAAATTCCTCACTCGTTTTTTAGCCGTAATTGAAAACTAATTTATCATCTTTTAAATCGATATGGACCTCACCGCCTTTTTGCATGGTGCCAAACAGAATCTGATCCGACAGGGCATCTTTGATCTCGGTTTGAATCACACGCGCCAGCGGCCGGGCGCCATACTGCGGATCGTATCCTTTTTCAGCCAGCCAGGTACGCACCGGGGCGGATATAGTCAGCAAAACTTTTTTAACCGCCAGCTGATCGTTTAATTCCACCATGAACTTGTCGACCACCTTTTCCATGATCTCAAGATCGAGGGAATTGAAGTTGATAATCTCATCCAGGCGATTACGGAATTCCGGGCTGAACATCTTTCAATCGCAACCTTGCCCTTGGAGGCCGTGTCCTTGCTGCCGTCTCCAAAACCGATGGTTTGCTGACTCATCTCACGGGTGCCGGCATTGGAGGTCATCATCAGGATGACGTTTCTGAAATCCGCCTTTTTGCCGGTGTTGTCGGTAAGGGTGGCATGGTCCATGACCTGCAGCAGGATATTAAACAGGTCGGGGTGTGCTTTCTCGATTTCATCCAGCAATAAAACGGAATGGGGATGCTTGCGAATTCCGTCGGTCAGCAATCCGCCCTGATCAAAGCCGATGTAACCGGGAGGTGCACCGATCAACCGGGCCACCGCGTGCTTTTCCATATACTCGCTCATATCAAAACGAATAAACTCAACGCCCAGAGTCATGGCGACCTGTCGGGTGACCTCGGTTTTGCCGACGCCGCTGGGCCCGGTGAACAAAAAGCAGCCCACCGGCCGGCCGGGGGTTCCCAGACCGGCACGGGAGCGCTTGATTGAGGTGACCAGCGCTTTGATGGCGTCATCCTGACCAAATACGAAGCGCTTGAGGCCGTCTTCAAGGTTTTCCAGTTTCGTACGATCCGAAGTCGATACACTCTGGGCGGGAATTCGGGCCATTTTAGCCACAATTTTTTCAATGTCCGCCGGGTTGATTTTCTTTCGGGTCGTGGCACCGGAAAGCCTGATAAAGGCTCCGGCTTCGTCGATGACATCGATGGCTTTATCCGGCAGGTAGCGGTCATTAAGAAATTTAGCCGACAGCTCGGCCGCCGCTTTCAGGGCGGAGTCGGTGTATACAATTCCGTGGTGTTCCTCGTAACGGGACCGCAGCCCTTTCAATATTTTGACCGTCTCGTTAATGGGGGGTTCAAAAAGCTCCACCTTCTCGAAGCGGCGGGACAGGGCACGGTCTTTTTCAAAATGGTTCTTGTATTCTTCATAGGTCGAAGAACCGATGCAGCGAATCTCGCCACTGGTCAAAACCGGCTTCAAAATGTTGGAGGCATCCATGGAACCACTGCTGGTGGCACCGGCGCCCACAATGGTATGAATTTCATCAATGAACAATATGGCCTTGGGCTTTTTTTTCAGCTCGGCTATGACCCCTTTTAATCGCTGTTCAAAATCTCCTCGAAATTTGGTGCCGGCCAGCATACCGCCGAGATCAAGGGCAAAGATTTCAACGTCTTTGAGCAAATCCGGGACATCACCTTTTTGGATTTGCTGGGCCAACCCTTCGGCCATGGCGGTTTTGCCGACCCCCGGATCACCGACATAGACCGGATTGTTTTTGCGCCGGCGGCACAGGATCTGCATGGTTCGCTCCATTTCGGCTTTACGACCGATGAGGGGATCCAGCTTGCCTTCGGCAGCCTGCTTAATCAGGTTTGTTGTGAAAAGTTCCAGAGGGTTGGCTTTTTTCTTGCGCCTTTCTTTGGCCGGTCGGGTCAATTCAACGGGTGGTTCTTCCTCAGAGGTCCTGGAAACATTATGGGTAATGAAATTGAGCACATCCAGGCGGGTGAGGCCCTCTGCGCTGAGAAAATACTCAGCATGAGAATCTTTTTCCAGAAAAATAGAAACCAGGATGTCAATGACGGTTACTTCCGCTTTTTCTGCGGAACGGGCATGATTCACCGCCCGCTGGATGACACGTTGGAAACCGATGGTTTGTTGAAGCACATATTCGTTGCCATCGGGGATTTGTTCAATCTTTTCCTCAAAAAAATCTCCCAAAGAGGTGATCAAATTTTCGACATTGCCGCCGCAGTTTTCGATGACGTCAATTCCGGTGGGATCATATAAAATGGCAAAGAGAATATGCTCGATGCTGACATATTCATGGCGCCTTTTTTTGGCTTCTCTAACGGCAAATCCAAGAGTTGCGCTGAGTTCTTTGCTGATCATATTCTACTCTCTTTCCATGATGCATTTTAAAGGGAAACCGTTTTCGCGAGCTAAAGCCACAAACGGTATCCACTTTGGTTTCGGCGATCTCGTAAGGGTAGATACCGCAAACCCCTACGCCGCTTCGGTGCACATTTAACATAATTTGGGTGGCTTCTTCCGATGACTTCTGAAATACATGAACGAGGACCTCCACCACAAACTCCATGGTGGTATAGTCATCGTTGAGCAGGATCACCTTGTACATAGGTGGTTCTTCGACCTCTTGATCGGTCTCAGAACTGACACTTTCCTCTACATCTGGATCATACTGGCCCATTGAATCTTTTCCAAATCGGTTGTATGCATAATTTTATTATAAGCACTTGGATTATCGCTTGTAAAGGGGATGGCTTGAAATTTTATGCCGCCCCGGTGACTATTTCCCGCAACATTTTTTATATTTTTTCCCGCTGCCGCAAGGGCATGGAGCATTGCGTCCGATTTTTTGGGTGGATCGTTTTTGCGGTTTTTTCTTCTCGGATTCGCCACTGCCTGAAAAAAACATTGGCTGTTGCCGGGGCTGTCGGTATTCATCTATTTTCTGCGGTTCGGCGATCTGGATGCGATACAGGATCCCCAGGGGTTTCTTCTTTGACCCTTTCGATCATATCCTGAAACAATTCATAGCCTTCTTTTTTGTAGACGATCAGCGGGTTTTGCTGGGCATAGCCCCTTAACCCGATGCCCTCCTTCAAATGGTCCATGGAAAGCAAATGGTCTTTCCACAAACTGTCCACGGTCTGAAGCATAACCACGCGCTCCAGTTGCCTGAATTCATCTGCACCGATGGCAGCTTCGCGTTCTTCATACCTTTTACCGGCGGCTTCAAAGATCATTTCGGCCAGACCGTCCCGGTTGAGGCCGTCCAGTGTTTCCCCATCAAAGTCGTCCAGACGAAAATTAAACTGTTTGTACACCGCTTCTTGAATCTCGTTCAGGTCCCAATCTTCAACATGCGCTTTATCGCCGACATGGATACCGGCCAGGGCCTCGGCTTTATCGCGGATCATCTCCATCACGGAATCTCTCAAATCTTTGCCACTCAGTGCTTCTCGGCGCTGTCTGTAGATGACATCCCGCTGCTGGTTCATCACGTCATCATATTCAATGAGCTGTTTGCGTATTTCAAAATTGTGCCCTTCCACTTTGGCCTGAGCATTTTCAATGGCCCGGCTGATCATGTTGTGCTCGATGGGCTCGCCCTCCTGCATCCCGAGCTTTTCCATGATGCCGGTGATGCGTTCACCGCCGAAAATCCTTAAAAGATCATCCTCTAAGGACAGGTAAAATCGAGAAGAACCCGGATCTCCCTGCCGGCCGGATCGACCGCGCAGCTGATTGTCGATCCGACGGCTTTCGTGCCGCTCGGTTCCCAGAATATGCAGTCCGCCCAAATCCGTTACCCCCTCACCCAATACGATATCGGTACCGCGACCGGCCATATTGGTGGAAATCGTAACCGCTCCCCTTTGACCGGCCTGGGCAATGATCTCGGCCTCGGCCTCGTGGATTTTAGCATTGAGCACGGTATGCTTGACGCCCCGCTTTTTTAATTTTTTGCTGAGATTTTCGGATACATCAATTGAAATGGTACCCACTAGGACCGGCTGACCGGCCTTATTCAGTTCTATAATTTCATCGATGGCCGCATTGAATTTCTCCTTACGGGTTTTGTAAATCACATCCGGGAAATCCGTTCGTATCATCTCCATGTTGGTCGGAATCACCACCACGTCAAGATCATAAATCTTTTTAAATTCAGCAGCCTCGGTATCGGCGGTACCGGTCATTCCGGAGAGTTTGGTATACATCCTGAAATAATTCTGAAAAGTCACCGTAGCCAGCGTCTGGTTCTCGTTTTCGATCTTGACGCCTTCTTTGGCTTCCAGCGCTTGGTGCAGGCCTTCACTATAGCGCCGCCCGGGCATCAGACGCCCGGTAAATTCATCCACGATGATCACTTCACCGTTTTTAACGATGTAATCAACATCGAGCTTAAACAGCGTATGCGCTTTGAGGGCCTGGTTTATATGGTGGAGCAATTCAATATTTTTGGAATCAAAAAGGTTATCGATCTGGAGCAGATTTTCAGCTTTGGCAACACCATCTTCACTTAGGGTCGCATTGCGGGCCTTTTCATCGATGGTATAGTGAGTATCTTTGCTCAGGCGTGGAATCAAACTGTTGATCTGGTAGTATAGATCGGTTGATTTTTCAGCCGGCCCCGATATAATCAGGGGCGTTCTGGCCTCATCGACCAATATGCTGTCGACCTCGTCCACAATGGCAAAGTTGAGATGAACCTGAACCAGCGAATCATAGTCGAACTTCATATTGTCTCTTAAATAGTCAAAACCGAACTCGTTGTTGGTGCCATAGGTAATGTCGCAACTGTAGGCCGCCTTTCTTTCCTCATCATCCAGTCCATGCAGTATGGTCCCCACGGAGAGTCCCAGAAATTTATAGATGTTGCCCATCCATTCGGTATCACGCCGGGCCAGGTAGTCGTTGACCGTAATGATGTGCACGCCTTTGCCCGATAAAGCGTTCAGATACGCCGGCAGGGTGGCGGCCAGGGTCTTACCCTCACCGGTTTTCATCTCTGCGATCTTGCCCTGGTGGAGCACGATCCCGCCGATGAGCTGAGCATCAAAAGGTCGCATTTTCAGCGTGCGCACAGAGGCTTCCCTGACGGTTGCAAAGGCCTCCGGAAGCATGTCATCAAGGGCTTCTCCCTGATCAATTCGCTGTTTGAACGCCGCCGTCCGGGCCTTGAGCTGCTCATCACTTAAGGCCTGAACCTCGGGCTCCAGCGCATTGATTTGCTCAACAATCGGTTCAAAAAGCTTAAGTTCCCGTTCGTTCTTACTGCCAAAAACTTTTGTTAAAAAATTCAACACCATTTCAAGGATATCCCTTGCAAAATTAATTTCTTCAAGCCGATGAAACGCTTGCTTTCATTATAGCAGATTTATTACCTGTCTCAAGTATTTATTTAACGTCTCGGAACTTCTACAACTTAATGAATATACAGGATATTTTTTAAGGCCTGTGTTTTGGCCTCAATCATTTCACCATTCCCTCCGGGGCGTAGGCCCTACCCTCCGGCCTGTAAGCACTACGGGCTGGAAGCGGGGCCGGAGGCCAATTGTGGCCAAGCCCCTATCTTGTCATCAACTAGTTATAATAATACCGATTTTAGTAAAAAAAAGTCCTTTTTAGTAAAAAGTGGCAGTGGGAAGAATAAGCGGTAATCGGAATTTTCGACCGAGGATCAGAAGGATAAAATTGAAAGACGGTTCAAATGTCTGTCAATGCGAAAGGTCACAAAATGGTACGGAAATTTAGTTGAGGATGTATTTTTCGGGATTTACCGGAATTCCATTCAGGTGAACCTCATAGTGGACGTGAGGACCTGTGCTGCGACCGGTATTGCCCATCAAAGCAATGGTCTCCCATCGTTTTACTTTATCACCCCGTTTTTTCAGCAATTTTTGATTATGACCGTAGCGGGTGACCATGCCGTGGCCGTGATCGATAACGATGGCATTACCGAGCAGGCCCTTTTTACCGGAGAAGGTCACAACGCCGTCGGCCGTGGCCAGGATAGGAGTTCCCTTGCGACCGGCAATATCATAGGCCTTGTGAAATTCGCGTCTTCCGGTAAAGGGGGATTTGCGATAGCCGAATCTGGAAGTGACCCAGGTCTTTACAGCCCGGGATACCGGACGGATCGCCGGCGTAGAGGCCAGCAGATTCTGTTGATCTTCAAGAGATCTTAGAAGTGAATCAAATTCTTCCTGTTGACTGCCGGATGCACGGCTGAGCTGCTCGATCTGTTCGTGCATATCACGCATCAAACTGTTGTGTTTTTCAGTGAGGGGAAGTTGAGCATCCAGATCGTCGGGGATGGAGCCGCCCACACCGAAAATATTGTCTTGTTCGTTGGTATTCTCAATATTGGCAATGATGCGAATTTTTTTCTCAAAATCGTTCAGTGCCAGCAATTTGGACTTTAAGGCATTAATTTCACTGGCAAATTTTTGAATTTGCTGGCGTTGAAAATGAATCTCATCCATCCGGCTCGAAAGATAGACTTCGCGATTCTGAAGGTGTGCGGTCGTTTCCCTGAGGTTATAATAATCGTATATGATATAACCAACAGCAACGAAAATGGCGATAAGGACAACCCCGAACAGGTGAATCGCGGTTTTGGATGTACAGACCTGTTTTGCGGGTGCGCCACTGCTACTCAATATAACAAAAGAAATTTTCTTTCGCATGATCAAAGCACCTTAGAATTCAACTTGCAATTTTTTTCAGAATTTCATGATAGGCATTCGCCTGTAAATTATTTTGAAGTCTGGCAAATTAAAAACGCCTTTGGGTACACTCACCCGAGGCGTCACGCAAGCAACCACACAGCAACCCGGCTTTCTTCACCCCCAACGGCTCTAGCCCCATGGTCTTACGTCGCCATTTTTCGGTGACTTTGCCCCTTCGCTGCTGGACGAATCCTCCCAAACTTAAATTGTATTTGGGATCCATATTTTTGTCAAGTGCGAAATCCATAGCCCACGCAAGTTTGCCGGTTCCATAGTTTCCAAAATACATATTGCCAGCTTAATAAATGATGGACATCATAAAATGCTTTTTGTCCACAGGTTATATCGGCAGATCAAAAAAAAACATTAGCTTTTTTTAGTGGCTTATGATGCGATTTGTTTAGAATCGATAAAAACTCGGCCAATTCCGCAGTGCTCAATTACATGAGCGGTCGGGGAGTTGTTGAATCTTGGCCCCGGCGAACCGCTAACAACTGGTCAAGCGCTAACGGTTCACCAAAAAGGCATTTGGGGTGCCCCCCCGAGGCCTCAATTACATCAGGCCCAGCTTAAACTTCAATGATTTTAAGGTGTTCACCATCAGCATGGTAACGGTCATGGGCCCGACTCCCCCGGGAACCGGTGTAATGAAGCCGGCAATTTCCTTGGCTTCGTCGAAATCGACATCCCCTTTCAGAATGGCAATCTTCTTTCCGGTTTTTTCGCTGATTTTTTCACCCACCCGGTTGACCCCCACATCAATGACACAGGCTCCAGGCTTAATCCATTGCGGTTTGACCAGTCCGGGAACTCCGGCGGCAACAATTAAAATATCAGCACGTTTGCAATGGCCTTCGAGATCTTTTGTGCGGGTGTGAACCACGGTAACGGTCGAGTTGGCGCCATCACCTTTTTGCAGCATCATATTCGCGATGGGTTTTCCGACAATATTGGAACGGCCAACGACAACCACCTCTGCGCCGCTGGTTTCAACACCGGAGCGGACGATCATTTGCTGAATACCGGCCGGTGTGCAGGGGGGAAATTTTATCTCATCACCACCGATCATCAGCCGGCCCACATTAACAGGATGAAATCCATCCACGTCTTTATCGGGATCAATGGCATTCAACACCCTTTTGTCATTGATATGTTTGGGGAGGGGAAGCTGGACCAAAATTCCGTTGATATTGTCGTCGTTATTATATTTGTCAACCAGGGCCAGAAGATCCTCTTCGGAAATGTCTTCGGGCTGGCTGGCTTGAATTTCCTTGAATCCAAGTCGATTGGCCGTCTTAATCTTGAGCGTAACATAAGACATGGAAGCGGGATTTTCCCCAACCAGAATAGTGACAAGTCCCGGGAACAACCCCGTGCTTTTCTTTGATTTCCGCTACTTCTTTCTGAATCTCATCAAGAATTACTTCACGAATTTCGGTCCCCTTGATTAACTTAGCAGTCATCTTCAACCTCCTTTTAAAAATATTTAAAGTTTCTTCTTACCCCATCTTTGCCTGTTTAGGAAATATTTATTCTGACCTTTCTAATTCAATAGAATGGCGATGTCAAGAGTACTCGATGCTCGATACTGGTCACTGGAAAAAAATGGCTCAGGGCGTACGGCAAAACTCGAGGTTGAAGGTCCAAGGCTCAAGAGGAAAAAAGCATTTATGACACTCAGTTTTGCGTCCTATGTCCTGTGGTTCTTTTTAACTTCCGCCTTCCGCATTCCGCATTCCGAATTCAAAACTCTGTCTTCTGTTTTTTAGATCGGAAACGGCACGTTGAGCAATCCGGTGGTTTCATCAAATCCCAGCATGATGTTCATATTCTGAACGGCTTGACCGGCGGCTCCCTTTACCAGGTTGTCAATGGCTGAAATGATGATCAATCGGTTGTTGCGTTCATCGAGTTTAAAGCCGATGTCACAAAAATTGGTGCCGCGTACGTTCAATGTATCCGGCAATCTGTCCTGCGGATACAGCCGGATAAAAGGCCGCTGAGAATAGGCTGCTGAATAGCAAGCGATAATATCCTGCGCTTTGAGGTCAGCGGTCGGGCGTGCCATAGATAGTGGTCAGCATACCGCGCGTCATGGGAACCAGATGCGGGCACGAAGGTGATGGATACCGATTTTTGGGCTTCACGACTCAGCACCGCATCCATTTCCGGATTATGGCGATGGACCGCCACCTTATAAGGCCTGAAGGATTCATTGACCCCGCAAAAATGGGAGGCCGCCGCAAGGGACCGGCCGGCACCGCTGGCACCCGATTTTGAGTCCGCAACCAGCGTGGCGGGGTCCAGCAGGCCCTGTTTTATCAAGGGAATAAGCGGCAACAGCACGCTGGTGGGGTAACAGCCCGGGTTGCCGATAAGGGTCGCCTTTCCGATCTGCTCGGCATAGATTTCACTGAGACCATAAACGGCAGATGTAAGCAACTCTTTGGCCGTATGCGTCTGATAAGCCGATTCATAGACGGCCGCATCGTTAAATCGAAAATCCGCCGACAAATCGATCACCTTTTTCTCACGTTTTATAAAATCGGGTACGTAGGTCATGGGGAGCTGGTGCGGAAGCGCCATAAACACGACATCGGCATGGTCGCAAATGTGGTCGACGGAATACTCTTGGCAGACAAAGATCGACCATCCCGGCAAAGAGCGGGATACACTTGATCAAACCTGACCCCGGCAAATTGACGGGAGGTTAAAACCGCTAATTTCACCTCCGGATGGCCGGACAGAATTCTGACCAGTTCCGCACCGGCGTATCCGGTGGCTCCAACTATGGCAACACGAGTCATGGTATCGTGCTCCTTTCACTGTAATAATTCGCGTTTCATACCAGAGACGCCACGCGACTGCAAGCAGAATCAGGTGTGGTTAAAGAGATATGGCTTTTTATGCAAGGAATTTAAGCAGAGGTGCATGAGTGATACAAGCAAATTTCAGAAGACCACTATTTTTTGTGCAAAGCCGGCTGCAGTACAACGACCCATCCGACAAAATCTTTATTCAATTCGATGGGCGAGACAACGGTTCCAATAACTTGGGAGTTAAAGTTGGCATAAAATGAATATTGTTTTATATCTGATTGCCGCCGCACCAGTTTGAGTCCTTGCACCAGCTCGGCCCGCTCACCGTTGGCAAACAGATCGGCGACCGGGTAATTGATGACCTCCTCCGAACGCCTGCCGATAATTTCAAGTGCCGCCCGGTTAGCATTGATAATTCGGGTATCGTCGTCAACGATAATAATACCGGCTGCAGCACATTCAATCACCGCCTGATGAAATTGCAGCGAGTTAAGCAATTCCATAGCGTCGCGCCGGGGGAAAACGTTGCCGGTCGCAAGAACTTTTTTGTCCGCCGGCGGGGAAAAAGGCCGGGTTTCAATTTCCGCCATGAATTCGTTTAACTTAATGGTCAACTGGTCTATCGGACCTTTGGCGATATAAAAGTCGGCCCCGATCTCATTCAGCGAACCGATTTGTTCGATCATTGTTCCCGACAGGGCCACCATGGGAATTTGATTCCCGTTGTATTTGTTGCGGATGAACTTGAAAAACTGTCTGCCGTCCACTTTAGGAAGCACTAAATCGGCAAAAATCATATCAACCATATCATCTTCCAGCTTGGCGATGCCTTCTTTCCCGTTATAGGCTTTTAATATCTTATAGCCCCGCTTAGTCAGCAGTTCGCTTAAAAATTCAACAAAAAAATAATCACTATCAACTACCAGCACTTTTTTTTGCATAACTTTCACCCAACCAAGAGAAATTGAATATTGAATACTGAATATTGAATAATTATGGTATCCTATCTATTTTAGATTCAGCTCCGGCGGAACACCCGAACATATAGTACCACGATAGGCCCTCTGCGCCTATCCCCGCAACCCGTAACCCGTAACCCGCAACCCGCAATTCTCAGTCGATCTCTTTCCAATCCGAAACCCCCAATCACAAATCCAAAATCGAAAGACCCGTAACCCGCAACCCGTAACCCGTAACCCGCAACCCGCAACCCGCAACCCGTAACCCGTAACCCGCAACCCGTAACCCGTAACCCGTAACCCGCATTACGCCACAGAAACACGGCGAACTTCCAGGATATCGGTTGTCCCCTCAACTACTCTGTGGATACCGTCCTGTTTAAGGGTTTCCATCCCCTGTTCAATCGCCTGTTTGGCGAGGTCCTGGGAGGTGGCCTGTTTTTTAATCAGTATTTTTATTTCGGGTGTTCCCTCCATGAGTTCATGGATACCCACCCGGCCTTTATACCCCGATCCGCTACACCTTTCGCAGCCAGGAGACCGAAATAGCTTCAGACGGGAGGTGTATGTGTATCCGGCCGTTGCCAGAGCCTTTTTCCCGAAATCAGCCTCAACATCTTCAAACTCATCCTGGGTTGGATGATAGGCTTCCTGACATTTTTTGCATAGTCGCCGGACCAGCCGTTGGGCCAGTACGCCGAGAAAGGAGTCGGAAATGTTCAACGGGTTCATGCCCATATCCAGGAGCCGGGTCAGAGTTTCCGGAGCGTTGTTGGTATGCAGAGTGGACAAAACCAGATGGCCGGTAAGTGATGCTTCAATGGCTGTCGCCGCGGTCTCGCGATCCCTCATCTCACCGATCATAATAATATCCGGGTCCAATCTCAGAAAACCACGCATAATTCTGGAAAAATCAAGACCGATTTTGGGCCTCACCTGGACCTGTCGCAATCCTGCCTGGGTGATTTCCACCGGGTCTTCAGCGGTCCATATTTTAACTTCCGGTTTGTTGACATGGCCCAGCGCGGCGTGCAGAGTGGTCGTCTTTCCGGAACCGGTGGGGCCGACACACAAAATCAGGCCGTAGGGGCTTCCAATGATTTTCTTCAGAATTTTTAAGTTTCTTTCACGCAGCCCGATTTCATCCAACTTATAGCTGCTGGAGCGGGTCAATATTCGCAATACCACATCCTCAAATCTTCCAGCGGTGGGCATGGTGGAAACCCGCAACTCAAATTCGGGGACGCCTTTTCGTTTTAATCTTATTTTACCGTCCTGGGGAAGCCGTTTTTCTGCAATATCCAGTTCCGACATAATTTTAAGCCGTGAAACGATGGCCGGCGCCATCGTATTGGGCACCTGGACATATTCATGGCATACGCCATCGGTGCGGAAACGGATAGTGGTCTTGCGGGTTATCGGCGACGGTTCAATGTGGACATCGGAGGCATCATTGCGAAAGGCGGTGATCAAAACCTGGTCAACGAATTTAACCACCTGGCTGGATGACTCATCAAGGCCGCCGATGTCTTCTTCAATTTCTTCTTCTTCAAAGGTAACATCGGGGAT
>PVMK01188712.1_pt1 | contig 20346 bp, 21 predicted proteins | sample 1853481 | NCBI WGS metagenome assembly PVMK01 (sample SAMN08533507, study PRJNA380276) | Marine sediment metagenome, whole genome shotgun sequencing project. | reverse complement strand
AATGTGTCACGAAATAATATAAGACATCGTTTGCAATAATCAATATTATTTAGTGTGCGTTCCCAAAAAACAAGACATTTATATTTATACCAATTTCATACCTCGGAACCTGGAGAGTCTCGTTTTGGCATATCCCCAAAAGCTCTCGATTTCATTAATATGATTTTTGTCATGAACAAATTGATCTTGTCTATTATATATATATACATATATTAAGGCAAACTATTTTCATATTGGAGGTGTTTTATAGTGAGATCAATAAAAAAACCATACCTGCTGTGATTTGGGTTTATGCTTACTGCTTAGGCAGCCTTGCTATCCGCCTTTCGACGGACCAGTGGCTTTTCGACCCACCCTTACAGGCTGCTTGCTTTTTTTTCGTATCATATTTTGGATATTATACTTTGGGGGATATCCAAGCACTCACTATAACTTATGCAATAGTTGCACCTAAGCCAATTAAAATAGTAATAAAATTGCGTTTCAACCGTAATCCCTTTCTAGTGGCATAAAAAGCCCGCCGGTGGAAAATTATTATTACGGTCAGCTGACAACTTTGGTCACCTGATCCATCGTAAAAGTGACAAAAATTGTCGGCGGCAGACAAGCAATGTCAAAACCTCGTATAAACTGAATTATTGGCTCATTCGTGAAAAAATTGAATGTGGCAATCAAAGAGGAAAATTCATTACATAGGCGCGCCATATTTACACAGGCGTTATTTTTATTAACCACAGACATCCACAGGTTCTTTATAATGCCCCCTTGTGGGGTGCAGCTGCTGACATAAAAATAATTCCGCAGGGTGATATAGTCGCACCGTCTGTCCGTCAATCGTCGTTTGTTTTGTAGAACGCCTGTCAATCATCAGGTCGTATCGTTACCTGATAATCATCAGACGTTTTGTAGATTGATAATCGCCGGCATCATATTTGCCGACATCTCGTGCGACTATTTGTTTTTATCTTACTGAAACATCGTGATTATTAATGACTAATTCGACAAATTCCAAATTACACTCTGCTTTTTGGCCACCCCGTATAGAATACTTTGGAAACGGTCACCGAAGGCGATTCGAGGGCACCTGTTCTGCCGTGTTTGTCGGACGTTTCGCATACCACTTGTATAGCGAAACACCCTCCGTCTCGGAGTTATAGTTTATACCCTGCTGTTAAGGGTGCTTACCTGCATAACAGGCACCCTCGACTCGTGAATTATCCAAGCTGCTGGATCGTTGCTGCCAGGTTCCAGTTTTGCAGATCTGAAGTAAACTGAACGTATTGTAAGTTATGCCCTAATAGCAGAAACGTGTTTAACTCTAAAATCATGCTGCTAGCTTAAAGCTGACCGTCTAAAGACGATGGTATTAACCTTTAGCATGGACTAATAAAAATATTTTTTGTCATATTGACAACAGGGCAAGAGATGAGTAGAAAATAAAATCTTTAGCTCTGTTTGCGGTTTCGCATTTTTTTGTCAGCGGTAAAAATCCGATTTCTTATCATCATGGCCAATAATTTTTGGGCAAAATCCCAACCTTTCGGTTCATATTGTAAGATGCCACATTATGACATGGATTAAATAAGATAATTAAGCTGTTAGCATTCCTGACAAAAAGCAATTATTAAAAAAATTATGAAATTAATGGCCCGTTTTTTGCTTAATTCCCCAATAGTATCTTTTTTTATAAGGTTTGCTTTTGTGCCCCGGTTGGGCATAAAAAGCATAAAAAAACAACATTTTCAGTAGAATTTGAATGAAAAACAAGAAAAACAAAAGCGAATGTGACCTCCATGGTGCTCCCCATAAGGGAGCGAACCGAACCTTACTGGTCATGATGGGAGCCGCCTTACTCCTGATGGTGTGGCAGGTATGGGTTAATGGCCCGACCTCTGAAGCCTTAAAATTAAAGCTGGCAGGAGAATCGTTTCCTGTAATTTTGGGGCATGAAATATGGGATGTGATCGCTGGTGATTTTGTTGATGAGTTAATAGATATTTTTCCCTATTTTATGTTCGGCGTGTTTTTTGCCGGCTTTATACGCACATTCAAACTTGCCATAAAACTGCAAAGATATCTCAATCGTTATGGCAAGGCAAGTATTCTGCTTGGGGCGAGCATCGGAATGTTCACCCCCTTGTGTGCCTGTGGCACTCTAACAACCGCCATAAGCCTGCTGTTTTTAAACATACCGTTGGCGCCGGTAATGGCACTTCTGGTAACCTCGCCGTTGATGAGTCCGTCAACCTATTTTATTAGCCTTAACTACCTTGGTCCTGAATGGACCCTCATCAGAACTCTCGCTACTTTCCTGTTGGGGATTTTCGCAGGATATCTGACACATTTTCTAAGAAACAAGGGCTTTAAAACAAATGAAGTAATAATTGAAAATGCCATCCCCAGAGGGGATTTTCATGATGAGCATTATCCGGATGAGAAATTTAAGTGTGGTTGTAAAGAAACATTTGGCAATAGAATAGCAGCCAAGACCAATAATATGTTCGTTATCTTTCTTGCCAAAAGCTCCGAGATGCTCTGGATGGTAGGGAAGTATGTCCTGATAGGAATAGCGGTTGGGGTCGTTGTCGAGAGATATATTTCTTCTGACTGGATATATAAACTTTTCGGGCAGGATGGAGTGTTCAACATAGTTTGGATAACCCTTGCCTCTATCCCTGTATTTTTGCACCAGATCAGTTCTTCAAGTATTCTCTTTCATATTAAGGACTCAATCGACAGCACCTTGAACGGGGGAGCCGGGCTTGCCTTTCTTATCGGCGGGCCGGTGACTGCAATGCCAACCATGATAATGTTCTGGGCGGTATTTAAGAAGAGGGTGTTTTTCCTGTATATGTTCATCTGTTTGGTGGGTACGATTGCACTTGCCTATTCTTTTCAATACCTGATATTTACGCCCTATGTGGATACCGGCAATGCCCTTCTGAGAGGGGTTGGATCTGTGTCCGGCGGAAAAGTTGCAACTATTAACAAAGGTCCTGCAGCTGAACATGTGAATATTGTCATGGATCCGCAAAGAAAAAGGCTGGTCGCTACCTATTATAACGCGGATGCAGGATACGGAGGGGTGGTCTTTGATGCGGGAGGTGCTAAATTTATGGAAGATGGAGCCGGCAAATTCGATAATGAGAAGTATATTCGAAATGTTGCGGCATGGATTGAAAATCAATCATTTTCTATGCAAACCAGAAATATATTAGTTTACATCCAAAGTAACGATCCCGGAAAACCCTCATAACTCTTTTAGCCAAAAGGTGCTTGACAGTTTAAGGGAGAAAGATGATTTTTCTGTAAGCGTCACCAACAGAAAAGATACCCCGGAGATATCCGAAGACCTGCTTTTACAATACAGTCAAGTCTGGATCTTTTCCGGAATGGATAAATCCGCAGGCACTTTTCTTTCCGATAATGAGCTCGAAATTATCACCCAGTACAACCAAAACGGCAGCGGCCTTTTAATCGGAGTTGGACAACAGGGTGATTCGGCAGAAGGTTTAGATGATATTAACAGGCTGGCTAATGTGTTTGGTATTACATTTTCCGGTTCTGTTGAAAATTCTGATGAACTACAGGTGTCCAAGTTTGTTGACACTTTTAGCGTAGTACCGGAAATCCTGGGAAAATACTACAAGATGATAAAATAACAAAGTTTCAATCTTATTAAACCGTTGGAGGGAAATGATGAAGAACAAGAGTGTGATCCTGAAAATCAATGAACTAAAAAAATTCGCCGAAGACAAACGCTACAAAGAGACTATATGGAGTGATGATCGTTCAAATATAAGCATGATCTGCATGAGGCCCGGACAAGAGGCAACAACCCATACTCATCACTTTAATCATGTTTTTGTTGTGGTTGAGGGTCAGGGCGAATTCACCAGCGGAGGAGAAACCCAGGTAATTGAACTTGGCCAAATTGTTATTGTTCCACCTCTGGTCGATCATGGGATACGCAATGGATCATCTGGTGACCTGGTGATTGCCTCTATAACAGCACAAGGTGAATGATTCCCGGAAGCCCCCGAGTTACACGTCTAACCCATTCATTTAAATGTTAAACCGTGTGAATGCGTAGATCATATTCTTGCTAAAGAACAGGATATTTTTTTCCGATATACCTGCTTCGGGTGTTACGAATTTTTAATTATAAACCTTAACCCACCAGCTTAGCTAGTGGGTCCCAGCTCTGCTATGCGGGTAAGTTGGTGATAAATAAAGTGAAGTCCAAATATTAAAGTAATATATTGTTTTAAATCTTTATTACGTTCATTTTGCTTGCCCAAAACGAACCAAAAAGGCAGACGTTCACTAACCTATTAATTCAGTCACCTAAAATATGCAAGACACCCCTTTGTTATTTCGCTCAAGCGGGTCTGGGGAGACTATTGTGTTGAGTTTTAGGGCGATTTTTTTGAGCACTGATAGCAAAAAAAATGAGGTTTTAGTCGATTTTGTGTTACTTTTAAATTTTACGTTGCACTTTTAAGTGACATATTGTAAAAATAATAACACTGAGAGCCTCTATTCTTTAAAAAACAACACTATATTTATTGAGGATGAGATGAAAGGAATTGCTTTCAAATTGCTACTGGCCGCTCTGGTTCTTTCTTTTTCCCAGTCCCAGGCCGAGGCCCATTTCGGAACCATTGTGCCGTCTGATGACATTGTCAGTCAAAAAGATAATAAAAAAGTTGCCTTGGAGGTCAAATTTATCCACCCCATGGAGTTACATTACATGGAAATGGTGAAACCCGAACGGTTCGGGGCACTGCATAAAGGAAAAATCACCGACCTGCTTAACACCTTAAAGGAGGCCAAGGGCAAGAGTCCGGACCAGACAAAGGATTATACCTTCTGGAAAACAGACTTTCAGATCAAGAGACCGGGCGATTATACTTTTTTTGTCCAGCCGCAGCCTTACTGGGAGCCTGCCGAGGACCTGTTTATCGTCCATTACACCAAGGTTTGTGTCAACGCCTTTGGCTTAGAGGAAGGCTGGGATGAACCGGTGGGACTGGAGACGGAAATTATTCCCCTGACCAGACCGTATGGCCTTTGGACCGGCAACCTTTTTACCGGACAGGTCCTCTTGAACGGCAAACCTGTCCCATATGCCGAAGTGGAAGTGGAATATTTAAATGAGTCGCCGGACAATATTTCCGTGGTTATTCCGCCGGCTGATCCATATGTCACCCAGGTGGTCAAAGCTGATGCCAACGGAATTTTCTCATATGCAATGCCCAGGGCCGGCTGGTGGGGATTTTCCGCTTTGAGCGAAGCCTCCTGGACCTTGAAACATAACGGGCAGGAAAAAGGTGTGGAGATCGGCGCGGTCTACTGGGTAAAAACAAGAGACATGCGTTAAGTTTGAAGTTAAAAGGGTAAAGCAATGTGCAAAATTAAAAGAAGATTTTTGATGATATTGACGTTTTGGGTAGCCATTGCTATCTCGAGCACAGCCATGGCCCATAAGGTCAACATCTTTGCATATGTCGACAACGGCGTGGTATATACGGAAAGCTATTTCCCGGACGGCAGGGCAGTTAAAAACGGCGCTATCGAGGTATATGACAGTCAGGGACATAAACTGCTGGAAGGCGTCTCCGATAAAGAAGGATTATTTTCGTTTAAGGTCCCTAAAAAGGATGACCTGACCATTGTCATCAATGCCAGCATGGGCCATAAGAATAATTTTATCCTCAAGAAGGAAGAAATTGGAGACTGAAACAGTGAACACCGTCAGTATTCTGCCGTTATACCGACTTTTCCTTATTGTTTTGGCACCATGTTTGGTGCTGTATTTTTATCCCGCTTCTCTCTCAGCAGAAGAAATATCCAACCCTGGCGGCTCTGACATCCAAACTATGTCACAGGACCGGAACGTTACGGATAATTGTGCTGAAGCTGTGGCCCTGCTCAAGACACAAAACAATAAAATCTCCCAGGAACTCCGGAAGATCAAAAGAGAAATTGCGGCGCTTAGGAACGAACTTTCAAAACCGGGTCCACAGAAAATATTTGGCGGCATCGGCTATATCATGGGCTTTTTGGGTATTATTTTTTATTTTCTGGCCCGAAAACAAAGCGGAACTCATAAGGAATAAATAGTATATGCATATTTCCGACGGCGTTCTTCCTGTTTCTGTCACTATAGGCTGTTTTGCGGCAACAATAGCATTAACAGCAGTAGGGGTCCGCAAAACCCCAGCCGAGTCACTGCCCAAAGTTGCCGTGGTCACCTCGGCCTTTTTCGTGTCTTCACTTATTCATGTTCCACTTGGTCCCACAAGTGTTCATCTGCTACTCCCGGGATTAGTCGGTATCCTGCTGGGACCTTCAGCCTTTATTTCCATAGTTCTCGGGCTTACTCTCCAGAGTATGTTGTTTCAGTTCGGCGGAATCACCGCCTTAGGTGCCAACTCCATCATGATGGGTATCCCGGCGCTCATGGTTGGTTGGCTTTTCAAACAGCTGAAAGGCTCTACTTTAACCGGTCATGCGATTGCCGGCGCTTTTGGCGGTTTCCTGGGTACGATCCTGTCCGTCGGTTTTCTTGCAGCATTGCTTTATACCGGTGGTGAAGATTTTCTCGGCGTAGGCAAAATAGCCTTTATCGCTAGTCTACCTGTTTCAATAATCGAGGCCATTATCGCTTATTTTACCGTTGTTTTCCTGTTTAAAGTAAAACCCGAACTACTGAAGTGAACCTATTGTTCCGTTCCCAACCATGATTGATACCGCTGAAACCATATATGTTCCCTTCGGAGGCCTGATCCTGACAGCAGGATTGCTTTTGCCAATTATCGCAATCATTATCCGGCGGTCGTTGAAAGCTGCGCGTGACCGTAAAACCGGTCATCACCACCGGCACGAACATGACTGGTCCGTACCCGTGCTTGATGCCTGTAGTAACCTTGATTCCGTTTTTCATAAATGGGATCCGCGCCTTAAAATTTTTTCCCTTCTCGTTTATTGTTTCCTGATAACGGCACTCACCCAGATCATCTGGGCGTTCTGTGCTCTTATTTTCTCTCTGGCGGCTGTGAAACTTGCCAAGATACCTTTTCGCAACACCAAACGGCGGCTGATGGCCATGGTTGGTTTTCTCGGCATGTTCCTCGTAATTATGCCCCTGACTGTCCCCACGCAACCGGGGGATCTGTTGCTTTTTTTCCAACCTGTTCCTGTTGCTTTTAATGTACGAGGCTTTCTCGTTGCAATACTCATTATCCTCAAAGCCTTTGCTATTGCCTTGATAATGGAGCCTCTCCTGAATACCGCACCGCTACCGGTCACTATCCAGGCTCTGCGTCACTTGAGGGTCCCTGATATGATCTGCCAGATGATCTTGTTGTCCCATCGCTATATTTTTGTATTTCTGAATGAAGCAAACAGAATGTACACGGGTATGCGGGTACGCGGTTTCCGACAGAAAACAAATCTGGCAACTCTCCACACCATGGGGAACTTTTTGGGCATGCTCTTTGTCAGCAGCTTTGAACGGACGCAACGGGTATACGATGCAATGTTGTCCCGCGGCTATAATGGTTCATTTCCTGTGTATACGGATTTTTTTGCCCGGCCCAAAGATTGGTTGTTTGGTCTCTCCTGGATTCTGTTGGGAACAGGCCTATTGCTTCTTGACCGGACCGGAGCTTTTATTATTTGGTGAAACTATGCATGACTTTGCGACTGACGCGGAACTCCCCAAAGAGGGACAACACCTTTTTCAACTTCGTTCTCTCAACTTTAACTATGCGGACGGACATTGCGCCCTGCAAGATATTGACCTTGATATATTTACCGGAGACAAAATTGCGTTGGTGGGCCAGAATGGGGCCGGCAAAACTACCCTGGTCAAACATCTAAACGGGATCTACACAAATCAGGCCGGCAGCCTTCTTTACAAAGGGCAAAGCATGCAAGGCGACAACCTCATTCGAGCACGCCGGCAAGTGGGTATTCTTTTTCAGGATCCCGACGATCACCTGTTTAATAATACCATCTACGAAGATGTTGCGTTTGGGCCCATGAATCAGGGACTGGCGCGTGATGTAGTCGATGAGCGGGTGCGTAAGGCCCTGGAGAGGGTTGGACTTGATCATTTGATGTTTAAGGCGCCACACAATTTAAGTTACGGCCAGAAGAAAAGGGCCGCCTTTGCCGCCATAATGGCCATGGAACCTGAAATCCTGATTCTAGATGAACCAACCGCCAATCTCGATTCCAAGCAGGAAGAAATATTTGTCCAGCTTTTGCAGGACTACGGCGGCACCCTTATTTGTATCAGCCATGATCTCCTTTTTTTATACGGCCTGTGCTCCAGGGCGGTCGTTCTTGATCATGGAAGAATTCATCATGACTATTCTCTTAATGAACTTGTCAGTCACAGGGCTTCCTTACGGGAGCATGGGCTGGATTTCACCTTTCGTTTTATTGACTGTTGCCATAGTAGCGAAAGTCACGACCATAGCGAAAGTCACGACCATAGCGAAACTCACGACCATAGCGAAACTCACGACCATCTCACCCTCTCCCAAAGCGACAAACAAACAGCCGTCAGAATTTTATCGCCCCCCATGGAAGGCGTTCCCGGCGAGAAATCACAGGTAATTCGCCTAGACAACTATTCTTTTCAGTATAAAGACGGCACTTGGGGATTCAAAGATATCAATATGACCGTCAATGAGGGTGAGAAAATCGCCTTCGTGGGAGAAAACGGCGCTGGCAAATCTACCCTGGCCGGCTGTATATTGGGGATCAAACAGGGGGCTGGCAAGTATTATTTCAAAAACAACCTCATCACGCACTCTGGCCGGGAGAAACTATGGCGTCAGATCGGGATGGTGTTCCAGGATTCGTCCGATCAGCTCTTTTGTCCATCCTGTGAAGAGGAGGTTGCCTTTGGTCCCAAACAGATGGGCCTTTCACCGCTGGAATTGGAAAAGCGTGTCACCGAAGCGCTGGCACTGGTCAAGCTTTCAGGATTTGAAAAACGAGTGCCGATGAACTTGAGCGGTGGAGAACGGAAAAGGTTGGCCATTGCGGCAGTATTAAGCATGCACCCTCAGGTTTTGATTCTTGATGAGCCGACAGCAAACCTTGATCCCCGAAATGAAGAATTGTTGTTGCACGTCTTGCATAATTTGCCGGTAACCCAGATCTTGATCAGCCATGATATGTTTTTTGTCAACAATAGTTCTCACCGCACAGTTGTCATGCACCAGGGATCGATACTTAGTGATTTACCAACCTCCGACTTCATTGAAGACGAACATCTGGTCGGTCACCAACTGGATTACGCATATAAGAATATCTGCGGCCGGGAAATTTTGAAAATGCAGGAAGCAGTAGAGAACGGTGGCTGACAAATTCAGCCACCATGAAGAGCAGGCCCAAACCGGCAGGCCTGGTCGCACAAGAAAGCAGAAACAGATTATTGATCCGGATTTATTGTATGCGACTGTTGACAAGACCCGGGAACACTTGTGGTGGTTAGCATTCGCAGGAAGGAGAAAAATCAGTGCCGTGATTATTACAATCCTGGGTGTGGCTGCGCCGGGACTATTTTTTAATGCAAATTTTTACAGGAGATTCTTGCCTGTTGTAGTGGTTGTCAATTTGCCATGTTTGACACCCTTGGTGCCGATCAATTCATCGGCCATCCGCTTAATCTCCTCGGCTTTTCCTTTCACAACAACAACCTCAAGGCAGTGGTGGGCATCCAAGTGAACATGAAGTGATGAGATAATGGCGTGCTGATGTGAATGTTGTTGATCAGTGAGCTTGTCGGCGAGTTCCCTGGTATGATGATCGTAAACTAAAGTAACTGTTCCAACCAAGTCCTCTTTTGCTTCTCTCCACTTTTCTTCCACAAGAGCGTTGCGTATCAGATCGCGAATCGCCTCAGAGCGGTTAAAATATCCCTTTTCCGATATCAAATCATCAAAATGTTTGAGAAGCTGGTTGTTTATGGAAATACCGAAACGGACCGTATCATTATTCTTCATGGATTTCTCCTAAGGATATTTCAGAATGGATTTCTTTTTATCATGCCGGGGTATAACGGTCAAGCTCTTTGCTCGTCACTTTTGAACACTCATTTTTGCCTCCTGTCGTTTTCATAACAACGACTTAACTGAGTGTCCACTATTTTATAGCAGGATCAATATCCCGTATACCATCTTCTATGCCCTCAGACTATCACCATTCACTATTAAATACTGAAATGTTCGTGAGAAATGCAGGCTAGCTACTAATACAGACTTTAGTACAGGCAGGAGGTTTTTTTTTATGGCCATTTACAGTAAACATTTGGAGTATCAGGAAATTTGATTAAACCCAAACTATCCAACATATAAAAGTAATCATATAAAAAATTCTTTTTTGCCCTCAAAAGCAAAGGGGGGCTGCTTTAGCAACCCCCCTCATACAATTTATTCAATTGCAGAACTTACAAGTAAGCTGTTAATGAATTTTCTTTGCATTCTCGGCAGCCCAGTTCACATCCCTGCCAAGATGGCATCCGAGGCAGGCATATTCCAGGGTGACTATTCCAGCCGCATATTTTGATTTTTTCCCTTTCTTTTCAACAGTTGCAAATGCTTTGGCTTTTGGATTCGTGTCGATTTTGAAAATGTGGGACCGCACATCACCGGTATATTTATTTACCTTAATTGCAGATTTACTCATCTTCGGCATATGACAGGCAAAACATTTTATCTCATCCTTGGCATGGATATTCTTGGCATAGGATGCGGCAGCTTCCTCGTGACACTCCGCACATTTGTCCTTAACAAGGATAGCCCGTTTGTGCGGGTCATGGCATTCCATGCAACTCAGCTCATTGTGAGCCCCTGACAGCAATTCGTTAATCTGCTCATGATGCTTGATAAAGTCACCTTTAACAGGGGGTTGGGGATTAATGCCGCCGCGCTGGTGGCACTTACCGCAAGCCTGGGATGATGAAACAACCGAGATGTTCTCTTTCACCGGTTTTTTCGTGTGGTCTGAGCCCGGACCATGGCATTCCTCACAGCCGACACCGTCTTCCACCCAGGTGCCGATCATTCCGGGAAGCCCGTCCTGGTTACCCTCAGGGCTATAACCCGTCATGTGACAGGGACCGCACTTATAGGGCTTTTTTTCACCCTTATGATAGAAAGCCCAGGAACCGTCTTCGATATTGTACTGGGTTTTTGCTTCGGACCCGTCTTTAGCCTGGGTGATGATATACCCTTCCAGGTCGATAAATCGTGCTTTTTTGATTGCCCCGCCTATGACATAAGAGATTTCATCCCAGGAATACCCTGGAGGCAGGGGAAGTTTTGCATATCGGGCCTTTTCAGCCTTACGAATTTTCCATGGGTGGCCTGACGACTGCCAGTCATTGAATTGATCGGTGTGACAGCTGAAACACTGGTCAGACCCGACATAATATGCCGCCTCTACAGAACCGGCGACGAGGAACACTGAGAAACAAAGACAACTAATCAGAACACTTTTCATATCGACCCCCTTTTTGAAATTTATTCATCTGTAACAACTTTTATTGCCCAGCCATATTATTGTTACTTGTTCCGGTTACAATAATGCCTTATTAATAGGGCATTATATGTCCAACATAAATGGGGAGAACTATGTACTTGTTGTCAGAAAATCCCTTATTTAACATTTTGTCTTATATAGCGGAATACTACTGAAAAGCAGTTGCTGGATCAAGGCTTTCAACTCTTTAAATTTAATCAGAGACGACATAGTGTTGTATTGTAGGCGGACCGACAAATAGAGCTACGATTTTATCTAATTGCTTTTGAAGGTATCCACTAGATTCACCAGCGACCATATCTTTTTCTGTTTCCCAAATAGTGATTGAAATAAATTTGCTGGTGTCTGGATCCGTTAAAAGATGCATCTTCCTAAAACCTTTTTGTTCTTTTGCTGCCGGTTCGACACTTTCCTTATAAATTTTTATCGCTTCATCCTGCTTATTGAGCTTAACTCTCCCCAATATCACCCTAGCATGCATAGATGTCCCCCCCCAATCTAAAATTGAATCGAAGAAAATTTCATACTTCTTGTCATATTGTTAATTCAGTGAAACGCCAAGCCGTTGAATAATTTCATATATTATCTTAACTTTCTTAAAAGTCCAGATACTTCCCACAAATATAGACTTTGGGCCACTTTAATCTGAGTTAGTGTATATGGCAGACAGCTCAACTTTTAAAATCATTTTTTTTAATAAAAAATAGTTTTTCCCTCACCTCCTAACTAGCACTTTCGCTTTTCTTCGCCCCTTTTCAAAGCACAAATTTCCCGCCAAAATACTAGTTGCACCTGGCATTTCACCTGCCATTAATACTTATTGAAATCAAGTAGTTATATACACTAATAATGCCAATAATCTTTTTGCATTTTTATTTGGTAGAAATAGCTTCCGGGTATGAATTATGTACCAATCATCAGAACACAAAGTATTAAAAACCAGGTCTTGTGCACAGGGTTTTACCCTGCTGGAGCTTTCGGTTGTTATGGTCATTGTCTGCATCCTGGCAACCGGGGTTGTATATATGTATAGCAACCCTACTGCGAAGGTGAAGGGTGTAATGTTCAATATACTGGCTGATCTCAACCTGGCCAGGTCTGAATCGGTCAACAGAAATCAGGATATCCTGGTTGACTTTACCCTGGGAGACCAGGACGGCTATTTGATATGCCTTGATACTGATTCTGACAAGGACTGTAATGACGAGTTGGCCGAAGATATCATCAAAAAGGTTCTGTTCAGAGAAGAAGTGCAGTTTTACGATTGCGCCTCTGCCCCTCCATATCCGGTGAACGGCCCAACAAAAACGCCATCCGGAACAAATCTGGCCGGGAAAAACGGTCTCATATTCGGCGGCCCGAACTATATTAAATGGCAGCCGGATGGAACCAGCGGCGATAACGGCTCTATTATTGTCTATCATCCGGCTGCCAATAACCCTCAGCAGGTAAAAGGCGATCCTTATGCTGCGGTTATCAGCAGCGCCGCGACCGGCAGGATGCGGTTAATGCGCTGGCGTCACGATAACGGCTGGTCAAAAAAATAATCCTTATTTTTTATTGCTCACAACGCACAATACTATATATTCTGGACTGCACCGTTTATGTTCAGGATAAATCTGTACCATTTTGTAGAGTGTACAAACTGATTCTGTGTATCCACAACCTTACTTAACCGAAAGGAATTATCATGGGTATCAACCTGGAACGATTGGCATCTGTTTTTACCACCCTTTGTGAGATCGACAGTCCCTCAAAACAAGAGGGAAGGGTCGCCGCGTATCTAAAATCGGTCTTTGCTGAGATGGGAGCGGTGGTGAGTGAGGATGACTCTGCCAAGCAAACCGGTTCTGACTGCGGCAACCTGTTCGTTCGATTTCCTGACGGAGGGCTGGACAAGGAGCCTGTTTTCTTTAACTGCCATATGGATACTGTCCTCCCGGCTGTTGGGGTCAAGGTGAAGCGTGAGGGAGAAGTCTTTACCTCAGCCGGCGACACTGTGCTAGGCAGTGATGACAAGGCAGGCATTGCGGCACTCATTGAAGTCATGCGTACCCTGCAGGAAAAAAATATCCCCTATGGTCCTGTGGAATATATTTTTACTACCTGTGAAGAGGTGGGGCTAATGGGAGCAAAGGTCCTTAATCCTTCTTCTATCAAAGCAAAGATCGGCTATGCCCTGGATTCTTCAGGCATAAACAGGGTAATTGTCGGTGCTCCTGCCGCAAACCGCATAACAGCTGAAATAAAGGGAGTAGCAGCCCACGCCGGTCTCAGCCCTGAAAAGGGTATAAGTGCCATCCATCTGGCAGCCAGGGCAATAGCCCGTCTCAAGCTCGGCAGGCTTGACCCGGAAAGTACAGCGAATATCGGCCTTATTGAAGGTGGCACAGCAACCAATATCATTCCAGAGTCTGTCGTGGTGCACGGGGAAGTCAGGAGCCACACCCTGAGCAAGCTGGAAGAACATATGCAAAACATTCAAGACGTTTTCCAGGATGAGGTTGATAACTGGAGAGACCCTGAAAGTATCGTTGACGGGAAACCATCCCTGCATTTCAAAGTAATTGAGGATTATCCTGTCATGAAATTGGACAAGAACTCAACTGTCATAAAAAGGGTAGCAGAAGCTGCCACCACCCTTGATGCCGAATTGGACTACGTTGTCGCCGGCGGCGGGAGTGACGCTAACATTTTCAACAGCTTCGGCATTCAGTGCGCCATCCTCTCCACCGGCATGGACAAGGTGCATTCCACCCAGGAGACCATCAAACTCTCGGACATGGCCTTAACGGCCGAACTTGTCATGGCCATCTTGACCTAACCCGGGTTTCTCGCGAACATTTCAGCATTCAACAGTAAATGGCTTGTGAAATATTCGGGCTAAGCGGCCAATGCACAACCTCATATTATGGACAGGCATGCCAAAACATGGTCATTGACATGGTCATGTTTATAGACTACAATAGAACCATGACAAATCTGAATATCAATGAAATAAAGGCCCACTTTTCCAGCTACCTGGCCAAAGCCGAAAAAGGAGAAAGGGTTGTAATTTGCAGGCGCAATAAACCGGTTGCCGAAATCCGTCCAATCAAAAAGACGGTGAGGAAAAAGCGCCCGGTCGGTCTGGCCCGGAAGGAATATCCGGCATTTTCCATTGACAGGGATTTTTTCGAACCGCTCCCTGAAAATATTGTTGATGCTTTTACCGGTGGGGGAAAATGAACATCCTCCTGGATACCTGCACCTTCCTCTGGCTCATTTTCGACAACGATGAACTTTCCGATACAGCCAGGAAAATCTTTACAGAACCGGACAATGATGTCTACCTGAGCGCAGCCTCCTGTTGGGAGATCTCCATCAAATCGTCGCTGGGACGGTTACGCCTGCCGGAAGAACCCGGACTTTTTTTACCGAAACAGAGGTCGCAGCACCTTATTGAACCTCTACCCATAACAGAGGCGGCAACCTTTCTTCTGCCCAAACTTCCACAGCACCACAAAGACCCTTTTGATCGAATCATGATCTGCCAGGCGATTGAACATTCTCTTGTCCTCCTTACACCCGACCCTCTTATTACCCGGTATCCCGTGCGCACCGTCTGGTAGTATTCGATCCCCTTACCCGCATGGAGAGCGACTTACTCTCAGGTGGTATATGCATGGGAGATGGAGTTCAATCCACGCCCCCACGTAGGGGCAAAGTCCTCTGCTCAATCAAGAAATAGTTTGCAATTACACAATCAAAGGTTCCTCCTGGTCCGCCAGCTGGCCAACCGTTGGCAAACATACCCACTATGTGAGCTTTACCTTCAGGTCTGCGCCAGGAGTAAATGTAAACCTTTTCCCCGACTTATGCATTTCAAGTAAACCCAGCTCATGGAGACCCATTAAATCTGATCTGGCCGTTTGATACACTACTCCATGAACTGCCATATGGGTGTTAAAAGTATATATATTATCAGGGCGTTCCAAAGCACTCATTAGAAGTGACCTTTGTCTGTGGTTCAAATGTGGTTGTTTCTTTAAAAACTTAATAGCTTCTCGTGATTCTTTCTGTTTTCTTGTGAGGTAGATCCTTAGCTCATCTATAGCCAGTTTAATTGTTCTAAGATGAAACATAATAAAATATGTTATATCACCTTCATCTACCTCTGAGTAAAGAAAAGATCGATAGTACTGGACAGAGGCTTTGCGCATAACCCGTGAAATAGAAAGGTATTCAAAAAGCCAGTATTTTCTTTTCAGCATGGACCAGTAAAAAACTGCTCTTGCAGTACGCCCATTGCCGTCCGCAAACGGATGCAAATATGCTAACCAAAAATGAAGAATGATTCCCCTTATAACTGGATGAACAAACTCATCCTCGTCGCCTGCATTTGCAAAAACACACAGCTTGTCAACAGAATCACTAATTAGATGAGGGGCAGGAGGAGTATGAAGTACTTGGTCTTTTTCATCGTAGACCCTAATATCCTCATCTTTCTCTTCACGATACCTTCCTTCCTGTGAAGGGTCTTCAAGTGTATCTTTAGATATAAGCCGATGAAATTCTAATAGTAACTCCGGGGTTAACTCTTCATCTATGTGATCTCTAATTTTTGTTATTGTTATATAATTATTAAAGATCATTCTTTCAGCATGATCTTTTGGCTGCCTTCCAGATCTTAACATTTCTTTTGCAACAACCCTTGTTGTCGCAGCCCCCTCTAACTGGCTGGAAGTGATAGCCTCTTCCATGATTGATTTTAATATATAGCGTTGCTTTTCTTCTGACTGCAAAGCCGGTTCATCTACCAATATTTGACCTGCTGTGTTTTGATCTAAAAAATGCAAAGCCTTTTGTGCATTATCTGGAATCCAATACGTAAAAGGAACACCATCAACATCATGAAGGGGTATAATTTTTTGCTCTCTAATTTTCCGACTCAATTTTAACGCTGCCCATGCAATTTCTGGTGACAACCCATCTTGTAGTTTCTGGTATTTAAATTTATCCCAATACAAATATTCACTATTTGCTTTTGCAATCACAGGAGCTAGAGAAGCTGTTAACTCGAACAGCTTATTGGGCTCTACTTTAAAAATAGCGCGCCAATCTGGCGCTTTTTCTGGTATCTTCATGGCCAAATTACTAATTTAGTGGTTATTAGTAGTTATTAGTAGTTGTTGCAAATTATTAGTGACTTAAATGCGTTATACCCTTTCCCCGTTAATACTAATTTACCACATATTAGTATTAACGCAAACTCTAAATACTAATTTAGTACTTATTGATAGTTATTAGTAGTTGCCTTAAACATATATCTCCTCAATTCACCCCCTGAGGTGAACTTCTTTCTACCAGGCGAATCAACAAGAAAACGAATTATTCCGGCAGTTGAATATTTTTTCATCAAATTACATCTTGTTTCTTTAGCGATCCTTCACCCCAAAAAACAAAAAGGCGGCCCATTACGGGCCACCTTTTTGATTAAATTACCGGCCATTTACAGGCCTATGCTTGCAGCTATAACATATTGAAATAACAGTTTGGCGGAGGCGGCGGGAGTCGAACCCTCTCCTTCTCCCATTTAACAAGCCTTAACAAGGCATTGGGAAAAAAATGGGAAAAAGGAGACTCCTATGAGTGAAAAATATCTAAGAAGAAAGCTAAAAAAAATTAAGAAAAAATGGCCCTCAAAATTAAGACCATTATTTATGCCAGGAGGTGAAATTAGATTTGTCAGAAGCTTCTCTGCTGACACCTTACTTTCTCATGGAATCAAAAACGTTGAAGACCTAACTGATAAAATGAAAGTGCTTGAAAGTAGCCTCGTCACCCCTAAAGAAAACGAGATCGTTGAAGAATTTGTTGCACTTGTAAATTTGATTACAGATTCACTTCCAGTTTGTGTTGCTTTTTCAATTTTTGAAGAATTCTTTCCAGGGATTTTTGATGAATTGGAATGACTGTTCAAATTTCGCCCAGATCATCACTTTTTTATAAAATCAGCAATTACGTTATCAAATTTAATTGCTAACGAATAAAACAAAGCTTACTTATTAAGTTTGATTATAGTGACAAATTTAAGTCTTATATGCTTTAATCAGATTTGATGACAGAATTGAGTCAGTATGTTTTTGTTTTATTTAGCTTAATTACTAATTATAAGAATTTTCTTAACTTGAAAAAGACTTTGGATGTACTACCTTAATTGTATATTCAATAAATAATTCTACCTGGTTTAAAGTAGTTAGGAGGATTTAGGTGAAAATTAACCGTCAAGAAATAGTAGTATCATTTGAACTTGATACTTCTATTATACTTACATGTGGTTCTGCGTTAAAAAAAATTCACGACAAATTAGGCGGTCGCATAATATCAATTAATGTTCCTGAAGATGCTCCTCCACCTTTACCAAGAGTTGTCCTTAAATTGGAAGATACGATTTTAAACATTGGATTGGAGCGTTTTCAAATAACAGTTAATCCGCCATCTCATGTTCAGGACAGTATTGAAAAAACCTCAACGTTTACCTTTCGACGTGCATCTTCAATATTATCAGAGTTAATTCCGTTCATGCCTCGATACAATTGGGCTGGAATAATCTCAGAAGTTCAATACCCAGAAAAACCATTAAAAAACAAGTCAGCAATTGAGGCTGCAACACCAATATTTGACAAGTTGGTAAAAATTGATCGCAACAATAAAAAACTAAGTGCTTTTCAAATTCAATTCGGCATTAAAGAAGATCAGCACTTTATCACTTATACAATTGATGCATATGAGACTCGTCAAATTGAGTTATTGACCCCAGAACAAAAGGGTTTTCATCAGATTGTTATTGATGCATCAAAATTTCCAGTTACAGATTGTGGTATTAAGATTTTGGTTGATATAAATAATAAGCCCAATGAACATAATCAAAATCCTTTAGATGACTTAGAGAACATATTTTTAAAACAGAAAACAACAATTGACGAAATACCCAATAACTTAAATTTAAAAGGACTATTGCCATGACAGGTACAAGTTCTGTCCAACAGCAAGGACCAGACAACAGAGCATCCAATATTTATCCATTACCTATGGAAAATACTTCCTCAAGATCTGGAACAAACCTTGAGGATTTACTTGATGATGTTTTTTCAGCCTCTGCTTTAGAAAACCAATTCAAAAGTATTGTTGAAGGTGCTGTAATGGAGGCTTGGCTAAAGTTGCGCTTAACCGATTTGGGACCAAATGATGATCCATTTGATGCTATTTATATTTCAGAACTTCAAGCAGACAATATAAATGACTCAGATATAAAACGAGTTTTAAAGTATTCCCAAATTTCTGATATTTCCAATACCATTACTTTCATGGATGAATGGGAAGATTAATATGTTTTTGGATAATGAAAATATTGAAAAAGCTCACCTTCGGCAAGGTGATATAATTTCAAAAATTCATATACTGGGAGCATTAAATCTCAACGGAATTCACTATTCGGCAATTGCAGGTCAGCCAGATAAATATACAAGTTGGGGTGTTCAAGCAATTCCTAAATTTAGTGATGCTATTATCCTATCTCACAACTGTGAAATTGATATTGGAAACAGAATTAAATTGACAGGCATAATTCTTGCCCCTTTACGAGATGTTCATAAAGCAACTGACGAAAAACGAAAAAATGAGCTAATTGAAAGTAATTTGATTGATCAGTCTGAGCCTAAAGCTAGCTTTTTAAAGTATTTTTATATTCGTCCTAATTCTGACCTTGAATATAAAGATGGTGCAATTGCTGACTTTTCTAAATGTTTTAGTGTTAGAAAAAATTCTTACCAGTCATTACTTGAAAATAAGGTTACTCAATTGACACCAGAGGCAACTAACAGCATGGCTCTAAAACTAGCTCTTTATTTTCACCGACAATTTCTTGATGCTGCATAAAAAGCGATACTTAGATCACAAAAAAACATTAAGGTCGTTCATGAAGTAAATAAGTGCATTCTCGTTTTTTTAATCTCCCCATATATTTTCTTTTTCATTTCTGTTCCTATTAAAGCTCAAGTCTCGGCTAGTATTCAACTATATTCAAAAAATCCTTTAAGGTAAGCAAGCCTTATGATGACGTTTGATTGAGCGAGCGACTTGAGATACAAAGGAGCGAAGAAAACGGAATCAGAGGCAAGTATTACTGGTCTATAGAAACTGAGTTGTGCGTGTTACGCAGTGCCACGCACAACGATTGTTTCAGGGCCAGTGTATAAAATAACGACAAACCCAATTAGCCGGACATTTTTCTACCTGGGCTTGTTAAATATCTAAATCTCGGGGGTAAAAAATATCTTGACAATTCTTCGGATTAATAACGGTGCCTGGCTTGACATTCGGATATTTTCAACTCAAGAGCAAATGATTCAAAATACCCATTTGTCAAGTATGACATCATCCACTTTTCCTGCCTTTCGACCGGCGGGTATTCGATCTCGTCGAGAATGCGGACGAATAAGGATCGAACCTGTTTAATAGTTAACCTGAGCTACGGCCAGCGCCGGGCATGATGAAGAAGGCGAAGTACCTGAACCGCACCTTTCCTTATCCAGTAAACGGCAATAAGCGGCGTTCCAGAGACAACAAGCTCCTTTGTGTCTGAAAGCCGCCCCGGCCTTCCCATGTTTGGATGGTCACGGAGGTACTCCACTGCCTCTTTTACTCTGCCGGCCATCCGCCTTGCGGGATTGGTGTACTTTTGCGCAACACATCGCCCGTCCGCTACTGGTTGCAGACGGGCGGGGACGCACAAGGATC
>PVMK01188513.1_pt1 | contig 20347 bp, 22 predicted proteins | sample 1853481 | NCBI WGS metagenome assembly PVMK01 (sample SAMN08533507, study PRJNA380276) | Marine sediment metagenome, whole genome shotgun sequencing project. | reverse complement strand
CATAACGACTCATTTCTGGTTTCCAGAGATATGTATGTGCAGGAAATAAATATTTTCATTTCTGATAATTAGCTGTTTAAGCTATCCTTTTAATTTTTAATTAGTGTTTGTCCATGAATATGCCTTTTCTGTCATGCCGGACCTGCCTGCCGGCAGGCTTGATCCGGCATCCATAAGATCTTGAAAAGACTAGATTCCGGCTTAAGGAATGCCGGAATGACAGGCAGAGACGAACAGAGTTTATAGACAGACACTAATTATTAAGTAATCCTCGAAAAAATCCGATTTTATTGATAGTACACCTTATTGTTGATAATATTAGTTAATAGAGTTTCCAAGCTATAATTTCAGATATGAATGATTATTTATTAAGACAAATAAAGCACCCGTTCTGGCTTGTAGTTGTTTTATTAATGATATCGGCAGCCGGAGTTTTTCTGATATGGACAGTTGATGCAGCTGCAGATAATGACAAGAGGAGTTCTTATAGCGCTGAATCATCTTATGCCGGAATGAGCAGAGGCCGAAGTAAATCAAGACCGAACAAAACCGCAAAAGGGTCTTCATCAGCCAATGATTCATATTATAAAGATGCCAGCCAAATAAGGGCATCAGTTGTACAGAGCAGGAAACTATCAAAAGCAAGAAGTTCAATGGCTCTCATATCAGATTCACAAAAGAGAAGCCTTTCAAACCTTGTAGCTCAAACTCAGTCCAGCGGCGGCGCGCATGTACGCTTTTCTAAAAAGAATGGAACTCCTTCATTTATAAAAGGTGCAGGTCTTAGTGCTGCAATGGCCATGAATAAGTCGGACATGGCACTTTCCAGAAGTACAGCATTAAGGTTTATGGCTGATAATCGAGATCTATTGAAGCTGTCAGATCCTGTTCAGGAACTCTCAATTACCCGCCAGGATATGGATAAGCAGGGGAAAAAACATTTTCATTATCAGCAGACTCACCGGGGGATATCGATATGGGGTAAGGAAGTGGCTGTACATCTCAGGGCCAATGATTCTGTCTATCTCTTTCAGGGTATTTATGAGCCAACTCCCGGAGACCTGAATACAGAACCGGTTATATCTTCAGACGAAGCAATTTATGCGGTCAGAGATCATCTGGAAATAAACCATGATGGAACATCCTCTCCTGAGTATGAGCTGGTTTTTTATACCCAAAACGACGGAACCATGACTTTGGCATATAAGATCAATATCCAGCCAGCAATTGATAAAAGGTGGATTTATTTTATAAATGCCGAGGATGGGTCTTTTATTCATCGAATCAATAATATCCACAGTCAGGTCGTATCAGCAACGGGCATAGACCTTAATTCAACTTCCAGAAATTTTAATGTCTGGCTGGAGGGCGGTACTTACTATACAATTGACCCCGGTACTCCGGTGGCAGACCCGCCATACAACCCTATAGTAGATGGACCTGAACCAACAGGGGATACATTTGTATTGAATGCCGATAATGGTAATGGAGATCCGTTGTTCTATAACACAAGTACTTCTCTGTCCAGCGGATGGGATGCCTCCGCTGTCAGTGCCTCATACAATACAAGAGTAGTCTACGATTACTACAAAAACACATTCAGTCGGAATAGTATAGATGGCAATAACATGAACCTTCTTGTTGTGATTCACTTCCAGACTGATTATGACAATGCCTTCTGGAATGGGGCATGGATGGTATATGGTGATGGGGGGCAGATATTTTCTCCACTTGCAGGAGCGCTTGATGTGTCTGCCCATGAAATGACTCATGGAGTTATAGATAGTACAGCCAAGCTTGTTTATGAAAACCAGAGTGGAGCACTTAATGAGTCTTTTGCCGATGTGTTTGCTGTGATGGTTGACAGGGATGACTGGACAATTGGGGAGGACATAACCCTGGTACAGCCGGGATATCTTAGAGATATGGCCAACCCTGCAAACGGGCTGGGTTCGCAGCCAACAAAAATGAGCGAGTACCGGAACCTGCCTAATACAGAGATAGGAGACTGGGGCGGAGTACATATAAACAGTGGAATTCCGAACAGGGCTGCCTATCTGATAGCAGAGGGCTTGACTGTTGAAGGTCTGGGCACAAGCATCGGAAGAAGCAAGACAGAACAAATTTATTACAGGGCACTTACAACATACTTGCAGGCATCATCGCAGTTTCTTGATGCCAGGCAGGCACTTATCCAGTCTGCAGAGGACCTTTACGGACTTGCTTCTGCAGAGGTTGCAGCAGTAACTTTAGCGTGGGATACAGTCGAAGTAATTGCGGGAGAAGTTGGATCACCAGATGACCAGACACCGTCTCCTGTTGATCCTGTATCTGGTGAAGACCTGATGATCTATCTATCTCCTCTTGATGGAACTCATGATGATCCTAATGGATCCAGCGACACTTACGCTCTCTATATGCAGGTTATAGCTTCTCCATTTACTGGGTATGACTCTCAACAGGATTTTCTGATCTCTACTCCTGTTGCGCCCAGATATACGAGGCCAGCAGTTTATACGAGTTTATCAGGAACATTTATTTTTTATGTCGGTGTAGATAACAATGTTCACTCAGTCAAATCCGATGGATCAAATTATTCTCAAATAACATCTTCCGGAAATATTTTCAGTATTGCGATATCTCCTGATGCTCACTATTTTGCATATACTCCGGTAAGTACTACGGATAATAATATTTATATTGTTGATCTGGTAGGTTCTAATGATATGACTGTCCCTTTAATTCCTCCGGATTATCAGGACGGAGGTACAGATATAACAAACAATATTCAGTATGCTGACTCCCTGGCGTTTGATTACACCGGAAGTGAAATAGTCTTTGATGCCCTTAACTGCTTATCATTGCCTAATAATTTATGCAGTGCTGGTGATGGTTACCGTTTCTGGATAATCGGTTTTTTGGATATTTCAGACAGTTCACTTTCTTTCCCCTTGCTTAACCAGAACCCGGACTTTGATTACGGATATCCATCTTTTGCTTATAATAATAATTTTATTGTGGCAATGGATGTTCTGGATTACAGCGCCAGTGGGACCATCCTTTCCATGGTCAGGACTTTGAATCGTGAGACCCAGGAGATTAACGATGTGGCCAATCCAAATCTTGTATCAAATTCTTCAACAGGCGTATGGGGAGTACCCAGCTTCTGGGGAGACGATGACTATATTACGATACAGCGTCTTCACCCGCAAGTTTTTGGTAAGGCCTACAGGGTCCCTGTTGATAGCTCATGGGCAGGTAGCACACCAGAACAGCTCAATGAATCTGATGCTGCCATGCCTATAATGCACAGGGCAGGTATTAGGGCACTTTCAGGCGACCTTCAGCCTGACTCATCAATAATTAACTTCGGAAATATAAATCTCGGCGCAACATCAAACAGCAATCTTACACTCACCAATAATGGTAATCATGATATTGAGATAACGGGAATATCAATTCCCGGTTCATCTGCATTTTCTCACAATGGAACTAATGCTCTGTTGCCGAGGGGGCAGAACATGGTAGTCCAGATTGCCTTTTCACCAGGTCAGACCAGTGGGACACAAGCTGCGACATTAACCATAACAAGCGATGCTGATAACGCAACTTTAAATGTGAGCTTGACCGGGACAGGTGGTTCTGGCGGAGGCGGTGGCGGCGGTTGCTTTATAGCCACTGCAGCCTATGGCAGTTATATGGCAGATGAGGTTGTTTTACTAAAACAGTTCAGAGACAAATGGCTCATCCCGAACAGCATCGGAAGAGCTTTTGTTGAGTTGTATTATAAATATTCACCTCCTGTAGCTGAGTATATTCAAGGGAATGAAATGATGCGGGTTACTTCAAGAATTGCACTTACACCACTGGTTTATGGAGTGAAATATCCGGGAGCTTCAGGCTTTCTTATGCTGACAGGCATGTCAATAGTGATAGTATCGTTTATAAGAATTAGAAGAAAATCACGCAGAAGTTAAACGTGATAAATAGGTCACCGATCCCTCCGGGACATCTGAACTAAGCCTGCCTCATTTCTAATACTGTCAAGTCTTCAAAATCGGAGAGGTTGTGCGGGCATTGATAATACATATTTATGAGTGATTCGCAAAGACTCTAATAGATGAGTATTTCATCGTGTAGTCAATTATTAAAGGATTGTATGCACAAGAAAATAATTATTTACCAGATTATGCAGATAGGTAATTAGACTAAAGCTCTCCTACTTTCCACTATCATATTTAATGCATGCTCGCCAATATAGCTTTTAAGATTTCTGAGTTTCGGGGATCGTACTTCCTCATAAGGTTTTATTATTGGATACATTTGAATAATTACTTTTTCTTCTACTTTTGCATATTCTATCTGTACTGTTGGTATTTCTCCTCTATGTCTCAGTACGTTTTTCAATTCATTTATGAACTTGTTATTCAGCATGATTAATATCAATATCCTTTTACTAATTGATAGAATGCAAATATCTTGCCATTTATAACTCCTTGGATTTGTAGAAAAAAAGAATTAATCTTTATTCGATAATGCTGAAATGACACACAGTTGTTGTCATTTTGGCAGATTAAGTTAATTTTCCCTACTGTTGATTTAGAGGTTTTGAGTTAAGTTAGTACTGAAGTGAGATTACAAAAATGATACTTTTTCGGTTGCTGAGTTAATAACAAAAATGCGATCATTATTATTTTGGAGGTCAGCGGGTACTACGAAGAAACCGCTACGATTTGGAGAGTAACCCTGCGTATAACCAATCAGTATCTCACCATCCATAAACGTTACTTGGATTTCCCTGCCCCCTCCAATTACAACATCGATATACATATCTTTATAGTTTTTATTTCCTTGGAAATCCTTAACAAAATATATTGCTTTTAACTCTTCAATTTTAATATCCAATACTTCTTCATTTAGCAACTTCAGACGAAAGAGAATTTTGTTAGGGAAAAAATCGCTTGTTGTTCCTTTCTTTATAGTACCGTTTTTAAATCTTGCCACTACCTTATTTATTTCCATAGAAGTATTCCTTTAATCTTACCTCAAAGTTTATGATATTATTATTTATATTCGGACGTCATTAATCAATCTTTAAGTTCTATAAATGTTTTAATTTTACAATTTCAAGACTTTCAGACTATTTCTTTAATTGTTGCTCAATATTTGAATCTTCCCTTCTACCAACTTATTGATAAGAGGGTAAAGTCATTGAAATACAGCCTGACCCAATTTCATTGATAAGACTGATGAGTCTTCAAAATTAGATCCTCTTACTAATCATTGACTCTTAGATAAAATGAATAACTTCAATGAAATATATTTACTGAAATAGACCTTTTAGCAATTCCCTGACAGGTGCCAGTTCGTCAGGGGTACTTTGATCCGGGTTGCCGGTGTCTGTTTTATTATTGAATAATTTATCAATAAATTTTTCTGCTTCTTTTTTGATAACACGTTTGCTGGCCTTGGCTACATCTACAGAATAGGAAGGCTTGGACAATGTTCCCTTTACTATTAATGGTATTAGGCCCGACCCATCTTCATTCTTTATGTAATGACCTATGCTTGATCCCATCGCCTTATTTGTAAAATCAGGGGACATCTTGAGATCAAAGGCAAGATTAAGAGTTCCGTCAAGACCTATGTCTCCTTTAGGGTCCATCGTAAGGTCATCAGACTCAAAAAAGCTGTTCAGTTTTGCAACGCTGTTTCGAACAATTACTGTTCCATCTGCTTTAGTGAGGTTAATTGTCTCCAGTTCCCTGATGTTAAGAAAAGATGCAAGGCCCTCTGATATTCCAGTGTCAGTTATCTTCCCGTCCAAAATAATGAAGTCACCGTCAGCAATAAGGTTCTTTTTCAGGTTCTTAGGTAATGTGCCGGCGCCGTTTAGTTTGAAATTAAAGGAAAGAATTCCAAAAATTGTGTCTTTTGCTTTCGGAAAAAAAGCGTTTACTACCTCGTTTGCATGCAATGAGTTCAGTTTGCTGGAAAGTTTGTATGAATATCCCGGTTTTGAGAAGTCGATAGTGCTGTTTAAGTCAAAACGGCCTTTGCCTCCTTTTGCACTCATTTTTGAAATTACAAGTTTATTATTTGCAAAATTGAACTTCATGAGTAGATTTCTCATATTAAAACCCTGGTATACTGCTGCATCAACCTTCACCTCTCCTTTTGCAGTGAGTTTAAGGTCCATAGGTTCAGGTTCTTTTTGAGGAGCTGCAGAAGAGGGGGGTCCTTTTTTAACCGGCTCTTTCTCTTCTTTGCCAGCCAATGTTAACAGGTCATCTATGATCAGTTTTTTGGAATAAATATTTAAATTGATTTTCTGGTTCTTCATGTAACTCTGGACAGTACCATTAAAATCTACGGTATTTTCACCTATCGTACTTTTGAGCTTAATAGTCACAGTGTCTTTTTTCAGTTTGATGTCCCCATCTAAAGAGGCTGAAATATTGTCATAATCAATTCTCACTTTTGCCAGGACTACTTTACCGTTAACTTTTAATGTTTCAATTTTCTCTGGCCTGCCCTTAATTTTTAAATCGGCTTTCATTGTTCCTGAAAGTTTAAGGCCCTCTGTGTCTACAAATGGGGATATTGTCTTTAGCAGTTTGGAGGTATCAGTATTGGGAAGTACAAAGCCCAGGTCAACTGCAGGAGATTTATCTATCTCTGTTATCTGGCCTTTTATAGACGCTGATATTCCATCAATGATTAATTCAGCCTTGCTTATCTTTAGAGTATTTGAATGATAGTTGAACTTTAATTTGCCGCCAAGCACAGAATCAATTTTATCGTATTTGATATTTATATCATTGAGAGTGATATTGCTGCTGGCCTTAATCGTTTTTGGATTATCAGGTTTTCCCCTTACATTCAGGTCAGCCTTGAAATTGCCAGACAGCTTCAATCCCTTTGTTTCAATAAAGGGAGATAATGATTTCTGCAGGTTTGCTGTGTTTACATCCGGCAGTGACAGGGCTATATTGACATAAGGAGAAGTTTTAACCTCTGTAATGTTACCTGTGAGAGACACAGCTGTTCCATCAACCGCAAAATCTGCCTTTTCTATCTTGAGCTTGTCACCTTTGTAATGCACAATAAAGTTCCCATTGATTATGGAATCGACCTTGTCATACTTGATGCCAACATTATTAAGATTAAGATTGAGGTCTACAGCTATAGTATCCGGATTATCAACAGTGCCATTCAGCTTCGTATCTGCAGCCAGCTTTCCTGACATCTTAAGCCCCTTAATATTAATAAAGGGCTTAACAGCGCTGACCAGTTTGGCACTGTCAACCTCAGGCAGTGATAGTGCCACATTCATCTCTGGTGAGCTTTTGAACTTATTTACTTCACCTTTTAATGATATTGGAATTTTCTGGAATGTGAGGTCGGCCTCATCGATTCTGATCGTGTCTGTTTTCAGATCTATATGGACAGCGAATTTTAATGCAGCAGTTATATCTTTGATCTGCTTTGCAGGGGGAGTGTGAATTCTGATCTCGTCAAATCTGATGTCCAGGCTTCCCGCGGCAAGGATGTTTGAACCATCTTTGCTTTCGATAGAGACTTTGAGATCTGCTCCGCTTTTTATATCAGGAAACTCCTTTGTGGCATCTTTCAGGGTGAACTTTGCCCTGGTAATGGCTATTTTATTTACAAGCAATGAGATAGGCAGTCCCTTTTCATTATCAGAATCTACTTCTTCAGTAATTTCCTTTTGCTCCTTTGACCCGATACTCTCAAAGTTATAGGCCCCCTTAGCGTCCCTGAATATATTTATAGTTGGAGCTTCCATCTTAAGCTCTTCAATTATGACCTGTTTTGAAAGAAGAGGCATGAACTTGTATTTGAGAATAAAAACTTCACAGCTTATAAAATCACTTTCCCCATCAGCTTCTTTAATAGCAAATTCTTTTATGCCAATACCCTTAAAGAGTGATACATCTATTTCACCTATAGTTACTTTTCTGTCCAGGGATTTTTCTGCGGTAGTTATAACAAGATTCTTGACTCGCTCCGGGGTAATGTATACTTTGATTAATACAATAAAGGTTAGAATTATAACAGTTAAAATAATGCCGAAAATAAGTAAGAATTTTTTCATACATGCCTCCTGTGCCTATAACTTTATCACTTAAGTAAAATAGGATCAAGACGATTGATAATTATTAATAAGAGTGCTATATAATTAATTCAGTATATGCTGTATAGAGGTGAAGGTTAATAATGATAAATGAAATCAAGTGGGGGAATAAGATAAGTGAAGCCCTGGAAAGGGCTGAAAGCGAAAGTAAACTTGTATTCCTGGATTTTTTCAGGCCTGACTGACAGGCCTGCACTAGAATGGAAGCAGGTGTGTTTCCAAATATTGAATTGCAGGAGTTTGTAACTCAGCATTTCGTGCCTGTAAAGTTTATGTCCGGTATTGATGCAGACCAGTTCTACAGGTACGATATCAAGGGAGTACCGACATTTCTTGTTCTTGATCAGGAAGGGAATGAGGTTTTCAGAGAGAGCGGCTATTTTGAGGCTGACCTGCTGATTGAGAAACTGGAAATGGCAAGAAAAAAGGCAGCCCATAGGAAACAATAGCTCAACAGTAGCTCAAAGTTGCTCAACAGTTGTTCAACATTAGATTAATAATTGTTCTGAGCTAGTTATAGGCTACGTCTGTTTTTGAGCAATTGTTGAGCTATAGTTAATCAATTTTGAGCAATCTGTGAGTTTAACCCTGATACAGCATCATCCGGACTGTTAACATTGCTGTTGCCCAGAGAATATCTGTGGACATGTGGAGTGTGCAGCTTGAATCAAACAAAAGTGAAGACTTTGCAGGGAACTCTTCATCACCTGACCAGACAATAAGGACTACCGGTACCCTGGGGAAAGGGAATAATTCTATTGACATATCTCCATAGTCTGCCACTGATCCTCCCAGTTCTTCACCTTTAGCTTTAAATGAAGTTTTATTGTTGTTGAAAATATTCGATAGTTCATCAAGCGGAAGAACATGAGTCCCCCGTGCAAATATGTCTCCTCCTGGCAAGTCAGAAGGCCTTACCAGTTGTTTTGCCAGAGGTATTTTTTTTGCACTAACCAGGTAATTGAGGATCGAAAGTCTTGAATAATCACCAAGCTCATTAATGAGGGTGCTGCCAATACCTGAATTCCCGGAGATATTCCTGTCAGGTTGTGAGATCCTGATTTGCTGACCGAAGCAGGTCAGTTCATAAGTGGAGAGATCCTTATCATATATGACATTAGCTTTTTTATGTACTTCTTCAGGATCAAGTTCTGAGAGGAGGTTCCATGCGTTATCTTCACCAGGCCAGGTCATATGAAATTATATGCAATCCAAAAGATACAGGCAAGAGGGAATAAAGGGGGCAGTAGTCAGGAGTCAGTAGTCAGGGGTCAGAAGTTACGAGTTGCGGATTAGTTGAAAGAATAGCCTAGATGAATAAAGGCTGATGTCTGGCTGCTTGTTACTTCTTCATCAATGGTTGCATAAAAAATATTTGAGAAGTATTGCTTTTGCTCACCAGTTGTTTCAATTCGGGTGTAATTGAAATTTATAGTGGAAAACCAGTTTCCAACTAAATGGCCTGAAAGGTTGATAGAATAAAGAATTGCATGACCGTCAAGATCTCCTTTGGAAATTTTATCTCTTAAGACATGATTGTCACGGTCATGCACCAGAACGAGAGGTGAATAACCGATGCTGGCATCAATACCAATTCTATTAAATAAATCCACAGCAGCCCCGACTTCTATATAAATGATGTTGTATGTAACTTCATAAGTGAGTACTGTTCCGCTTACAAATTCATGTCCAAAGTCAAAACCAAAATAGTTTTCAAAGGAAGGATACCACTGGTCCAGATCGCTCACTTTATATTCAAAATTCTCATATCTGTAACCAAGACCTGCAAACAAGTCCAGAGCTGTTTTGTTACTTTTCTTGCTAAGGACTTTATATCTCAAATTTATATCAAATATAAAGGCATCAAGAGTTGTATCACTTTCAGAAAAAATATCCAGGCTGTCTACTGTGCAGAGAGCTGGAGAACAGGTGCTTGAATTATGGGGAAGTTCCCCTCCGATATGCCAGACTCCCCAGTCTGAATCTTTTAGTTTTCCTGAATCATCATAAATACTCGTTTTAAATCCCAGGTTACCCGTTAACTGAGGTGAAAATTCTATAGTGCTATTGATCGAAAGCATATAAGTATTGATAGGGAATTCCAGCTCACTTAAAGGGAATTGAATTGTTTCAGTGGAGCCATTACTATATATAGTTTTGCCACCTATCTGATATGTTGTGTCTCCATTTAAAAATCCTGCCCCGATCTTTAAGTCATATCGGGGCTTGTCAGCAGCTGACAAAAGAGCAGGCATAAAAAAGAGAATTAATAAAAAAAATAGCACCTGTTTTTTCATGGTAGTCTTATCGACCTTTTAACAGGCAGGGCTAAATGGTAGATTGTTTATTGATGAATTAATGGATTTTGGGAAATGCAGGGAAAGGATATGAAGGGACACATCCTCGGGGATGTGTCCCTGGTTTTGCTCAATGAGTCTCATTAATAAAAGAACCTAGAATTTGACCTTTGGTGTTTCTCCTTCTCCAGTTGGAAGTTCATAATATTCTGCCTTTGATACGCCTGCAAATGTAGCAAAGAACCTGCCAAAGAAGGTCCTTATGTATGTATTTAACATCTGGACTGCTTCATTGTATCTCTTTCTCTCAACTGCTATCCTGTTTTCCGTACCCTCAAGGCTGTCCTGAAGTTTTAAAAAGTTCTGGTTTGCCTTTAGCTGGGGATAGGCTTCTCTCAAGACGAGCAATCGAGAAAGGAATCCTTCAAGCTGGTTTGATGCCTTTACCTTGTCCTGTACTGAACCGGCCTGAAAGTACTTAGTCCTTGCGTTAGCAATATTTTCAAACAGCTCTTTTTCATGGGATGCATAACCTTTTACAGTTTCTATCAGATTTGGAATGAGATCATATCGTCTTTTGAGCTGGTTTTCTACCTGGGCCCATTTACCTTTTATATTTTCATCCATTGCTATTACATTATCGAATCCACCTCTAAACCAGCTGAAGGTCATAAAAGCAAAGAGCAGAACCACACCCACAACTATTAAAGCTATTTTTACACCTTTAGACATATAGAAACCTCCTTAATTTGTTCTCTGTTAACCGGTCAATTCCCCTCTTTAGTAAAGAGGGGCTAGGGGAGATTTTTTGATTGAAATCATTTCCATAAAATCCCCCTTAATCCCCCTTTTCTAAAGGGGGAGGCTTGTGAAGTTAATATTTTTTATTTTTTGTTTATAGCTGAAAACTAAAAGCTGACAGCTGATCGCAGCTTTATTTACCATCCTCCTGAAGCGCCGCCACCTCCGAAGCCTCCGCCGCCGCCACCTCCGAAACCTCCGCCTCCAAAACCACCTCCGCTGCTCCAGCCGCTTCTTCTGCCTCCCATCATGTTCATCACTAGTAGTAACATAAGCAAACGGGGATGTTTAATAAACATATATATAAGTCCAATAATAAAGAGGATGGTAAATATGCTGCCCAGTAGAGTAGGTTTTTTTCGCTGCATTCTGCCGGGTGAACCAGCCCTGCTTCTAAGCTTTGGCATTCCTGTGATCTCTACACCGGCCTCTGTTGCGATTTCACTAATGGCAGCCAGCGCTGCAGTGAAAATGCCGGTTGAATAATCACCTTTTTTAAAATAAGGGACCATGAACTGTCTGCCAATAGTACCTATAAGACTGTCCGGCAATGCGCCTTCCAGTCCATAACCTACTTCAAACCTGTATTTTCTGTCTTGGAGAGATACCAGAAGCAGCACCCCATTGTCCTTGCCTTTCTGTCCCAGCTTCCACCTGTCATGGGCCACAGTCAAAGATAAATCCTCAAGTGATTCACCTTCAAGACTTTTAATAGTCAAGATGACCATCTGGGCAGTGGTTTTCTGCTCCAGCTCAAGAAGATACCGGTTTAGATTTGATTCAACATTGGGATTTATTATCCCGGCAAGATCAACGACATGTTTTGCAGGTCTTGAAGGTATGTTAACCTGGGCAGCAGATGTGGCTGCATAGGCAACAAGAAAGACTAACAGTAAAACGAGAAATTTATTCTTTAATTTCATCAACTATCTTCCCTATTTTTTCGGTGGCTGAATAATAATTTTCAAATATCGTGTTAAGTTCTTCAATGGATAGCTTGGTCTTCTCATGTCTGGCCTTAAGTATCTTTGAAAAAACATCAGTATTGATATCAGTAGCTTCGGACAAGGAGGCCATTACCTTGCTCTGACTTATAGGGGGTTCTTTACCCAGAAGGGAGATAATCCCACGGAAAAGCGGGATATATCCTGTTATGGATCCGGTAAAACCATCTGTCAGCATTTTTCTGTCTCCCATTGAAGACAGGTACCCCTGTCTCAGCCATATTAATTTCCCCTTTAACTCTCTCTCGCACTGGTGCCTGAGGTCCATTCTATCGATTTCGATGCTCTCAAAAATATCTTCTCCAATGACTGTAGTGTGGATGAGTTTGAAATTCAGAAATTCAACAGGAAAGACATCAAGAGATGTTTTGATATAATCAGGCGTCATGATTAAAGGCGCTGCCACCTTATGCTTACTGTATTTTTTTCCTAACGGCGCAAGCAATTCAAGGAACTTCAGGTCCATTTCTTTCAGCACAATAATGGAGTTGACATCAGAGACCTTTTCATTGAAATCATCGTTTGTTGCCGTACCTGTTACATGGATAGAGTGGATTTTATCTTTATCTCTACTCAGTACCTCATCCAGAAATGGTTTTATTTTGTTTGCAGCAAAAGTATTCAGTTTTGCAAGATTTAATTCAGACATTAATTAGCTCCTTCCCATAAAAGTTCATTATGAACAAAAATATGGTAGCAGAATTAAACTGTTAAGGCAATTTAAGATATAATCATTAGTTATGCGTATAGATAAATTTCCTAAATTCAGCGAGATTGATTTATCTCATCAGAGCCAAGTCACAGATCTTTTAAATAAATATCCCCTTGAGGCGTCTGAATACACATTTACCAATTTGTTTGCCTTTAAAGGGACTTATAATTTTAAAATTTCTGTTTTTGATGAGAACCTGATCATATTAAAGGATATTGATCCTGCCTCTCTTTTCTGCCCTTTGGGAAATATTAAAGACCCGGATGTACTGAAAACACTTTTTGACTGGCTCAATGAGCGGACTGATGAGGCCTTTATGGAGAGGGTGCCGGAGAGTTTTGTCAGTGCGTACATAAAGGATCATAAGGATTTCATAATTGAAGAGGAAAGAGATCATTTTGATTACCTTTATAACGTAAAGGAGCTTTTAGAACTAAAAGGCAGGAAATACCATGATAAAAGAAACAAGGTAAACAAATTCAGAACGTTATATGATTATGAGTACCTGTCACTTACTCCAGATTTAATTGACGAATGCCTGGATTTTGAGGATGACTGGTGCGAAGTAAAAGAGTGTGAAAAATATTTCGGCCTGGAGAAAGAGCGAGATGCCATTCTCCAGATGCTGCTAAATTTTGATGACCTTAATATTAAAGGCGGTGCAATAAGAATAAACAGCAGGATAGAGGCGCTCACACTGGGAGAAAAAATGTTGGATGACACCTTTGTCATTCATGTTGAAAAGGCCAATACAGACATCCCTGGTCTTTACCAGGTCATCAACCAGGAGTTCCTTGTGCATGATGCACAGGACTGCATTTATGTTAACAGGGAGCAGGACCTTGGAATTCCTGGATTAAGAAATTCCAAGACGTCCTATAATCCGGTCAGGTTTATTAAGAAATACCGCATAAAGGAAAAGTAATCACAAAGGAGATAGAGATGGCATCAGAAGTATTTTTCAGCAAACTGGAAAAAGGGGACCGTATAAAAGAATGCATGATCAAATTGATGGATAGAGTTGATCCATTTCTCTCGGTCTTTGGCAAGGGATCATTTGTAGGAATAAAAATGACAGTTGGAGACCAGGGGAGTACTGGATATATTAAACCTGAAACTGTGGGCATGCTTGTCAAGAAGCTTAAAAAGCAGGGAGCCAAACCTTTTGTGTTTGATACGAATGTTATTTATCATGGGAAGAGACAGAATGCTATAGACCACCTGCACCTTGCATATCAGAAGGGATTTACGCCCGGCAAGATAGGTTGTCCATACATCATTGCCGATGGTGTGTTTGGCGGCGACTCAGTCGCACTGAAAGCTGATTTTAAAAATATTAAGAAGATCAAGGTCCCTTCACTGGTAAAAATGCTTGATGATTTAATAGTCCTCTCCCATGTAACAGGCCACCTGATGTCCGGTTATGCCGGCTCGATTAAGAATGTTGCCATGGGCATGTCTTCCCGTGCCGGCAAACAGATACAGCACTCTTCCATAAAACCCATGATTAATGTAGATAAATGTACAATGTGCGGGGCCTGTATCGAGGTATGTCCTGTTTCAGCCATATCTGAGCTGAGCAGCAATGCATATATTAATACTGATACATGCGTGGGTTGTGCTGAATGTATTGCAGCCTGCAAGATTCAGGCGGTTAATATTAACTGGCATGAGGAACCTCATGTATTTGTAGAGAGAATGTCAGAATATGCAATGGGAATACTGTCAAATATAAAGAGGAAAATATTTCTTAATTTTGCAACTGATATCACTCTTGAGTGTGATTGTATATGCGGGGATGACCATAGAATATTTGAAGATGCAGGTATATTTGCTTCTGAAGATATCCTTGCTGTTGATAAATCCAGTTTTGATGTTCTTACAGAAGGCCGGGATGTATTTGCAAGGGGTGGTAAGATCAGCGCTCATCAGCACCAGCTTAAGTATGCGGAAGAAATAGGCCTGGGAAGTACAGATTATGAACTGATCACTTTTTGAAATATGTCCATAACCCCTGAATTTATATGTAATAACTTCGGGTTATCTGTTTACGATTATTAAATTTTATGGTATATTGAATTGTATACATATAAGTGATCAGGAAAGAAGGTGGGGACATCGGGTATTTCTCTAGAAACTGATTTTCAATGCCATAATTTCGTTGATCCATTTTATGCCAAATTAATCAAGGAGGAGAATATGAGCAAGGATGATATAGACAAAGAACTTTCTGCCAAATACTGCCCGCGTTTTGCCCAGATTGCTGTAGAAAAAGGTTATGTTTCTCCTGACAATGCAAAAGCTGCCCTTTCCAGACAACTGGATGACGATCTGGCTGGCAAGACTCATAAATTAATTGGGAGCATCTTCCTTGAAAACGGCTGGATAACGCCCCAACAGATAGAAACTGTACTGAATGACCTCTTTAAAAATTAAAGAGGCCATTTAGATCCAGCTTATTTAGTAATTCTCAGCCAACAGTTCGTAATGGGCTTGCGGGTGTTTACATGCCGGGCATTCTGCCGGGGCCTCAACTCCTTCAGTCACATAGCCGCAGTTTCTGCAGTGCCATTTACTCCCTGCTGGATTTTTAAATACAATGTTGCTTTCAACATTGGCAGATAGCTTTCGGTATCTTGCCTCATGAAATTTCTCTACCTTTGCGATCTGCTTGAAAGACTCAGCTATCTCTGGAAAATCCTTCATCACGGGCAATCTGCTCGAAATCAACATAAAGCGTAGTCCATTCAAGGTTTTCCCCGGCAGCCGCATGGTCGAGGTTCTCCTTTGTACTGCCTATTATTCCTGCAGGATAACTCGCTGTAATTTCCACATCACCGCCCTCAAGGTGTTTGAAAAAGACCTTGGCATGTTCTTTTTCGTTTTCAGCCGTTTCCAGGAAAAAGGCAGCAATCTGCTCTAATCCTTCCTTTTTTGCTTTGCTGGCAAAATAGGTGTACCTGTTCCTGGCCTGTGATTCTCCTGCAAAGGCTTTTAATAGATTCTGCTCTGTTTTAGAACCCTTTATTGATTTTGACATTTAGACATTCTCCTATCCCGCTGTTTTTTCCATTGGTTCTCCGCAGCATACCAGTTCCCCGCCTCCTGCTTTTGTTACCTTTACTTCATTTCCGCAGATATTACATCTGTACTCTTCACCTTCATTTTTTACTTCCATTGACTCCCTCCTTAATATAAGTTAGTTAATCTGAAAATGATAAATTTAAAAACGCTGGATATCTAATGTAAAGTGTATTTCCTGAGCAGGCAGTTGTCAAGAAAATTCTTCTTGTAGTACTCTATCTGAAAAAGAATGAGGAGATTAAAATGGCTGAGAAGAAAATATTTCTGACTGAAAAGGCCCCAAAACCTGTTGGACCATATTCGCAGGCGGTTATTTATGATGGAGTAATGTATGTATCCGGACAGATCCCTTTAGACCCTCAGACAGGTGAACTTGTCAGGGGAACTATCGAGGATGAAACTGAGGCGGTTCTTAATAATCTCAGGACAATTGTTGAGGAGGCTGGTGCAACCATGGAGGATGTTTTGAGAGTGTCCTGTTATCTTGCAGATATGGAGGACTTCCCCAGGTTTAATGTTATATACGCAAAACATTTTACGAGTAATCCTCCTGCCAGGAGCACAATTCAGGCTGCCAAGCTTCCCCTTGATGTGCAGGTAGAGCTGGATGCGATAGTAGCTTTACCCGGCAAGGAATATGATGTTTAATTATATATCTCTATTCTGTCATGCCGGACTTGATCCGGCATCCAGGCACTATCTCTGCGAAAGCAGAGAACTATGAGGAGTTAGTTTCCTGTTTTCACAGGAAACCCTGGATTCCGGCTTAAGGACTGCCGGAATGACATGCAGATTAACATAGGTAATGGACAGACACTAATAAAAAATAATTTATTTAATTTACACACTATGAAAAAGAAGATTGCCATTACAATGGGAGAGCCCGGAGGGGTAGGGCCGGAGGTTGTTGTTAAGGCTCTTGCAAACAGCGCAGTAAGACGTTGTTGCAGACCTGTTGTAATAGGTGATGCTGCTATTATCAAAGAAGCTGTCAGGAGATCGAAACTTTCTATCAAGGTCAGAAGTATCAATGATTTGAATGAATTGAAATCCGGACAACAGACTATTGAAGTTCTTGATATCAGGTCGCCTTACAAATTTAAAAGAAATGTTCCATCCAGAGGTGCAGGCAGGGCGGTTGTCAAATATATAACAACTGCTGTTGAACTGGCTCTTAATAAAGAGGTTGATGGAATAGTAACAGCCCCTATATCCAAGGAATCCCTGAGTATGGCCGGATATGCATGGCCGGGACATACCGAGCTTCTGGCAGAACTGACCGGTGCCAGGGATTTTGCAATGATGTTTGTAAGCAGGAAATTAAGGGTCATTCTTTGTACAATACATATACCCCTTAAGGATGTTCCAAAGAAAATTACAAAGTATAATGTTTTAAGAACAATCAGGCTGGCCCTTAAGGGATCTGAATTATTGGGAATAAAAGATCCTGAAATTGCAGTTGCAGGGCTTAATCCCCATGCAGGAGAGTCGGGAGTGATAGGTAAAGAGGAGAACATGTCCATAATCCCGGCAATTAAAGCTGTTAAAAAGGAAGGCGGCAACGTAAGCGGTCCATATCCGCCTGATGTGGTTTTTCATAAAGCCTATAATGGTGAGTTTGATATGGTTGTCTGCATGTATCATGATCAGGGACTGATACCTTTTAAAATGCTGGCATTTGATACAGGAGTTAATATGACGGTCGGTCTGCCCATAATCAGGACATCCCCTGACCACGGAACAGCCTTTGATATTGCATGGCAGAACAGGGCAGAACCAACCAGCATGATTGAGGCGATAAAACTGGCAGCAAAAATAAAATTATAATGTAGGGGCGCAGTGCCTGCGCCCTAAGGAACAATAACAAAACCTAAATGAAGTAGCGATGAAAGTTTGTCACTCCCGCTTGTCGGGAGTCAGGAAGCAGTAGATTCCGAACAAGTCGGAATGACAAAAAGCTTAGAGGATTTTAAAATGAACATAGTTCTTGCAACAACAAATAAAAAGAAAATAGAAGAAATTAAAAAAATATTCGGTCCCATGGACACTGCATCAAGGGTCTAGACCCTTGATGACTTCCCTGTCCATGGGAGATGTAGTAGAAGACGGTGACACCTTTGAAGCAAATGCCATTAAAAAGGCAAAGCAGATAGCAAGCGCTACAGGCATGACTGCACTGGCAGATGATTCAGGTTTGGCAGTTGATGCCCTTGATGGTGCGCCCGGTGTGTATTCAGCAAGATATGCCGGAGAAGATGCTGATGATAAAGCCAATAATGACAAGCTTCTTGATGCGTTAAAGGATATTCCTGAAGAGAAACGGGGAGCGCAGTTTGTATGCTGTATAGCCTTTGCATCTGCGGAAGAGACAAATACCTTTATGGGATATGTGAAAGGAAGAATCGGCACAGAACCAAAAGGTTCAAGCGGATTTGGTTATGACCCGCTATTCTATCCTGAGGGATCAAACAAGACATTTGCAGAAATGGGTAAGAAAGATAAAAACGCAATCAGTCACAGGGCAAATGCCTTGAAGGAACTCCAGCAGTACCTGCTGACTAAACGCGGATACATAAGAGGTTTTTAAACTAAGAACTAAAAACTAAGAATTAAGAACTAATTATATGGAGGTTAATAAATGGATTTAGACATCAGGATTGGAAATGAAAAAATGCCGGTAGACATAGAAAACCCTTTCAGGTTTGATATATCAGCTGTGATAAATGACATTATTGAATTTGGAAATAAACATGAGGTTGCACTCACACCCTATGAACTTGACAAGCTGATCCCCAGGATGATCAAGGGAGTTGCAGGCTGTGAGGCAGGCTGCCCTGCTGATGCACAGAATGTAGTAAGGGAAGGCTTTGGTGATTTCAAACTCGAATATGTTGAAGGTGGTATATTAACTGCTATCCAGACACTTGAAAACAGCAAGGAGTTGGAAGTTAAAATATTCCCTGACTTCTAAAATTTACTTCACCAATAATAAAGGCCGGACTGACTATCAGCCCGGCCTTTTCTTTATGAACCATACCTTCTAAATTCAAGGTGCATGTTTACTGACAGTTGGGGTCGCTGCCGTCTGTGAATGTATCACAGTCGTTGTCAAGTGTGTCAGAGCAGGTTGGGTCTCCAACTGGGCCTTCTGTTGCGCTTAGGTTGACATTCGGATCAGTGTCATCGCAGTCTTCATGAGCGTAATAGTTGTCATTATCATTGTCTGGCGCCCATAAAATTGCATGGTAATCACCGCTGCCGATATATCTGTGGCCAACAATTACACCCTGATCGTTTATGCTCTCGGGTACATCACCATTTATACCCAGATCTTTAAATGTTCCATTTTCATAAATATAGGCATGGTTATACCCATTAAGAAAATATGTACCAACTATCTGAGAGATGTTGTTTATATCACGTGCAATGTCCAAGCTTGTCCCTGTAAACGTACTCAAATTTAAATCGATCATAGAACCTCCCTCGTACAAAAAGGAGTGTTCTTCGTTACTTGCATCACGAGAATATCCAACTATCTGTCCGATATCATTGATGCTCATTGCACGACTATCTGTACCGCCAAGAGTACCAAGATCTGTCATGACTCCGCCCTCATATAAAAAGGCGTGTATGTCCGAGCCACCAATAGTAAGATTAGAGAACCCTACTATCTGTCCATTGATATTGATAGCATGTGCTGCACTGGTATCTCCACCTAACGATCCGAGATCTGTTGTTGTTCCATTCTCGTATAGATATCCATGGGCATTAAAATACTCCTGTCCAACTGTCTGGCTATTATCGTTTATTCCAAACGCATATGAATCGCCAAGAGGAGCTATAATAGTGCCAATGTCAGTCATGATTCCATTTTCGTACAAAAAGGCATGGGGATCACTAAAACCTACTATCTGTCCAAGATTATTAATACCATAGGCCTCAGTTATGCCGCTGGCAATCGTACCCAGATCAGTCATTGTTCCATTCTCGTAAAGAAAGGCATGGAACTCACCACTTACTGTCTCGGAATAGCCGACAACCTGGTTATTTTCATTAATCCCGTTTGCACTGCTTCTAGGTCCGCCAAGGGTTCCAAGGTCAATGATTTTGTACTCACATATAGCTGCCTGACCTCCTCCATCCTGGCAGTCCGGATCAGATGCATCAATGTGACCATCACAGTCGTTATCTGCAGTATCGCAGCAATTAAGATTACCATAAGGCCCTTCAGCAGCCCCTGGCTTGAAAAGGGGATTGCTGTCATCACAGTCCCCCTGGTTTTCTGTGAATC
>PVMK01184916.1_pt1 | contig 20347 bp, 19 predicted proteins | sample 1853481 | NCBI WGS metagenome assembly PVMK01 (sample SAMN08533507, study PRJNA380276) | Marine sediment metagenome, whole genome shotgun sequencing project. | reverse complement strand
AGGTTCATGAGTTCTTGGAGTACAAGAGGCGACTACCACACGGTTTAAGTTATGCTCTCTAATTTTCTCTTTGATCAACTCCTGAGTATCGTTTGAACAGGTATATAGATTGTTATCTGTGTATACAACATTAGGAAGGTTTTTTGCATAATCCCGAACTTCAGGAACATTTACTATACCGGCAATATTTGTCCCGCAATGGCAAACGAACACTCCAATTCTTGGTTCCTGTCCGGCCACGTCTATCTCCGGTGGATATTCCTTAGGAGTAATTAAGCTGCCCCTTACGTCTTTTAAAAGAGATAACACATTAGCAGATGCTCCTGAAGCCTGCATAACTGTTTCAGGGATATCTTTAGGTTCTGTAAATGGTCCGGATACGTAGATGCCTTCACGTGTAGATTCAACAGGATTAAAAACGGAAGTCTTGCAGAAATTAAATTCATTTAATTCTATTCGGAATTTCTCTGCAATTTCCTTTACAGATTTCGGCGGTTGAATTCCCACAGATAAAACAACCAAACCATATTCACGTGAGACTTTCTTATCGTATTCAGTTAAATATTTAATTAAAAGATTTTTGGTCTCAGGTATTTCTTCAACAGAGGGAACACGACACCTTATATAGTTAACTCCTTGATCGATCGCTCTTTGATAATACTCATCAAATCCTTTTCCATGTGCACGAATGTCCATAAAGAAAATATCACATTCCAGATCTTTGCCCACATGTTCTTTCGCTATAATAGCTTCTTTAGTTGCATACATACAACAGACGGATGAACAATAATCCCTCTTAGAATCACGTGAGCCAACACATTGTAAAAAGGCAATTCTATTTGGAATTGTCTTATCATAAGGTCTTAAAACGTGACCGGAAAATGGTCCTGAAGCAGACAATATTCTTTCAAATTCTAGCGAAGTAATAACGTTTGGATAAATTCCATATCCCAACTCTTCCTTTACTTTGGGGTCAAATAGTTCAAATCCCGGTGATAAAACTATTGCACCGACATTTAGATCAACGGTTTCTTCCTTTTGTTCATAGTCGATAGCTTTAGCTTCGCAAACCTCTTCACAAATTTTGCAGGCATCATAATTCAGATGAATACACAAGTCTTCATCTATTGCTGGAATATTCGGAACAGCCTGAGGATAAAGAATGTGTATCGCAGGCTTCTGGTCTAATCCTAGATTATAAGGATTCGGAATAGGAATAGGAATATTTTTACTTGTCAGCTCCGATACTTTTTTCCCAACCGGGCATATAAAATCACACGCGCCACAAGTCCAGCACATTTCATTATGCTTACCGAACGACGGTTCTACCTTTTTCCTTGATCCCCTTCCGGAAAATCCAACGGCGCTTCTTCCCATTCTTTCCTCGCACATCCTGACACACAGCCCACAATAAATACAATCATCGTATTTTTTCATTATTCTTGGTTCTCCAACCCCAAGGTCAGAAGCAATTTTCTGGATAATCTCAGTATCAGGACATCTCGCAAGCAGAAGTTCTGCGACCACTTTTCTCGCCCTTTTAACCCTGTCTGTATCAGTCTTAACAGAAGTCCCGTTTATTGCAGGATAAGAACAGGATGCTTGTACAGAGGAACCTCTTCCATCTTGTTCTACTTCTACCAGACATAATCTACACGCACCATATGGTGTAAGTGCTTTGTGGTAACATAAAGTTGGAATATTTATTCCACTGCTCTGAATACATTCTAATAGTGTTTTACCCTCAGGAAATTCGCCTTTATTTCCGTTTATATTCAGCTCTATCACGCCGCATCTCCATTATCAATTATATGTTCAAACGAGAAATTTACCTCAGGATGAGAAGCTCTTAATACCCGCATAGTTCTATTAATATTTCCAATCGGTTTCAAGTCTATATTATTTTTGTTAAAAGTTGCTATAACCCTCGTCCTATCATCCTCTCTCTTTTCAACTATCATATTCCCACCAACCTCCTCGGTAGCCTGAGCTAATAATGAAAGACCAAGCCCGAATTTCTTTCCCTTTTTAGTGGTAAAGAAAGGATTGGCAGCATATTTTAAAGTATCTTCATCCATACTTTTTCCATCGTCTACTATTTCTAAGACAAGTGTATTATTATTTTTATTTTCCACCAATTTTATATTTACATTCTGTGCACCTGCTCTTAAGGAATTCTCCGCTATATCTAAAATATGAAGGGATAAATCCTCCATTAGATAAAAACCTTTCTACCATCTTCTTCAAGGAGTGATTTTCTCATCTCCTCAAGGCTTACCTGTTTCATAGAAAAATTGGTAAACCTTTTTCCTATACGATTAAGACAGTGCGCATCAGAAAATGTAACTAGAGGTAAACCTAGATCTTTGAAATTTTCTATCTTATCTTTTTTCGATACTTCAAGCGCGTCAATCTGCAATCCTTCCGGCACAAATCCGAGCTGAGATATTATACTGAAACTATCCCTGTCAATATGAGCAGCAATTGCAACGCCATTTAAGTCATGAATCTTGTTTACAATTTCCTCTATAGAAAGGTCAGTCGCACCGATCAATAATTTTTTATTAAAACCTATAACTTCATTGTTTTCATTTACTACAACCTGATCCCCATACAGCTTTTCATCATTTGTTCCGAACAAATGATCATATACAATTTTCTGCATAGCGAGCAGATCTTCACTAGTACTAAATAAAGCGAGTATATGAACCTCTCCCTGGTACAAACCTCTATACCTCCTAAAACATTTAATCCTTCGTTTTTGGCAGCTATTGACACATAAGACACATTCTCACCTGAGTTATGATCACATATCCCGATTACATCCAGGCCACACTTCTTAGCCCCCTTAACAATATTCCTGGGGACATTTCGAGTTCAGCACAGGCGAAAGGCAAGTATGTATGTGCAGGTCAGCTTTAAATGTCCTCATCTTTGCCTCCTATGCCAAGCTGATATAACTTTCCAACTACCTGGAATGCTTTCATATCTGTACCAAGAATTGGTACATTTTCTTCCCTGGCTTTTTTCAAAGTATCTTCATCAGGTTGTCTTCTGTTCACAATGATTATACCCGAAACTTCTTTCATGCTTGCGACGGGAATTATGTTAAGATGTGTTTGCAGTGTAACCCATATATTTCCTTTTTTAGAATGAGCAATAACATCACTTAACATATCACTCATATAACCTCCGGTAACCTTCCTATCTAAGAGGTTATCACCTGATATGACATCAAGTTTTAATTTTCTTACTATCTCTTCAAGCTTCATTTCGTAATGTTTACTGTAAATTCCAAATTTGTTCCTTTCCCAACTTCGGAGTCAATCTTCATCTCATCAGAACATTCTTTAATATTATTTAAACCCATTCCTGCCCCGAATCCCATATCCCTCACCCAATCAGGAGCTGTAGAAAATCCAGGTAGCATAGCTTTCTCAATATCAGGAATTCCCGGTCCTTTGTCGACCGCATTAACTTTGATTTTATCATCCTCTACACAAGCTATTATTTCCCCGCCCTCGGTAAAAATAATAATGTTCATCTCGGCTTCGCATGCAGCTATAACCACCCTTCTTGAAATTTTCGGAGAAATTCCTAGTCTCAATAAATTAATCTTAAGGTATCCACTCTGTTCCCCCGCAATATTATAATTACCTCCCTCAATCTTATATCTCAGCATTATGGTGGTTCTATCCGATTTTATATCTTCAAAAATGTGGCTTGCCCGGTATTTGGAAATTTCTTCTGATTGATAATCTATCTCAAGTTTTTTAAGGAGACATTTAATAATATCTCCCTTTGTAATGATTCCAATAAGTTTCCTGGTATTGCGTTCCAACACTGGGAATCTTCCGTACCCAAGCTTTTCAAATTTGCTAATTGTTGTCATGAGCGGATCATCGTTAAAAACAAACTTTATATCCGTACTCATATTATCTTTTACTCTTTTCTCTATACCTCCGTTCATAACACATTTTATAAAATTCTCTAAACTTATCATACCTACCATTTTATTATTGTCAACCACAGGCAACCCGGATATCCGTTTTTCTTTTAGTACCTTTCGAAGGTCAGTCATTGTATTATCAGGTGAAACGGTAACGATATCGCTTGTCATTGCCTCCTCAACTTTAAGTTCATAAGCAAGCTCCTTAATTTTTAATATAGACACTTCATTCTTCATATTCGGAAATTCCAATCAGACCCTCTTTGTATAACTTGCCGCAGCTTTCGAACAAGGGTAAGAATGTACACATAAGAACCATCCCACGTTCATTTGCAAGATTAATAGTCGTTTCAACTGGTTGCTTTCCCCGTACGAAACAGATCGCTTTTATGTCTACAGCATCAGCAGAGTAAATAACCTGGGGAGTTGTCAAACCGGTCAAGAGTAATGTACTATCATGTTTAATATGTGCAAGAACATGACTCATAAGGTCGCAACCACAGCCCATTTTCACATCTTTATCCATCAATTCTTCACCACATAAAACTTTTGCATCGAGTAATTTTTTAATCTTTGGAATTTTCATTGTATATTATCTTGTTTATATTATTTCAGTTGTTTTTATTTTATTGATCACCGGTTCCTCTATTTCCAGATCACACCTGAGGCAACGTTTTGCTTCGGAAATTGCCTCCGCTTCTGTGAAACCTAATTCAACCTCTTGAAAGCTTCTAATCCTTTGAGAAACCGGAAGTGATAAACCTACAGGTCTTTTAAGGCTTTCTAATTCTTCTTCTGAAAGTTGAACGGCTTCAACATGCATTTGGGGTCGCGTTACCTCATATTTCCTTTCTAATCTTTCTCCTCTGATATATTTGTCTATCATCCGGGCGGCAAGTTTACCGTGTGCCATTGCATCGGTCACGGTATTTGGACCGGTCACAACATCACCGCCGGCAAAAATTCCTTCCACATTTGTACAAAGAGTTTCCGGATCTACTTCGACAGTGTTCCACTTAGAAATATTTAGGACATCTCCATCGGTAAGAAATGACATATCCGGTTCCTGACTTATTGCAAGGATCAATGTATCTACATCGACTTTAAATTCGGAGCCAAGAATCGGAACAGGTTTTCTTCTACCACTTTCATCTATTTCTCCAAGTTCCATTCTAATGCACTCGATTGACTCAATTTTGCCATTGCTTGATAACACTTTTGTTGGAGCCACAAGATACTGGATTTCAATACCTTCAATAATTGCTTCCTCTATTTCGCTTTTAATCGCTGGCATCTCGGCCTTAGTTCGACGGTAAAAAATTCTTGTATCCTTTCCCATGCGTTTCGCAACGCGAGCAGCATCGATGGCGGAATTTCCCCCGCCAACGATCATAACTTTATCACCAATTTTTACTTCGCGGCCCAAGTTGAATTCTCGTAAAAATTTCACCGCATCAATTACTCCGTCAGAATCTTCACCCGGGATTCTCATTTTTAAACCTTTGTGGGCTCCTGTAGCAATAAAGATTGCTTTATATTCTTTCTTTAGTTCTGAAATAAGAATTTCTTTCCCAATAGCAGTATTCGTTTTAATTTCCACACCTAACTCCGTGATCTTCTCTATCTCATATTTCAATATATCTTTGGGTACCCTGAATTCGGGAATACCTACTGCAAGCATACCACCTGCTACCGGCTGGCTTTCAAATATTGTAACTTTATACCCCTCAAGAGCAAGGCAATGCGCACAGGAGAGTCCTCCCGGGCCAGAGCCGATCACAGCAACGCGCTCCTCTCTATCCGTCTTAGGTTTTTCTTCAATTTGAATATTATGCTTCATTTCATAATCTGCTATAAAACGTTTGAGCAGTCTTATAGCAATAGGGTCACCACCCTCGGCAGCCTTACACTTCTCTTCGCAGGGATGATGACAGACACGACCACAAATGAGAGGTAAAGGATTCTCTTTTCTTACTATCTTTATAGCCTCTTCAAATTCCCCGAGAGCAATTAGTCCAATGTAACATGGGGTATCCTGCCCGATAGGACATGTATATTGACATGCTGAAGAGATTATTTCCTTACATACAATTGCGGGGCATTGTTTCTTTTTTATATGTGTTTCAAATTCATCTCTGAAATATCTGAGTGTTGAAAGGACCGGGTTTGGAAGTGTTTGACCCAAACCGCACATTGATGCATCTTTAATTCCTGCGGAAAGTTCTTCTAAAAATTCTATATCCCCATCCATTCCCCTGCCGTTTGAAATACGGGTAAGCACTTCAAGTAATGCTTCACTCCCATCACGGCAGGAAATGCACTTACCACAGGATTCATCATTCGTAAACTGAAGAAAAAACTTTGCAATATCAACCACGCAGGTATCTTCATCCATAACGATCATGCCGCCTGAACCCATCATCGAACCAGCTTTTTTGAGTGATTCATAATCTATAGGAGAGTCAAGCATACTTGCCGGCAAACATCCGCCGGAAGGTCCGCCTGTTTGCACAAATTTGAATTTTTTTTCGTTGGGAATACCACCACCAATCTCGTATACAACCTCTCGAAGTGTTATTCCCATAGGAACTTCAATTAATCCGGTATTATTAATCTTTCCAACTAAAGAGAATATCTTTGTACCTTTACTTGTTTCTGTTCCTATGCTTGAATACCAATCTGCACCTTTCGCAATTATTATTGGGACATTCCCAAGAGTCTCGACATTGTTTATTGTAGTAGGAGAACCCCAAAGTCCGGATTGTGCGGGGAAGGGAGGTCTTTGTCTTGGTTCAGGTATATCCCCTTCGATAGATCGGATAAGGGAAGTTTCTTCACCGCATACAAAAGCTCCGGATCCTTCTCTTATTTCAATATCAAAATCAAAACCAGATCCTAAAACATCTCTTCCAAGCAGTCCATACTCTCTTGCCTGAGAGATAGCTGTCTTTACTCTCTTTATTGCAAGTGGGTATTCTGATCTTACATATATAAATCCATTTGAGGCTCCAATGGCATAAGCGGCAATGATTAATCCCTCGATGACAGAATGTGGGTCGGACTCTAGCAAACTCCTGTCCATATACGCTCCCGGATCACCCTCATCACAATTTGCGATTAAATATTTTGGGGTCTTTTTTTGTTGTCTGGTTATTTTCCATTTAATCCCGGTTGGAAAGCCACCACCACCACGCCCTCTTAAACCGGATTTTATAATTTCATCTATAACTTCTTCTGGCTTCATCGAGGTAAGAACCTTATCCAAGGCAACATATCCGTCTCTTGCTATGTAATCTTCTATCTTCTCCGGATCGATAATTCCCTTGTTTCTTAGTACAACCAAGACTTGCTTTTTAAAGAAAGGTATATCCGATATTAACGGGAGCGGTTCTTTTTCTTCGGGTGGTGTAAACATCAATTTTTGTACAGGTCTGCCTTTCAAGAAATGTTCTTCAACCAGATGAGGAATACTTTTTAGATGAAGCCAACCGTAAAAAATATTATCCGGCTGAACAACCATAAGCGGACCCTGTCCACAAAACCCATTGCATCCAGTTGTAATTACAGAGACTTCGTTCTTAAGCCCTCGTTCTCTAAGCTCATTTTTAAGTGTCTCCATAATTTGGAATGATCCTCCAGCCACACAGGCTGTACCGGCACATGTCATCAATTCTATGCGTTTTTTTTCAGCCATTATCCCACCGTCTCGGAGCCAATGCCCAGCACAAATTTTTTAACCACCTTACCTCCGATTATATGCTCTTCAAATATATATTTTACTTTATCCGGATTGAGTTTTCCGTACTTCACAGGAGCCAAACCCTCTGTTTCCACAGTGATCATTGGTTCTTCGGAACACAAACCGGCACAACCGGAAGAAGTGAACATTATGTCTTTAATATCCCTGTTTGTCCTTTCATCCAGAAAGGTGTCCATTATTTGCCGGGCTCCAGCAGCAATGCCGCAAGTCCCCATATGAACTATCACTTTTCCTCTGAAATTTCCTTCCCTTAAATAAAGATTCTTTTTAGCAGTTTCCCGCAACTTTCTTAATTCATCTATTGTCAGTTTAGACATCTCATTACTTCATACTTTTGTATTTATTTATTATACCGGGTATAGCTTTCGATTGAAGTTTTCCAAATACTTCATCCCCGGCAGTTACAACGGGCGCCAATCCACAGCAACCTACACATCTAACTGATTTGAGTGTAAATAACATATCTGCTGTTGTCTCGTCCACCCCTATTCCCAATATCTCACTAATTTTATCTAACATTCTCTGTGCACCGCGTACATAGCAAGTTGTTCCTAAACAAATATTTATTATATACTTGCCAATCGGTTTTAAACTAAAAGCACTATAGAAGGTGGCGATCCTGCAAATGTGAGATAAAGGATAACCGGTTTCCTGAGACACATATTTCAATATACTCTCCGGGAAATAATTAAATGCTGAATTAATATCCTGAAGAATTGGCATTAAAGGTCCTTTCCTCTTCCTGTGCTTTTCTAAGATTTCTGTAACACATTCTTTTTGTCGGGGATCAATATCTATCCTCTCTCTCTCTACAAGTTGAACTATATTTCTGGTAGGACAATTAGAAACACAAGCGCCACAACCGGTACATTTTGCTTCATCCACGAAGCGAGGTTTTTTCTTTAGGGTCACTGAAAAATTTCCAGGCTGACCTGCAATATTATCTACCTCACACAAAGTAAGTTTCTCAATGTCTTTATGCCTACCAATTTCAACTAACCTTGGCGCCATAGTACACATTGCACAATCGTTCGTAGGAAAAGTCTTATCGAGCTGAGACATCTTTCCACCGATAGATGACTTATTATCGACGAGATATACTTTTATACCGGATTCAGCCAAATCAAGTGATGCCTGCATACCCCCAATCCCACTACCAACAACTAATGCAGCACCAACTTTACCGGTTGATATTTTGTTATCCAACATTTTCTAACATTGACTCCCTTGGTTATTGTTTTTATATTGCTTTATCCTTAACTGCTTGCAAGTAGATAGCCAGTGGTCGGTAAATCATATGGCTCCATTTCCCAAAAGGTATTTCAATAACTAACATTGGAACCGCTATAGCTAAATGAGCAGCATACATAAAATGTGTTGTAAGTTCAAATTCCAGATACCTGAAAACATGAACTGCAAGCCCGCTGACGGCTGTAAGCAACAGCATTATCGGTAAAATCCAGTCACTTGCGGAAGAAAATTTATGTATTTTTTCACGTTTTCTAATCCGACTTATTAATATTTCTACCGTGGTATAGATTAATGCACCAGCGGCAAAATATCCCAACCATCTCTGAGGGTGGTAAACAGGATATATATTATCAGTTTGAAACCATTCAAGAAAGAAAAACTTAATACAAACTATCAATCCACAACCAGATGCAAGGATCAAGTGCTTTATCCAACGGTTTCTTACGGCACAATCTCGAAAACGTTTTTGAGTTACAGCCTGTAAAAATAAAGTTTTAGCTTCAGTAAAATAAACTACGATTGGAATTTTTAGCTTATTCCCGCTTCTCATGGTAAACCAATACATCCGCAAAGCGTTCAGTGTTAAAAAGACTATGGGAATGAGGAAAACAATAGTTGTAAAAGTTCCGATTAAATTGAACATATGCTCCATACCCATGGGCTCTGAAACAAATATATTAAGTTCTAGTTCTGCAATATTTAAATGATAATAAACAACTAGTAGTAATACGAGGATTCCCACCATAATGAGCGATCCGATTTCCCATATCTTTGATATATAAATTTTTGAGGAAAGACCAGTCCAGTCGTATTGTGCAGTGAGATAGCGCCGGAGTGTCATCATTGACTCGCCTGGCTCGGTTTCTCTTGGGCAGGTTGTGGAACAATCACCACAAAAGTAACATAACCATGGTTCCAAGCTACCTTTTAAAAGCGACCTTAAACCTATTAGTGTATATCCAAATGTTTTGCGAGGAAACGAAGCAGAGTTATTTGATAAATCACATACTACGGTACAACTACCGCATTGCAGGCAGGCGTTCGTATCGAACTTGCCAAATTCACGAACTGTAGCTAAAAGAGTAGGATCACTTTTAAGTTTCATTAGACTTCAATGAGATTAATCTACAAGCCTTACTATAAACTTGCCACATACAGAAAATTTTCCAGCTTAGCTCTTAAAAATTAACTCTCTTTTACCTTATTAGCAAGAAGAAATTATTTGCCAATGGCAACAATTTTCAAATAGAAAAGTATTGAAAAAGGTTGCCTGAGTACTAATCAAATGGTAGTTATAGAATAGGATTTAACTATGATACCGTTAAATTCTATCAAAGTACACATTGCAAGTAAGTTATCAATTAATTTGAAAAACTTTTTAAATACAAAATGAATTATAAAAGCCCCAATCAGATGGAATTCAATGGTATAAAAGTATGAGCGTTTGAAGGATTTAAAATTTCTGAGTTTTTTCGGGTATTAAAGTTATAACTAATTAACAAATCCTCGGCAATTGCTCACCCGAAATCATGTCTACAACTCTTTTGCTGCCGATAGTTGTTTTCATTATTACTATCCCGGGATCCTCTTCGGTAACAGTTCCGATTATCTCTGCATCTTTTCCAAGTTCATGAGAACGAAGGGTTAATAAAATTTCATCAGCAGAATCTTTAGAAACGATGAATATCATTTTTCCTTCGTTTGCAATATAAAGCGGATCCAAACCCAGTATTTCACAGGCAGCATCAACCTCTCCGTTCAGAGGAATTTTTTCTTCTTCTATAAGCACACCAACTTTCGCAGTATCAGCAATTTCGTTAAGAGTGCTTGCAATCCCTCCGCGGGTCGGGTCGCGCATCATATGTATCTTCTCTCCGAAGTGTTCAATTGTTTCAAACAATCCATTCAAAGGCGCAGTATCACTATTTATTGTTGTATCAAATTCCAATCCTTCGCGAGCAGCCATAATTGTAATTCCATGATCTGCAATTCTTCCGCTAAGGATTATTTTATCACCAACCTTGCAGTTCTTTGGAGAAATATTAATTCTCTCATTGATAATACCAATACCTGATGTGTTGATGAAAATTTTATCACCCTTTCCTTTGTCAACAACCTTTGTATCGCCTGTTGCAATAATTACTCCGGCATTGTCTGCAGCTCGTTTAATTGATTGAACCACCTGCCAGAGCTCTTCCATTAAAAACCCTTCTTCAATAATAAATCCTACAGATATAAACTTTGCTTTTGCTCCGGCTGCTGTTAAATCGTTTACTGTTCCGTAAACAGCAAGTTCGCCGATATCTCCGCCGGGAAAAAAAATTGGCTGCACCACATAAGAATCCGTTGTGAATGCAAGTTTCCCCTTCTCAATATTGAAGATTGCGCTATCGTGCTGCTCGTTTAACAATTCATTATCAAAATGCGGGAAAAACATTTTATTTATTAGCTGGTGTGATAATGTTCCGCCACCTCCGTGTGCAAGTAACACACGGTCGTAATCGCTCTTAGGGATGGGACAAGCAAAACCACCTGCAAAATCCATTTCATTTTTTTCTTTCACTTTAAATCAACTTCCCTTTTTACTTTTCTGTAATGAAAATATGCTGCACATGCGCCTTCTGTTGAAACCATTGGTGCACCAAGTGGATGTTCCGGTGTGCACTCATTACCAAATGCAGAACACTCTGTTGGTTTTTTAATTCCTTGCAGAACCTCACCCGCAATGCATAAGGGAGATTCATTTACTTCAATGCTTCCAACATCAAATATTTTCTCTGCATCATAATCCGAATACTTTTCTCTCAATGTCCATCCGCTTTTTGGAATCTTACCTATTCCTCTCCATTTTCTATCAGTCACTTCAAAAACATCTGAAAGTAATTTTTTAGCTGCAGTGTTTCCTTCCTTAACAACGGCACGGCTATATTGATTTTCGACCTCGCATCTGTTTTCTTCCAACTGCTTCACAGTCATATAAATTCCTTGCAAAAGGTCAACCGGTTCAAATCCTGTTACAACAATTGGTGTTTTAAATTTTTCTGCTAATGGAAGATACTCTTCGTAACCCATCACAGTGCAAACATGACCAGCCGCAAGAACCCCCTGAATTTTATTTAATGGTGAAGAAAGAAGTGCATCAATCGCAGGAGGAACAAGAACGTGAGAACATAAAAGCGAGTAATTTTTTAATCCGCGTCTTTCTGCTTCCGTAACAGACATTGCGTTAGCAGGCGCCGTGGTTTCAAAGCCAACTCCGAAGAAGACAACTTTTTTATCCGGGTTTTGTTCAGCAATGTTTACTGCATCTAAAGGCGAATACACCATCTTCACATTTCCGCCTTTAGCTTTTACGCTCAACAAGTCCATTTCGGATCCAGGAACACGCATCATATCACCAAACGAAGTCATAATCACATCTTCTCTTAAAGCAATTGCAATAGCTTTGTCGATTATTTCAAGAGGAGTTACACACACAGGGCAGCCAGGTCCGTGGATAAGCGAGATCTCCTCCGGTAAGAATTCTTCAACATTGTATTTCATTATCGTATATGTTTGCCCGCCGCAAATCTCCATTATGTTCCATCCCTTGGTGGTGATTTTTCTTATTTCCTGCGCCAGATTTTTTGCTGCAACCGGGTCACGATATTCACTCATGTATTTCACTCAATATCTCCCATCTCTTTCAACATCTGTATTGTTTCAATTGCGTCTTTCTCATCAATTGTATTTAAGGCAAATCCAACATGAACTAAAACATAATCATCAACTTTAACATCGGGCAGCCATTGAATACAGATATCTTTGGTTACTCCGTTAAAATTAACCTTCGCCATTTTTAATTCGGGATTGCTCTCATCAATTGATGTTACTTTTCCGGGAACAGCCAAACACATTATTTAACCTCTTTAATTAATTTGCTTTTTTGAAAATCCTTTTTACTATCTTCTGAAAAAAGATAAGCAGCTATCTGTCCTAAGGCAACCCCACCGTCATTTGGTGGAACTCTTTGATGCCAGTAAACTTTAAAGCTCTTTGATTGCAGCAGATCGATTGTCCTTTCGGTTAAAAAAACATTTTGAAAACAACCGCCGCTCAATATAATTTTTTTTCTCTTAAACTTTTCTGCAACAGCTAATATAATATTTGCAAGCGTGTTATGGAATTTTGCTGAAATAACCGAAGCAGTAATTTTATTCCTGGTATCATTAATAATTTCTTTAACCAAAGGATACCACTCAATCATTAATTTTTTATCACCTGTTATCTTAAATGAATAACTTCCAAGTTCATTATTATCTGCAACGAATTCAAGCATCATTGCGGATTGCCCTTCGTAAGATGATTTGCTGCAAATATTAAGTAAGGCGGAAACCCCATCAAACAATCTTCCTGCACTCGATGTTATTGGCGAGTTGATTCTTTTAATCAGCATATTTTTGATCAGCGAAAGTTCTTTAGAAGAAAAATGCGTTGATAAAATATCTGCATACTCCTCATCAAATTTTTCACCGGCAATTTCAAAAAGTAATCCAGCCAGGGAGCGGCGAGGTTCTTTGATAGCAACCTCTGCACCGGGAAGTAAAAATTGTTTGAATTGTCCTATATGCTTATAAGATGATTCGTTTGAAAGAAAAAATTCTCCGCCCCAAATTGTTCCATCCTCTCCGTAACCGGTTCCATCCCACGAAACACCAAGTGCTTCGCCCTCCAATTGGTTTTCTAATCTGCACGCGGCTATGTGCGCATAGTGGTGTTGAACTGTGTTCACAGTATTAGATAAAGTAAATGCATACTTTGTAGAAATATATTCAGGATGGTCATCGCAGATTATCGCATCGGGATTTACATTATAAAGAGCTTTAAAATCATTAATTACTTTTCTAAATGTTTTATTTGCTTCCCCGGTAGAGAGGTCGCCGATGTGCTGGCTGATGAAAACATTGCTTTTTACTCTTAAGGCAATTGAGTTTTTCAAATGCCCGCCTACAGCAAGAATAGTCTTACTATTTAATTTATTTTGTTTGTCGCTCAATTGAACGGGAAGCGGTGCATAACCTCTTGCACGGCGCATAACCAGTTCTCTGTCTTTCACAACACGAACAATTGAATCATCAAGATGACGGACAATTGGTCTGTTGTTAACAAGAAAATAATCAGCAATCCCTTTTAACCTTTCGAGAGCTTCTGTTTCATCTATACAAATTGGTTCTTCGGAAAGGTTTGCGCTGGTGGCAACAATTGGGATGTGTAACTTTTTCATCAGCAAATGATGCAACGGTGTGTAAGGCAGCATCACGCCGAGATATGGATTGTTGGGAGCGTTGTATGATGAGATACCGGATTCCAGATTCTTGATTCCGGATTTTCTTTTTAGTAAAACTATTGGCGATTCAGGCGAAGTTAAAACCTGTTGCTCAACCAAAGAAACATCACAAATATTTTTTATTGATTCTAAATTGGGAAACATTAAAGCAAATGGTTTTTCTTCACGGTGTTTTCTTTTTCTCAGCTCCTTTATTGCCTTGTTATTTGATGCATCTACAATAAGCTGAAAGCCGCCCAATCCCTTTAATGCAATTATTTCACCTTCGTTAATTAATTTGGCAGTATTTATTAATGCTTCCTCTTTCACAGAAATAGCGAACCCTTTTTCATTCCACAAAGCCAGCTGGGGACCACACTCAGGACAGGCTGTTGGCTGTGCGTGGAATCTTCTGTTCATCGGGTCATCATATTCTTCCCTGCACCTGTCGCACATTTCAAATCCCTTCATCGATGTATTTGGCCTGTCGTAAGGAAGAGATTCAATAATTGAAAATCTTGGTCCGCAATTAGTACAGTTAATAAAAGGATAAAGATATCTTCTATCTTTTGAATCGTGCATTTCATTTAGACAATCATCGCACACAGCAATATCGGGAAGGATTATTGCGGAGATTTCATCGCTCTCCTCGCTTTCTTTGATAATAAAATCATTATATCCAATGGGATCGAGAAAAGAATGTTCTTTACTTATAATAATTGCAAGAGGTGGTTTTTCATTTTCTATCCTGAAAAGAAAATTCCGAATTGTTTTTTCTTCACCTTCAGCTTCTATAAAAACACCCGAAGAATTGTTAAGAACATATCCTTTTAGATTGCTTTCCATTGCTAACCTGTAAATAAACGGTCTGAAGCCAACGCCTTGTACTGCACCCCTTATAGCTATATGGATGCGGGTGATACTCATTTTTTTATTTGTGATTCAAGCCAGTTGCACCACTCATCAATGCCTTTATCAGTTGTACACGATGTCTCGAAAACCTTTAATTCAGGATTGATAGACAGCGCATTGTTTCTTAATGTTTCGGGCGAGCAATTAACGTAAGGTACGAGATCTATTTTGTTAATGATGAGTACCGAAGCATTCCTGAACATTGCAGGGTACTTTAACGGTTTATCATCACCTTCGGTTGTACTTACAATTACTACCTTCTGGTCTTCACCAGATCGTATGCTGCGGGACAGACAAGATTGCCGACATTTTCGATAAATAAAACATCAAAATCTTTTTCTTCAAATTGATTATAAGCATTTCTAACCAACGGGGCATCTAGATGGCAGGAGCCATTTGTAATTATCTGAACAACGGGCACTCCATATTCATCAACTCTTTGTGCATCCAGGTTTGTTTGCACATCACCTTCTATCACACCAATACTAAATCTTTCTTTTGATAGATGTGCAGTTCTTTCCAACAAGCTTGTCTTCCCCGATCCCGGAGAACTTACAAGGTTTAAAGTAAATGTTTTCTTTTCCTTAAAAGCTTTCCTGTTTTCTTCGGCAACAATATCATTTTTTTCCAAAACTTTTCTTTCAACAGTTATAACACTCATGCGTCCTCCTTTAGGTCATCTGTTTATAGTTATAGTCTCCGCCCCGGCCAAGTATGAATGTATGGCTGTATGGTTGCATGTAATAAATCCGGCAACTGCCGGACGGAAACTACTTGATAATTTTTGTCAATCATTTTTTTCATCATTAATTTCTATCTCATCCACCCGCATTTCTGTTCCACCAATTAATTTTATTTGGTTACTTCCACATTCCGGGCAAGCAAAAACGGGCGGTTCTATTTCAGATGTTGTATTACAATTATTGCAGCTTATGGAGACGGGTATTTCGACTATTTCTAATTTGGTTCCCATTAAGGGTGTGTTATGTATGATAGCCTCAAAGCAAAAGGTAAGTGAATCAATTAGAATGTTACTCATCTTACCAACTTCTACTTTTACAGACTTAACGTAATTCTCTGTTGGTTCAGGAACATATTGATGTACAATTCCTAAAATTTCCTGTGCAATTGATAGCTCGTGCATAGTTCGATTTTGCCAAAAATTACTTGCTACTTATAAAGAAATATACGAAATTTATGAATACAAATACATTATTATAAAGGACAGATAAAAAAAATGGAGCTGTCTTTAATAATAGAAATTGATTTCAAGGGTTGATAATGCTGCATGAAATAACTGTTCTTGCTCTCACTGCTGCTTCCTTAGGGTTTGTTCACACAATTCTTGGTCCCGATCACTACATCCCTTTTATTGCCATGGCTCGCGCTGGGAAATGGTCTACAATTAAAACAACTTTGATTACAATTGCCTGCGGTGCCGGTCATGTTCTCAGCACGGTTTTATTAGGTGCAGTGGGTATTGTAATGGGAATTGCTGTCGGGGAACTTGAATTTATTGAATCTGCAAGAGGCGAAATTGCCGTATGGCTCTTGATAGGTTTCGGATTCATGTATTTGTTGTGGGGATTAAAAAAAGCATATAGAAACAAACCACACACTCATTATCATACTCACTCCGATGGAGCGGTACATGTTCACAAGCATGTTCATCATAGTGATCACTCCCACGTTCACGAAAAAGAAAACAATGGTAAGAGCCTAACACCCTGGATTTTATTCACAATTTTTATTTTCGGTCCCTGCGAAGTATTAATACCAATACTTATGTATCCTGCAGCTACTGAAAGTACAATCGGGATGGTTGTTATTGTAACGGTGTTTGGTATAACTACAATCTCAACTATGCTGGCGATAGTTCTTATAACATTATACGGAATAAGGTTTGTTCGTTTAGGTAAGCTTGAACGGTACACTCATGCTTTAGCCGGAGCTATGATTTTGTTGAGCGGTGCAGCTATTGCAGTTTTAGGATTATAAAAATTTCCAGTATTATCTCATCAACTCAGCACCGGCTTTCTGAAATGTTCTGAAGTAGTTTAACAATTTTTCTTCCGGATTATTCGCCTTGGCAAATGCTTCATACATCATCACACCTCCTTGAAAACCATTCGTGTTCCACCTTACGTCATCAGAAGTTTGTAAATTTTTTAATCCATCGGGAACGGGGTAAGCCGTTATGTAGAAGTAAGAGTCGGCAATTGTATCATCACCTGTTGAAAATCCGAACGCCATTTGTTCTTTTGATGATTCAACATCATCAGGGATCTTTACCCGGGCACCAACCTCCCGGAAAACCAGCTCATCGAAAGGTCAAAATGATGAGGCCATAATTGAACGGGGCTTCTTTCACCGTTTAATTCAGAACGGAACTTGTTTGTGATCCGATTAATTTCCTTCAGTGCCGTCCAATAATCTGTGGCAGCATTTTCATCATATTTGCCTGATTTTCCGTCTGCAAATTTTTCTTTATCAATTGGTAGAACAACACCTATATCAGTTAATAAACTGCAAGTCTCCTCGCATAACGCACATAATGATTGTCCTGTTAGTTTAATCCTTTTAGCTTCACGAAAATTTGATTCAATAACCAGATGATGATTTATAAGATCAAGGATTATTTCAAAAGTTTGTCCGGGAGTGTCTTTGTCTTTCGGTATGGGGGTGGTTGTTAATCCTCTATCAGAAACACGAAGACTTATATGCCACCAATGCGGATGAGGTGTACTCATTTTTTCTCTTATCGCACCAATCATATTGCTGTATTTGTGTAATGTATCTCGTGTGTTCTTCCAATCTTTTAAAGTTAAAGATGGTAATTGAGTTTTAGACATTTAAGGTTCCTGACATATATTATTAGCCTCCTGTAATTGATTACATTATACATAAAATTTTCTTTAAAGTCATCTAATACAAAGGCTTAACATTATATTAAATAAATTTCCGCATCTGGTATTGAACTTCATATATTAATGGTTCCTGACATGCGTTATTAGCCCCTTTCTTTGATTACATTACACACAAATTTTTCTCTAAAATCATTTAATATAAAGACTTAGCATCATTTTATATAAATTTCCGTATCGGGTCTGAATACAAACCATGCAAAAGCAAAATAATCGCCGTGTTTTATCCTTTCCAGATTTTTTCCAAGGTATTTGCCATCAACGGCTTTCCCGGTAATATCCCACTTGCTGCCGGTTTCATTATCCAAAAAATATCCATCCTCGTACTTGAAAGTTAATGTTTTACCATCAACAACCGGATTGAAAACTCCAGTTGAACCGACTTCTTTTGAATCTGCAATTGTTTCACCATCCAAAGCAGATACAGCGCCTTCGCCATGAAAAATTACTACGGGTGTTCCGTTAATATTATCATTTATTACATGTTCTTCCTTTGTAATGGAATACGGATATGCTTTGTTCATATCGCCCTGTTTAATTGCAATCACTTTTTCGTTTGGAGGAAGACGGTCATCAATATTACCGCGGAATAAAAACGGTCGTTGATCTATATCATCATAACCTACATAGGGATTTTGTCCGTAACTTCTGTCATAACCTGTATCTTTAGAGAGAACCTTTCCGTCCGGATAAGCATCTTTAAACTGCTTGAACGAAATTATCTGTGTTGGAATAAGCTCAAGCGTTTCCCCAACCATATCACCTACAATTGCTTCGCCGGTAAACTGCTGCCAGAAACTTTCGGTAACGTTGTCGTACATTACCATATCTGAGTTACGCAGTAAACCCGAAACACCGAAGTAAGGAACAACACCTCTTACTCTTCTATCGTAAACCAGGGCGCTGTAACAAAGCGGGCAGAATGAAACAGCTACGGGAACACCGCCAACTTCATCATTTGCAATTTCGTGCCAGATGAGAATTGATAATGGGTATGCTTTTGACTCACCATTAATTTCTAACCCGATAACAGGTTCTTTATCATCTAACCATTCGGATGCTTCATCTTGTGTCTCAAATTTTGGAGTAAAAATTGCGGGGATGCCATCCTTAGGCGGACCACCAGACATAAGTTCGCCGATATCGATTGTTTTTTTATCGAAGTTAGTTTTCCAATCCGGGTATGCTTTTAGTATTTCAGAAAGCTCACTTTGTGCAAATATTGTAATCGGTGTTGTTGTTAGAACTATAAGCAGACAAAATATTTTTATTGTTTTCATTTTAGCATCCTTTTTATTTTAAAGGCAAGTATAATTGATTGAGAGAAAGGATTTTGTAATGCATGGGACAGAATTAAAATTAGTGATAATTCGTGGCTTATAATTGTATTCAAGACTAAAGAAGAAAGTAAAAGAGTAAAGTATATCACTCATTCACCCATTCTTCCAATCATTCAAAGACTGTTGTTAAATTGCGACCGCCCCGCCATATTTTATTCCGGTTAAATATGCCATATCTCTATCAAACGTTGTAATATCATCTTTGTTAAACTGGTTTAAATGATCATGCCCACAAGCCCTTGCCATCACCTGCATTAATTCTACGGTTGCGTTAAAAAAGTTTTCCAATCTTTTTGCAGAAAGATCAATATTAATTCTGCTTCTCAAGCTTTCCTTTTGTGTTGCAATTCCAACGGGACAATTATTTGTATGGCAAGCTCTCATAGCCTGGCAGCCAATTGCCTGAATTGCAGAATTTGCTAAAGCAATTGCATCGGCGCCAAGCGCCATAGCTTTTATAAAATCAGGAGCCGTTCTTAATCCGCCTGTAATTATAAGAGTAATATCTTTAGCATAACTTTTATCTAGATGTTCTCTTGCCCTTGCCAGAGCGGGAATTGTAGGAACTGAAATGTTATCACGGAAAAGTAATGGTGCTGCACCGGTTGCCCCGCCTCTGCCATCAAGAATTATATAATCAACACCTATCTCAATTGCTGCATCAATATCTTCTTCAATGTGATTCGCTGATAATTTAAACCCGATAGGAATTCCGCCTGTAAAATCCCGAACTTCATCAGCAAAGCTTTTAAAATCTTTTGTAGAAGTTAAGTCTGTAAATCTTGGCGGAGAGATTGCAGGAGTACCTTCGGTAAACCGCGAACTTCACTAATCTTTCCTATGTTTTTTATACCCGGCAGATGTCCGCCCGTACCTGTTTTTGCACCCTGCCCGCCTTTGAAATGA
>PVMK01137784.1_pt1 | contig 20349 bp, 17 predicted proteins | sample 1853481 | NCBI WGS metagenome assembly PVMK01 (sample SAMN08533507, study PRJNA380276) | Marine sediment metagenome, whole genome shotgun sequencing project. | reverse complement strand
GCATCTGATATTTTTCTATGGCTGTGAGCCAGCGTTTATCCCCGGCAAACAAAGACGCAACATATGCCCTGCGCCAGGCCTGCGGACTAAGGTCTTCAATGCGGTAATATTTCGGGTCACAACCCGGATAATAGAGCCCCTCATCCCTGCTGAAATCGTATCTTTTGTGTCCGTTGCAATATTGTAAATCCAAAACCAATTGTCCCTCCTCCCGCCTTTGAAATGAAAAGCGCGCATAATACAGCAGTATACGGCTGCCGTACCAGCGCGCTCTCCAATAATGCCCCGGGTAGCTAATCCGAGGGCAAGTTTAATTTAAGTTCTAACTAAAAATTCCCGATATTTAATTTGGTCATACCATGCTAATCAACCCCAATGCTCATGGTTTTTGTCCGTGGGTGGCCTCGCAGAGGGGCCACCCTAAAACACATAAATTTTTAAAAAATCAATATGCAAATAGACGATAAATATCTCTTCAAACACAAACTTAATTATCTCGAATTAACCTTGAAAATCTCAAAACTTCGTTATCATGGGGAAGAGCCTTCTATGGATCTTTTATTACAAGCCCATGAAGTGGGCCATTTAGCCGATATCCCGGATGACGAATTAAACAATCTTTTATTCAACTTGGATATTTAGTAATCGGAGTCGATGTTTTGACTGCTTTAACTTATATAGGCGGTGGTCTTTTTTGCGTGGGATGGTTAGTTATTTTAATTATGTCCCTTTCCAGCAAATCTAAACAAATCAGCTGTCATTAAAGGCTCACCCTCGTAATCCCTCAGAGACCGGCACACCTGGATAAAATCCACCAGATTTAGACCGTCCAGCGCTGCCAATGCCCCGTTCATTTACCAGCGGTGATCCGCCGCCATTTTTTTTGACCTTTAGCGAAATTGTGATATAATATTATTCAGTTGTCCTGATACTCTATAATCTTCACTTTTACTCGGGGGGTAACTCATTGGGAGTTGCTCCTTTTTTTTGCTAAACTTAATCTTGTAGTTACCGATACTTCTACAAGAGGATGGATGCCACATGGGAAAACGAAAAATGTATAACACCACCCTGGATGCTGATTTAATCAAGGAAATCAGAATCCTGGCCGCACAACTGGATAAACGACAAAATGAACTTCTTGAAGAAGCGATCCAGGGCGTGCTGAAAAAATACAAAAACCAAGATATACAAGAACCTCCCTTAGACGTATCCGTTGGATAAGTAACTCTTAAAAACCATCCACATTTTTAATCTGTATTCCTCCAAAACTGATGTCCATTTATTTCACACTCCGGTAACTATATTTGTTTTTAAAAATACAACTATTTAGCGATATTTATAGCCAAATGAACCCCATATAACTATATTTATAGTTAAAAACATGTATAGACAGATAATATCTGTTATGTTACTAAAACATTCTCTGTGAATGGAGGAAATCACTTTGGAATTTGTAATTTTCATAGGCATTATTGTACCTAAGTTTAGGGCTCTTTTTATTATTGACCCTATGATCGCGCGCGTTGGATACTGCACCAGATTTTAAAATTTCAAAAAGCATGTCCGGCATGGATTGCGGATCTAGGTCAGTTATCTTTAGGTCCTCAATCCAATTGTAGGCCTTCCCATTGCCGTTGTTACTCGGCGGGGCTATTACATAACCACCTGTTGTCCTTAAGTCGCAATCTTTTAAAACACGAACCCCATTTGACAACCCCGGCCTATGCTTGAAAAATACATGACGTCCTTTAGGAGTTTTTGAGGTTGGGGTTTCGAAATTTTCGGACAAAAACTCATTTAGTGCATCCCATCCAGCATCTGAATCGGTATCTATTACATCGACACCAGAAACCTTGCCGGTGATAATACCAATATTCGCTGTTGACCATTTCTTCCACCACTGACGTATTTGTGATTCAGGAGCTTTCTCTGTTTGATACTTTTCCCATGCAACGTGAGGTTTCTTATTTTTCTGGACTGGTATTACCGAGAATCCCATAGATTGATATTTAAGCGCTGCTTTCAATAAATTATTAGATGACATTTCCGTCCCTCAAAATCTTGTAAATCTCTTGCATCAAGCTTAACGGTGACAATTATTTATTTTTATAAATCCATTTCCTTGCAAACTTGTTTAACAATCCCTTCAACTTTGTCGCCGGAGTCCAGCTCATGCTGCTGAAGGAACTCATCTATCCACTCAACCTTGATTAGAATGGGCCCTCTTACCCGGGATGAGCGCAACCCCTCCTCTTTTAACCAGGTACGCATTGTACGCTCACCGACATCGCAGTATACTGCTGCTGCTTTAGGTTTTAACCACCCACGCATTGATGGATTTCCTTCTGAAAGCACTCTTCGGGCGGTATTCCCAAAACCTTACCTACGTTTATAATTCTGGGATCGTTGGGTTTAATCCTCTCTATCCCATTAATGAGTTTGCTTAACACAGTTGGATTTATCCCAGCCAGCCATGCAACCTTATATGCAGGAAGGGAATTCAACTTTATTGCTGCAATGAATTTTTGGCTTACAATCATAAAACCTCCCATTTGGATTTTAATGAAGAAGAATTTTTATGGGCCTCTACTAATGGGAAAGGGAAAATAATTTTAGAACTTATTTTCACAACAAAAAACCCGGCCACCTTTTTGGGACCGGGCAATGAAGCAAGAAATCGTTATTTTAAATTATTGCTCTATAAACTCTATTACTTTAGGACAAGGATTCCACGCTTCAGGGTTTTCTCCTTTGCATACATTATAAAATATTTTTTGACATTCAATATCCGGACAGTTTCGGCAGTATTCACGTTCAATATCTCTGAACAGAAATCTTACGTTTGGATCAGTCTCGAATGCAGCTGTATCATTTGTTTTTATATCTGAGTCAAAATCCATAATTTTTTCTGATTGTTTTTTTTCATCAAGCTCTAAACGAGCTTCAAAAAGATTTATTTTTTTATCCTTGTTAGGCTCAGTTTTAATCTGTTGGTCAAGCTGTTGACGTACAATGTCTTTGAATGTGGAATTGCTATAAGGTTTTCCGTATATCCGTTCATAGGCTTTGTAAAAGCTCTTTTTTGCTGTATTTTTTTTCAGTTTAAGTATCATTGCTATCTCAGGATAACATTTGTATTGTTTTCTGAGTTTCCAAACCTCTAATTGAATCCACGCCTCCTTTCGCTGGCGTTCGTTTTCAGGCTCCCAAAGTAAATAACTTAATTGTAGATCTTTGGGCCAAAATTGTTTCGCAGCTTCTTGAATGCCGATTTCATGCTCAATATAATTTTGGAACTCATTTAGTAACTCACTCTTTCTTTTGCGCAAGTCAATTTTTATCAATCTCTCATAGGGTTCAAGAATATCCCAAGTTTTGGTTACCGGTTCACCGTACCTTGCTAGTTTTTGTACTTTAAAAAGCTCTATAATTGCAGGCCTAACAAAAAGGCTTGGTAACATATTGACCAGTTTTTTTGACGAAACCTCTCTGTAATTCTTGAATGGGTTCAAGAGTGCTAAAACTTCTGTTGGTGAAAATTTAAATGAATAGGCCTCGCGAAGGAAATTTTTATTAAGTCCAAATTTTTCTACAATATGATCGAAGAATAATCGGATCTTTTTGTTTAATGGGAATTTGATTACCTCTTCAAATTTTTTTTGGTAATCAAGATTTTCTTTGAGAAACGCAAGTTTGAGTTTGAACTTGTCAATATCAAGTGGGGTAAATCCAAAGGAATTTGTTATTTTTTGTTGTTTAATGTCAGAAAAGAATTTTTTTTGATCATTTTGGCTAAAAAAATTGTTTGATTTGGGCTCCATTTCTGTCTCCTGTGACGGCCAGGTGGGGGAAAAGGGAAAGACCGGCCAGGAAATCCGGCTTTTCGGGTGCGACTCTATCCCCTGAAAATGTTAAAATTTAGAAAACCTATAAGATTTTGCCTTGCCATACGAATTTGGCTTTTCCACGATATACGGTATTATAATTTTATCATACCCCAATATAGGGTCAATCCTAAATTCACGTTTAATCAGGGAAATGGCAAAAAATTCAAAAATAAAAACCCCGACGCAATGCCGAGGACATTTATGTTTTTTGAGATGATATTGATACTTTTTTAAAGATAGGATTATTTAAGATTATCAAAAGATTTACACAAAATTTCAGAATTGCAGGTTCATAGCCGAAGTCCACAATTCAGCGAAAGTGTGGATTACGTATACCGAATATACAATCTCGGAAAGTAACGCAGGTGGCGAAATTTTACACTTGAGATATAAAAACAATATCACAATGATTTATAATTTCATAAGGATACCGGTTAGTTGGAGCTATATGTAACGTCAAAGCTCAGCCACGCGGCTTGTCCGCGTCGGCTGCAGCGCATTGTTCGCTCTTGCCGCTTGTTCTTCGGTGAAGGATTACTTCAGTTTCTCCACGTCATCCAGGATCCATGTCTTATCGAAGATTGGCTTTTCGGGTCCGTAGAAACGGAAGAGGAGGAAAAAGTCCTCTCCGGTCGGTATCCAGTTCGATTTCATCCCTTTTGGTGCCCGGTGAGGCGACTCCAGAAAGATAGAGCCCTGCGGCAAATAGGTTTGAGTTAAATAACAAAAAAATTGTGGCTAAGCAGGAAAAGAGGAACCATTTGAAGCGAAATTTTCGCACCCTGTTTCCCCCTAATTTTAAGAATTGATATTTTACTATTTTATTTAACCGGGTCACTTCACCAATTCAATCTCACCCGGTCGCCAGGTCTTGTCAAACCACGCCTCAGTTGGACTATAGAGGCGCAAGACGCAGAACCAACCCTTGCCGGGTACCGTCTGAATCCAGTTCGCCTCCTTACCGGCCGGCGCTTTCGGGCCGAAATAGAGATCGACGGATCCGTCGTCGTTTACGATCACTTTGTCTTTGTCGCGCACGTTGTTGTAACTGGGGAACGGCTGGCTGGTCTGGAGTTCGGAGCGGGTCTGCGGGTCATAGACCACCACCGAGGTGAATTTCTCGGCGGGCGGATCCTTGGGGAGGTTCAGCTTGTAAGTCTTGCTGCCGTCGAGGTAGTTTCCCTTCGCGTCCAGATAGCCCCAGGCGTATTGCGAGCCTTTGCCGATCAATTTCCAAGTCATCGCCGGTGTGTTGACGGTCGCCATGTAATAGAATTGGGTTCGCCCATCCAGATTGCGCCCGCCCATGCCCTTGTCCTTGAGGTATTCATAGTTCCCGGCCACGAATCCCCTCTTCCAGTAGCTTCCCTCATAAAGGAATCCCGATTCATCGCGTTCGTACCAGAAGATCGTACGTGCCGTCGCATTGGCCACCGCTGCCGCTTCCGTCAGCAGTTTCTTCATCCGGGCGTCCGGGGCGAAGGGCTTGCCCTTCTGAATGCCGATGGACGCGAAGAGTCCGCGCAGCTCGGGATCGAGCATCTCGATCGGCTCACGATCGATGACGGTGTGGAGTTCTTCGAAGAAGTGGTAGTCATTGGCATGAATGGTGTTGAACTTCTTCTTGGAGCCGCTGATGAACTCCATCGCGGGCGGGTTCGCCGCCTTGGCGAGGGGATAGACTTTCAAGCCTTCCTTCCACATCTTGGTGGCCGCGTCCGGCTTGCCGTCAACGAGGAACCCGCGCAGGGCGACCCAGTTCACCCAACTCGTTGACTTGGCGGTGAAGTAGCCGTCGGGGGCCTTACCCTCGTAATCGGGCGGAAGGATCAGGTACTTGCCGCCTTTGCCCTTGTCGGGGCCTGGAGCGCCCATGTCAATCACGAAACGGAAGAAGGCGTCATTAACCGTCCCCGGGCCGGCCCCCGCTGGGATCTCAACCACCGTCGGGCCATCCTTCTTGAGGTCGAGAAAGGAGACGCAGTAGACCGTGTCCGTGTTGCCGGTGAGGAACAGGGGATTGCTGTCCATCAGCTGATCGAAGATCAGGACTTGGTTCGAATTCCTAACGCCGAGGTCCGCCTCACCGAGTCGAAGCCCCTCCAGTGAGGTTGCAGGCAGCCCGTTCAGAAAGGTCTCCACGCCGCGAAGAAAGTCGAGGTTGTCGTAGACCAGCGCGGCAGTCTTCTTCGTGGGGATCCCGTCGAAGAACTCAAGGGTGCCGATCCTCGTCTCCACCTTGTCCGGGGTCATGATCGACTCCGGGATCTTGTTGTTATAGCCTGGTGTAGGTTCCGCCAGAACATGACCACTGTAACACAAAAAGAATACAACAAATGCAGCAGGCATTATATGTTTGCAAATTGTGTTCTTGAATTTCACTGATTTTCTACTTAACATCGAAAATATGGACGGATTGTTCTTTTTCATTTCCAATCTCCTTTTTTCGTTTTCTCGAAAGTCTTTACCATCTTTACTGATGCTTAATTAAAGGACACTGTGGTTTCTAATTAAAATTTCCAATTCAGGTATAAATTGATGAAGTTCATTGAGGTGTTCTCATAAGTGCCCGAAACCCTTCCCGCCAAAGGCCCCCGGTTAACGTCCATGTCCAGGTCCCCGCTCCACAAAAGCGTGTACCCCACGCCCAAAGCCAGGTTTTGGGACCAGTCGTAGCGCGCGCCCAGACCGAAGCGCCAAGTCTCGCCCAAGGGCAGATCGGGGGTTCGATCCTCATCGTCCATCATGGAGCTGTCGTAGGAGACGCCGGCCGTCAGAAGCCAGGGCTGCGCCACCCGGTACTGGGCACCGAAGGCGACATGCCAGGTATCCTTGTAATCTCGATCGATGGTAAGACTCGAGGTATCCTCGGAGGTCACGGCGACACCCACTTTGCCGAACTGCGACCAATCCTGCCACCCCAGGTTGCCCATAATTGCCAGGTGGTCGGTGAGTTCGTGGTAGGCGCTGAGCATAAGTGCCTGAGGCATGGTAAACTCAATCTTTATTTCTGCGTCGAGCAGCCCATTGGCCCGCAGGATGGCCTCCAGTCCGGGGCCAAGATTGCTGAAATCGGGCTTGTCTTTGAATTCCAGGTCTCCCTCCGAAAGATATGTCAGACCGAAGCCGTGTACCCTTGCGCGGCTCCACCAAAACTCCCAGGTTCACCTGGTAGGTTAAGTCACTATCCTCAATCTTGAGCTTTCCGTCCGCTTCATTCGGACCGATGTTGTTCACGGCAACTTTTTCTTCCAGCACGCCGTATAATGCTACCACCCCTGCACCGAACGACAGCCAGTCCGTCACCCGGTAGGCCAGAGCCGGCTGCACGCCCAGGGCCTGCAATTTCACTTCCTGGACGTAGTAGCGTCCCACCCAGCCGTCTTCGTAGTCCAGTCCCAGACCAAAATAGCCTACAGCGCTAATACCCAGCTTGAGTCTGGGTAGCAGGTCGTGGGCATAGTAAAGACCGCCGGCCGGCAGCCAGGTGCTCGCATCTCCGTCGCTGCCGGTTGTGGTCGTTTTGGAGTCCGGAGAAAATTCAACATGCATGTAGAGTGGCTGGGTGCCAACCAGCAATTCCGATTTCTTGAGCCGGGTCATCCCCGCCGGATTGGTAAAAACGGTGGCTGAATCTTGGGCCCGGGCAGCCCAGCCTGCGGCAGCCGTACCCACATCGGGAGTTCCGAGTTCGTACAAATAGAGCCCACCGGCCTGAGCCGAAGATGCGATCAACAAGAGCAAGAATAATCCAGGCCCAAAAATACCTGCTCATGTAGTTCAAAATAATGGTCCTTTCTCTGCTTGGATAAAAATCCAAAGGCGATTAGAAATCGTGATTCGCGGAAGATACCATACCACCATTCTAAATCGGGCGCCGATGAAATGACCAATCTGAATCCATTCTCTATGAGATTAACTACTAATCAAGATATCCCTATGCGATTTTTCCTTTATGCTTTACAGCGCCTGCAGTGTCTACGCTATTATTGTATACATGCACATCGCGTTGCGGAAACGGGATCGAAATTCCCTCATCGTCAAATCGCAGTTTCACTGTTTTGGTTACATCCCAATAGACATCCCAGTAATCATCAATCTTGACCCAGGGACGGACAACAAAATCCACCGACGATTCACCCAGGGTGTGAAGACGCACCATCGGCTCCGGATTATCAAGGATCTTATCATGTGATCTGAGGATGTCATTTAGGATCTCTTCTGTCTTGGTAATGTCATCGTTATAAGCGATGCCGAATACCATATCCACACGGCGCCTGTCCTGTGCGGTGACATTCTTGATCACATCGCCCCAGATCTTGTTGTTGGGCACCACGATCATCTGGTTGTCCAGTGTCAAAATGCTGGTAGTGACCAGGGTCATCTTGTTTACCTCTCCGTAAACACCACCGACATCTATTAAATCCCCTACGTCATAGGGTCGGTAAATCAGAATCATGATTCCTGATGCGAAATTGCTAAGTGTATCCTGAAGGGCAAAGCCGATGATAAAACCGGCGACACCGAGACCGGCGAGAAGCGGTCCCAGACTGATGCCCAACTGTGATAGCGCGATCAGAAGCCCGAAGATCATGACAAGATTGGATACCGTCGAGACAATCATGCGGTGTGCCAGCTCAGACAGATTTAGATTAGACCCATTAATCGCTCGTTCGAGCCCGGCCCGTACCAAGCGTTTGGCAAAACGAAAAAGATAGAGGATACCAACAAACAACAGTAGTTTGAAAAATAGGTTCGGCCCATCGTCCACAAGCCAGGATGTAATCCTTTCCATAGCGCGGCCCGCAAGCCCGACAGCCACTCCTGTACCGATCAATTCCAAGCTGTAATCACTGGTTGCTTTGACCAGTTGAGCGCGATACCCTTTCGTGTCAAGCTCCAGTGCGTCCATCAGGCCAAGCGTAACCTCCATGCTGCTCGTGTTGGTGTCCAGGCTTTTAACTGTTGCAACGAGCAGCTTGGAAACATCGGCATCGTCTGGAATTTCCTTGCGCAGCGCTTCCAGGTCGGCGATGCGGTCGGTGGCAAGCGCTATGCGGCCGGAGAGTTCGTCAGCCCGTTCAGCCAGCAATTGGATCAATTCCCCACGCTCCTTTTTGGTTTCCAACCCCACTTGTGCCATCTTCTCAACGTGGGCAAGACTCATTTCGTACATCCGATCCAGCCGCGTGGTCAGCGTGGCGACTTCATTTTCAATGGCAGGCCGTTCTTTGGCCGGAGCCTTGGTTCGGCTCACCCGAACCGTATCGATCTCACCACGAAGACGGTTGATGTGAAACCACAGGCCGGGGAGCACACGCGATAGCGCCGCCTCTACCTGCCGGCGCAGCTCGGGTTGCTTGCCCTTTTTCTCCTGCTCCAGTAAGGCATCGGATAACTGATGGACATCATCCAGAATACGTTGTTGGAGCAAGTAGATCTGCAGTTGTATGACAAGGCGGTCCTCTTCACTGGCCGCCTTCATTTCATTTATATAGCGTTGACCATCCTCGACAGCCTCGTTGATGCGCGCGAGCAGTTCACTGGCATCTATGCCCACCTTTTCGGCGGCCAACTCCTTCACAACGCTATTACCGCTGACCGTTTCTGAGGTTTTTTGTGCGATCGCCTGATCATAAAACCCAGTAAACAGCGGTCCCAGAAGTAAAATAAACAGCCCTAAGGAAATAATTACGCTCCGTACCATCATTTTTTGGCCTCATTGGGTTTGAATTTGAATTTTTGGCCGCCAATGGCCGCCTCGTACATTAAACCGCCTTTGGTGTGTACAAACACGGCCATGCCTTTTCGATAGTTCGCCTTTGCCTGCTTACCGGTTGCAGGTCCGGCACTTGCGCTGGCCGCGGCACCTTCCGTGCCAGCTCTGCCTGGGCGCCGGGAATATCGCATGCCTCCAGCCAGCAGCTTACAAGCGTGATTTTACCATAACCGGCCGGCGCTGAGACCGGAGTCAGTGGTCGATACAGGCGCTGGTTGAGCAGGTCCAGCAGATGAGTTCGGTGTAAATGGTCCTCGGCAAACGGCGGTCGGTGCAGCTTGGCGCGTATGAGGTGTATAGTCGTTGAATAGGCATTTATATACCGAGCCCTAAGTCTTTTTGTTCAACCTCTGTTTACCATATTTTATATCTACTTTGTCAAGGATGCACCTTCTTCACATCACTATGCAACACAGTCGGACAGATTCTGTTCAAATTAGATTCAAAGTAAATAACCAACAGTGCTGACAGGTGTAACATTCTTGCCAGTTATTACAGTCTCGATTTCCTGCGATATTCTGCATCAATTATTGATTCCGATTTATAATCGGATCGCTTTACAAATTGTGTTTGGGGACTCATAGCAGTAGGCAGGGCGTCTTGCCATAGTTCTCGAATTGAATCATTGTAGATTGCACACGGTAATCTTCACGATTTTACAAGAAAACCGGTTGAAGATTACGTGATTCGAAAAATTGGTGAGACCGCTGATTCTTTGGATGTCCTGAAGAACGGTGCAAAATGAAACAAGGTTTATAGCCGACATACACAATTTAGCCAAAGTGTGGGTTGCGTATACCGAATATACAATTTTGGATAGTAACGAAATCGGATTTATGCGGCGATAAGCGCTGTTGCTCCGGATTTTTTATCAGAACCTTTACCGGAAATTAAACGGCAAAAATCAGCATCGCTGTTTCAATACAGTGATAGATAAGCTGAACGACATTTCACAGGGGGGGTCGGTTTATTGTTCGTTGGATTTGACAGGCGTGACTTTGTCCATATCATCGAGCCAGCGGATTAGTAAGGATGATGAAGCACGATACCAGTTATCTTTTAGGTCATCGACTGAGGGTGGAGCAGCACGACGCCAGGCACCATCAGCACCCCGAATTAAGGAAACGCCGTCTAAAATGACCCAAAGACGGCCGTCATCGGTTATTGAACCGCATCGTACCATTTTCATGCTCCTGGTTAGGAGAGTTTGATTGGGGATACGGACGCATATTACGATTTTAACATAAACCAGTTCTTTCAAATTTTCAAGTCTGGGCCGGACGGTTAAAAAAAAATAGCGGGGATTATTTTCGCTTTTTATATTTGCCCCTAATCCAATTGACAATTTGAAGGGCAAAACCGCTTAAGCTCTGTACTTATTCCCTTCTTAAGTTGTGATATAAAATGAGTATCACAAGTTTTTTGACGATTCAAAATCTTTGATATGTTGGAGATATATCAGGTTCTGAAAAGCAGCTTTTTCCGACTCAATCACTTGAAATAGGCTATATTGATTTGCCCTCGCGCAGTATCAAGCGGGCTTTGGTGAGGGCATGAACATCTACCAATGGGTCCCCATCCACAACAAGGACATCGGCCAGTTTACCTTTTTCAAGTGTTCCCAGTTCTCTTTCTATATTGCATGAGCGGGCGCCGTTCCGGGTTGCGGCAACAATGATCTGCGGAGGTGTCATGCCGGCTTCTTGCATCCATTCAATTTCGTGGATTGGCATGCCCAAATCGAAATCTACTTGGCCTGCCCCGGCATAGTCCGTTCCCAATACGACCTCACCTCCGGCCTCCACGAATAGAGCTAAATTTTTTATCGCCATGCTTCCATGACTTATGGGATATATGCGGCTCACACACTGCCATAGCTCGAGCGTGGGTACCCAGCGGGTACCAGTCTCGACCATGCGTGAAATAAGTTGTTCTGAGAGCTTGTCGACGACCATATGGGCGATTTCGTCCACACCGGCATCCAAGGCCCGCTCCAGATCACGTGCACTGGTCACGTGCGCTGTAACAGGTTTACCCCGCTCGTGCGCAGTATCTACGAGCGCAGTGGCCTCCTCCGGCGAGAGCAGCGGCCATCCAGACTGACCAAAAGCATAGCCCGATTCCATTGCTGTCTTTATCACATCCGCACCGTCGTCGATGAGTTTGTTTACAGCCTGCCGTGCTTCCTCGGGTGAGGTGACGGTGACTGCGTGGCCACCCCAGTAAGCTATGGGATAGCCACCCTCCGCGTTTATAAACGAACCGACGGCGAACAGGCGCGCACACTTGGGATTAGCATTCAATGTGTCGCGGGTTACGAACTTTGCGCGTGTATATGGCCCAAAGGCACCCAGATCGCGCACTGTTGTTACACCGCCCTTTGCCCACGCTTTTAGTATCCACGCGCTATAGGCAGCGTGAACATGGGCGTTAATAAAGCCTGGTAGTATTGTTCCTCCTTGAACATCAATGATATTCGCGTTAGCGGGAATTGCTAATTGTGTGCGCGGTCCAGCGGATACAATACGCCCGTCCCGGATCACTACTGCTCCGTCCGGTACTGCATCGGCTCCGGTTCCGTCGATCAGTATGCCATTGGTCAGCGATAGCGTATCATCAGCCCGTTGGGCAGGGGAAAAGGAAAAGGGGACAGGTACTTAATGCTTGACAGAGAAAGAATCTCATGTAATTAATGGGCAAACATTTCAAACCAGAGGAGTCTACAATGCCGAGAACTCAGCGATTGATAATCAATGATGAAACAGCTGTTTATCACGTGATGACCAGGACAGCCTTAGACGGGTATCCATTGGGTGATATTGAAAAGGATTTTATGCTCGATCTGATCAGGCGATATTCCACCCTGTATTTCGTTGAAATTTTAGGGTTTTGCTTTATGGGAAACCACTTCCACCTTTTAGTGCGAATGTTTCCCGAATACAAATTTACTGATGAGCAAATTAAAAAGCGCTACGTGGAGTTTTATGGTGATGACCGAGCCTTTGCGGATGGTTGGATTCCGTCTTTGCGTGCAAAATTATCAAGTCTTTCTGAATTTATGCGTGAAATAAAGGTTGGCTTTGCAAGGTATTACAACAGACGGCACAAACGCCGGGGTTATTTTTGGGGAGATCGGTTTAAAAGTGTGATTGTTGAAAACGGAGAAACCTTGATCAACTGCCTGGCATATATAGACTTAAATCCTTTACGGGCAGCGTTGGTAGAACGTCCGGAAGAATACCGCTGGAATTCACTTGGCTATCATATACAGACCGGCAATCAAGACAATTTCTTATCCCTTGATTTTGGTCTGAAAGAATTTGGTGAACTCGATGCCGAAGAGCGGTTGAAGCGCTATCGACGATATGTTTATGAGGCAGGGGCTGTCGAAAGATCGGAAAACCCGGCTGCCGGAGTAATTGTCAACAGGGTTTTGGAAAAAGAACGGAAAAATGATTTTGATCTTAAGCGTGTGCGACGATTCAGATATCGTACTCGATACTTCACAGATTCAGGGATTATCGGCACCAAAGAATTTGTTTCCGGAAATTACCGTAGATTCAAAGATCTCTTTATGTCCAAAAGGGATAAGATTCCCAAGCCGGTGGCAGGTTTGGATGGGATTTATTCATTGAAGAGATTGACGGAGAACTGATTTTTTTAAAGATCTTCAATCAAAATATAGTTGGCACTAATTGTCCCTGCGACTTTTACCCAAATACGATAAAACTTATTTATTCTTCGCCAGTTTCGCCTAAAATTTTTCCAAGTTCGGCAATGAGGGGTGGCAGGTCAACCTCGATGGTATCCCACAGGATATCCAGGTCTACAGAATCATAACCATGAATTAACCGGTTGCGCATGCCAATCACCTGGGGCCAGGGTATCGAAGGATACTTTGCTTGCGTCTCAGAACTCACTTTCATAGATGCTTCACCGACAATCTCAACCAGCCGAGTCAGGGCAAGCTCCAAAACCCTGTTGTGCTGAAGTTCGGCCTTCTCTTTTCCAGTAATTAAATCTACTGCCTCCTTCGCATGGTCGAGCATGTGCCGAAGCCTTATCATGTCATTATGCTGCGTCATATTGCACATCAGCCTCAGTGAGGATCTCGTCGCGATAGTATTTGCTCAGAAAACCGGGTGTATTTAAATCCACTTTGCGTCCGACTATTTTGCCGAGTTCTATCTCCAATCCGGATAGCCGGATGAGTCCTATCCGGGTGCCGGGCTCGAACTCCACCAGGACATCAACATCACTGTCCGGACCAAAGTCTTCCCGGAGTACCGAGCCAAAAAGAGATAACCTGCGGACCTGGTTTCGCTTGCAATACTCTGCAATTTGATCTTTAGGGATTCTGATCTGAGCTCTACCCATGGGGTCACAACCTTTTATATCGTTTCTATCCAATTATCAGAAAGCAAACTTTCAGGTTTTTTTATATTGTACAAGAATTATCATGTAATCCTAATATGTTATCGTACATTCGAAGAAAATATTTGTCAAGAAAGGATTGAGCAAACCAGAAACGACAGAAACGCCACTCTGTTGCAATAAAAAAAGGATACCACGCTTTCACTTGATATCCTTTTTTTATAAGGTGCCGAGGGACAGAATCGAACTGCCGACACGGGGATTTTCAGTCCCCTGCTCTACCGACTGAGCTACCTCGGCTCTCTGAATCTCACTGATTTTAATACTTAAATTTAACCAGAAATTTCTATTAAATACACCCTTTTTTGTCAAGATATTTTTAGCCCATATCTCCAAAAAGAAATTGCGTCAGGGTGCAGGCGGCAATCGCAGCGGTTTCAGCACGCAGGATCCGGGAGCCCAATCCGGCGACGACGCAGCCGGCCGCCCGGGCATTTTCGATTTCCTGATCGGAAAAACCACCCTCCGGCCCCAGTATCAAAAGAATCTTTCGCGGGGCCGACGGCGCAGATGGTTCCATGAGAGATTTGAGCGTAGCGGATTCATTTTCATAAAAGACGATTTTCAAATCACAGGATTGACCATAGTCCAATACGTCCTCAAAGGACAGCGTCTTGATGATCTCGGGCAGCTTCGACCGCCGGCATTGTTTGCATGACGCTTTTGCGATCTTTTTCCATCTTTCAGCCCGGGCAGATAATCGCTTTTCTGCGGGTCTGGGAACGGAATGCTCGGAGATAAACGGGATCCATCGGGTCACGCCAAGCTCGCAGAGATGCCGCAGCAAACGATCCATCTTCTTTTCTTTCAGCAGCGCCTGTGCCAACCCGATTTGTACGGGGGATTCTGCCCTCCCCGGAAATTTGCGCAAAATCTTTATCTCAACCCGATCGGTTAAAAATCGTTGAATGCCGGCTTCATATTCAAACCCCTTCCCCGTCAAACAAGCGGATCTTATCTCCGTGCTTTAGACGCAGAACATTTTTAATGTGGCGCACCTCGGAGCCCTCAATGACAACACTGGGCTTCTGCAGCGCCTTGGGTTCAATAAAAAAATAGCGCATAGATTTATCCTTTTGTTGCAAAAACACTCGTTTTTCAAGGCCTTCCGGGAAATCGCTTGCGATCAAATAACTTGACTTACACTATACCATATGATAATTTTTTTTAAACATAATAGTGCGTTGGTAGCTTTTCGGCTGCCGATAACTTTTTTGGACAACGGTGGAAGAGATGGATGACAAAGAGAAAAAGCCCTCCGCAAGAACCAAAATCTGATAAAAAGCTGCAGCTTGACCTGAGCGAGGCATTGCCTCAAAGGCTCCGCTGACGATGATGAAATTATCGAGCTCAAAGACGAAGTCACGCCTCCGCCAATGGCAGAAGAGACGGAAATCGACTTAAAGGATCAAATGAATGAGGACATGCCGGGGGATGAGCCGGCTGCAGAAAAAATCATACGGTCTGGATGCCCTGAGCGAAGAAACCGATGACCCGCAAAGCGTCATCCATCTGGCCGCTGACCTTGCATTTGAAGAGGAAGACGAAGATGAGGCTGAAATACCGCCTCTTGTGGATGAACAACCCCTGAAAGCAGATGCTGCCAACGAGGTGGTAGAGATCACTGAATTTGATGACATCTTATTTGAAGAGACTAACGAGATGATTACCCTCTCAGATGTCAGTGAAGAATTAGAGCCCGAAGAAGAATTTCTGGAATTGATTGACGTGGAGGAAGACGACCTAACGGAAGAAGACAACGTACCGGAAATGGATAAAGAAACGGAGCGTGAAGAAATCGAAAACGAAATTATCCAGTTTGACGGTCCCAGTGCGGATGTTGAAGATGTTGAACTTGAAGACTTCATCAATGATTCGTTAGGTGAAGAAATTCGAATCGATGATGATTTCGAAGATGATTTAACAAGCTCGCTGGGAATTGAGGCCGAATCCGAGATTAATCTGGCGGACCAGGCATCTGGTACGGAAGAATTTGATTTTAATGTCGATTCCAGTGAAATTTCAGAAAAAATTGACCGGCTGGACACCATTTTTTTCGATGATTCCGAATCGGAGACCGAATTCGACGAAGATGCTGAATCAGACGCAGAAGCGATCGAAGCGGCTGTATCAGACACCGGTGATGAAACCGAAAATGAAGATATTGAGATCGCAGACCTCGAACCATCCGAGGAACCGCCACCGGTTTTCGGGCAAACCGGTTGGAAGTTGCCAGCCAGGAACATATCGAAAAATCCATCGAACGGATCATTCAGCAAAATTTTTCCGGTAAAATTGAATCCATGATTACCGAGATCATCGAAAAAGCGGTCTCAAATGAAATCGATCGGCTTAAAAAAACTTTGCTGGATGACGGCAGCGATGATAACATCTGATAAATAAAAAACTATATTTTCAAGCACGACTATGCTAATAGCAGGGGATTATTCGATAATCCCCTTTTTGCTTTCAGGGGCCACAATCATCAATTTGAGTTTCCTGTTTGAGCAGTCCGATAGAGGAACGGTTATCTAATGAGTTCAAATTTGCTTGAAAAGGCCTACGAGCCGCATGAAGTTGAAAAACGCTGGTATCAATACTGGGAAGAGCAGGATTTGTTTGCTGCCGAAGAAAAAAGCCCCAAGAAAGGCTATTCGATTGTTATCCCGCCCCCGAATGTTACCGGTGTCTTGCATATGGGCCACGCGCTCAACAGCACCCTGCAGGATGTTCTTTGCCGCTACCGGCGGTTACGCGGAGACAATGTGCTTTGGATGCCGGGAACGGATCATGCCGGAATCGCCACTCAAAACGTCGTCGAAAAAAAAATGGCATCCGAGGGCACCGATCGCCATCAGCTGGGCAGAGAAAAATTTATCGAGGCGGTCTGGGACTGGCGCCAAAAGTACGGCGGCGAAATCATTAATCAGTTAAAACGGCTCGGCGCTTCCTGTGATTGGAAGCGGGAACGCTTCACCATGGATGAGGGATTGTCTCAAGCGGTGCGCAAGGTCTTTGTTGACCTCTACCATGCGGGCCTTATCTATCGTGGCGATTACATCATCAACTGGTGTCATCGATGCCACACGGCTCTGGCCGACCTTGAAGTCGAACACGAAGAACGCGACGGTCATCTGTATCATATCCGCTATCCGTTTACGAAAGGTGGCGGCGTTATTGTGGTTGCCACCACGAGACCCGAGACGATGCTCGGTGATACGGCTGTGGCCGTGCATCCGGATGATGAACGCTACCGGGACCTTAAATCAGAATCTGTTACCCTCCCGTTGATGGACAGAGAAATTCCACTCATCAAAGACAGCTATGTGGATATGTCGTTCGGCACCGGCGGGTTGAAGGTAACACCGGCCCATGACCCCAATGACTTTGAAATCGGAATGCGCCACGGACTGCCCGCGGTTAAGGTTATCGGAGACGACGGCAAAATGACGCCGGATGCCGGAAATTTTGCAGGTCTTGATCGTTTTGAAGCCCGCAAAGCGGTGATTGAGGCTTTGAAAAAAGAAAAGCTGCTTGAAAAAGTCGAACCCTATCGACACAGCGTCGGGCATTGTTATCGCTGCCACACAATGGTGGAACCGAATCTTTCAAGACAATGGTTTGTAAAAGTAAAACCCCTGGCACAAAAAGCGATTGAAGCCGTTAAATCCGGCCGGACCCGCATCATACCCGATATATGGACCAAGACCTATTATGACTGGCTGGAAAATATCCGCGACTGGTGTATATCCCGCCAGATCTGGTGGGGTCATCAGATACCGGCCTGGACATGTGAGGGTTGTGATGAAATGATCGTTTGCATGGAAGCGCCCCGGTCCTGCACCCAATGCGGCGGAACAAAACTGGTGCGGGAAACCGATGTGCTCGATACCTGGTTCAGTTCGGCCCTGTGGCCGTTTTCAACCATGGGCTGGCCGGATAAGACCCCTCTTTTAAAAACGTTTTACCCCACATCGGTCCTGGTAACCGCCTTTGACATCCTTTTTTTCTGGGTGGCGCGTATGATGATGATGGGCATCCAATTCATGAAAGATGTTCCCTTTACAGACGTGTATGTTCATGCGCTCGTTCGCGATGAAAAAGGCAAAAAAATGAGCAAATCAACGGGCAACGTCATCGACCCGTTAACGGTAATCGAGCAGTACGGCACCGATGCATTCCGCTTTACCCTGGCGGCTTTTGCGGCCCAGGGCCGGGATATCAAAATGTCGGAAAAGCGCATCGAGGGATACCGTCATTTTGTGAACAAACTGTGGAATGCCGCCCGATTTGCGCTGATGCATATCGATCAGCCATACGAGAAAATCAACTTCAAAAGCCTCTCGCTTCCGGACCGCTGGATTCTATCACGACTCAGTCGGGCCACAAAGACTGTGGCCGAGGCTCTCGATAGCTACCGTTTTAACGATGCGGCCTCCGGGATCTACAATTTTGTCTGGCACGAATTTTGTGACTGGTATCTTGAGGCGATCAAACCGGCTCTGTATGAAAAAGAAGGTCCCGCAAAAAAAGGAGACCACCCTCGGGGTTTTATGGCGCGTCATGCATGACACCCTGATCCTGCTGCATCCGTTTATGCCGTTTGTCACTGAAGAGATCTGGCACAAAATGCCCGGAACCCGGGGATCTATTATGAAGGCCGCATTCCCGGTAGATGGTAAGAACCGCCCTGATATCAGCACTGAAAATGCGGCAGAATCTGAAATGAATCTGTTAATCGAGCTCATTTCCGCTGTCCGAAACATCAGGGGGGAAATGAATATTTCGCCTTCCGTTAACCTGGCGGCCATGGTTCAAACCAGGGATTCGAATATCAAAACCGCATTTGAGCAGCATCGGGACATCATTACCAACCTTGCCAAATTGAACGCTTTCAGCGTCAACGAGAGCACCGCAAGGCCAAAATCTTCAGCCACGGCTGTGGTTGGCGGGGCCACCATATTTATTCCCCTGGAAGGAATCATCGATTTCAGCAGAGAAACCCGGCGGCTTGAAAAAGAAATGAATAAACTGGAAAAAGAGCTGGCAGCGGTTTCAAAAAAGCTGGAAAATGAAAATTTCCTGAACAAGGCGCCGCATGATGTGGTTGAGCAGGTGCAGGCAAAACACTCCCGCCTTCAGGAAAAACAGCAAAAATTAGCGTCCCATCTGGAGCGCATTAGAGAATTTGAAACTTCCTAACTGATATCCGACCTTCGACATTCAGCATTCGATATTCTACATTGGATATTATCAGAAAATTTGATCCGTAACAAAAATGATCCCTCTGCGCGACACAACACCTACCCGAAATTACCCCGTTGTTAACACCGCAATTATCGGAATCAACGTTGTCGTTTATTTTATTCAACTTCTGCAGGGCCCTGAATTCAATCGATTCATCTATATCTACGGTCTGGTTCCGGCGCGCTACTCGATTCCCCAGATTGCCGAATATTTTACCACGGGCCAGCAGGTTTTTTCACTGGTTTCATTTATGTTTTTACATGGTAGTTTTTGGCACATTCTCGGCAACATGTGGTCCCTTTATATCTTCGGGGATAACGTGGAAGACCGCCTGGGGCCCATCCGCTACGCGCTATTTTACCTGCTGTGTGGTATCGCCTCCGGGCTTTCCCACCTGGCATTAAACCTGCAGTCGAATTTGCCGACGATCGGTGCCAGCGGCGCCATTGCCGGCGTCATGGGTGCCTATTTTATTCTACATCCCAGATCAAAAATTCTAACGCTCATTCCGATTTTTTTTATTCCCTATTTTCTGGATATTCCGGCATATGTTTTTCTCGGTCTGTGGTTTCTCTTGCAGTTTATCAATGCCGCCGGCAGTCAGGGAACCGTGGGCGGCGTTGCCTGGTGGGCGCATATCGGCGGGTTTGTATTCGGCATGCTGTTTTTAAAACTGTTTGCCGCTCTGCCGGAAACAGGGGTGTCCCGTCAGATGCGTAAATTCACTGTCAAAAGAAAAACACCGCGTCTACAGGTCATCCGTCCGGCAAGTTCCGGAGAGGACCCGCACTTGTACGGCCTGATCAAGATCACGCCGCATGAGGCCGTCAACGGTACCCGTAAACTGGTCAATATTCCGTTGAGATTTCAAAAAAAGATGTTTAACGTAAAGGTGCCGGCCGGAATTCAGGAAGGCACCGTCCTGCGGCTGAAAGGCCTGGGACAGCGCTCGGGTACGCGCGAAAGCGGGGATCTGTACTTGAAGGTCTCCATCGAAGC
>PVMK01153954.1_pt1 | contig 20355 bp, 17 predicted proteins | sample 1853481 | NCBI WGS metagenome assembly PVMK01 (sample SAMN08533507, study PRJNA380276) | Marine sediment metagenome, whole genome shotgun sequencing project. | reverse complement strand
ATCTGCCCTTTCCCTCGAAGAAGCAGGCGCGTCGGATCAGATAGGGGTGCATGTCGCTAAGCTTGAGCTTCCCTGCCTTGCCGACGATGAGAACATCGGCAGAACCCCGCCCCTCGCGACTAACATTGTCGGTATCGACGCTGTGGAAGGGATCTTGATGATGACCCAGGGTATATTCGACCCTAACCTTGTATGGTGGCTTTCCACGACCTGTGGGTTGAGGAGATTGCCACCTAGTATCTAGATGGAACGCGTCAAGAAGCGAGTCTGCCAGCGAATGTCGAGAAACGCCCAGATTTTGAAGGGTCATGGCGTCGTGGAGAATGAGTTCGCCGATGTTCTCACCTTCACCCAAGAAACCCTCCTTAACGAGATTGGCATGCAAATCTGGCACCGTGACGCCGCGATAGGATGCTATGCGGTCGGAAATCTCGTCGCTGCCAAGTTCGACGAGATGCCTATCTTCGCTTGGCAGGATGTCCGGGAGTCGAACGCTGTCCCCTATTGAACCGATGTCCATTGCGTCTTCATCGTTGCCGCAAGCCCAAACCACCAGCACATCCAATAGCTCAGGTGGGGCAAAATCTTCGAGTTGGCCCCTTACTGTGGAAAATCGCTCAGGGCCGAGCGATCGTGCAATTCCCGACAGCAATTCCCAGGGCTCATGACCGTGAAACACAGCTTTAAATCGGGATTGGCAGCTCAGAACCGAGCGAAGGAGGGTTAACTGATCGCAGGCACGCATGCTCCGCCATAGGAACTCGTCTTCCACAAAGCTCGCTTCATTCAGGAAGTTGCTCATGACCGAAGTGGGAAGCCCCCCCATCGCTTTCCCCTCTTTGCGATCTTCAGCATCCTTTCGAGTCTGAGTGAGTGCGAATCGCTCTTGCCAAATCTGGTCGCCGAGCAATGATTCGAGTTTGCCGGGATGATTCGTGACAAAGCTTGCCAATCGGGCATCGCAACTGTCCAACTTGGATTTTAGTTCCATCCAACTGTCGAACTTGGATTTGTATTCCGATGCCACCTCGTCCCGATTTAGATACTTGCTACCTTCTCCAATGATTCGTACATAGGTGGGGTGCCAGCACTTCGCGACGTATCCGAGCATGAGTATCGCATCCTCTGCGGACGTCATCGTCTTAGGCACGTGATCGAACAAATTGTTGTCAACAACCAGGGACCACTCGGACGGCTGTGCCGCAATCATCGCCTCGATGTCCAAGTCATCAGCACCTTTTGGCTGCATTACCCAGTTCCACAAGATCCCCATTCGATTCCCGAACCAAAAAGTTAGTTGGCTAAGAGAGGTACGCAATTTTTCCTTCCTAGTGAGGCAGAATTGTAATTAACGGCCGCTATGAGTCGCAAGCAGAACTTCAACTCAGAGCATATTAGAACTTTGGGCGCAGTCAGTCGAGCTTCCGCTCATGGCCGATTGTGAACTTAATGGCATTGAAATATGAGTCTGGTGAAGTTCTGCTTTCTGGCCGAAACCGGAGATCATTTCCATGATGTCCTTTTATTCCCTATCGACCCACTTAACGGAACTCAGCGCCCAAAGATAGCCTATTTCAAGAATTGGCCAGAAGCGGACATAAATTTTCGTTCCAGTTGAGGGGCCGGTATTGCTGCTCGAAACGGGCAACATGAGCTTAATTGGTCTTATCCACCCTGTTGTGTGCGTTCTTTTTTCAGATCATCCTCAATCGTAAGCCAGCTAATCCAGCTCTCAATCCCATAGTGACCTTCGGGTGGAGCGAGCTCCGGATCGTCCAGCGTGCCGGATAGAATGGATACCCAGTCTTCGTTGACAGGGCGGAAGAACATAGGCGAGCCACAGTTGGAGCAGAAGCCTCGTTCGACAGATCGAGAGGACTGATAGAATTTTGGATTCCCTTTGATAATACGCAACTGAGTCTTTGGGACAATCGCGCTTGTGGAAACGACGCTTCCGGTTGATTTTTGACACATGCGGCAATGGCAATACCAATTCTCTGAGACAGACACCTTGGCTTCGTAGCGGACCGCCCCGCACAAGCAACCTCCCGTCCAGGTCATTGTCGTTATCTCCATTCAATGGTTTATGTGACAGGTTTGTCAGTATATATCGATCGATCAAGGCGAAAAGGACAAATGGCCCGGATATGTTAATTAAATGGAGAAAGGACTAAATGCCTTAATTAAATGTCTGCTCCTGGCCGAGCCTGTGTGAAAACTATTTTAAATTTTTTGTTGGTGGAGTATCTCTTCTAAATGGGATTCTTCTGCATCGGTTATGCCACTGAAACATACTTTTCTATCTATATCCCTTGCAATATGATCGCAATTCGCCACTCGCAAATCCGAAATTTGAGTTTTCACACAGCCTCGGCCAGTTGCCGCTATTAGCGATGACGAAATTCGCGACCGGCGAATACCTGCTTTCTGGTGCAAAGCAGACGAGTGAGTCGATGACCAAGTTTCCGGAAAACAATCAGAATACCATGCAGGCTTCCGGAGTTGAGGGTGAAATGATTGCATAAAGCTATTATTTGGAGCAAAATCATGGTTTATTTGCAAGCAAACACGCATGGGAGAATAAAATGGCATTGACTTTAAGACCGAATGATAAACAGGTCGAGGAAATTGAGCGGTTAAAACAGATTTTTGATGTGGGTACAGCTTCGAAGGCTTTGCTTCTGGCTGGTAGGGCTTACCTGGTACAAAGGGTCGTTTTGCAAAAGGTGGCTAAGTCACATGCTGCACTGGAAGCGAGATTCAATCGCCTGGTAGATCTCGAGCAAGAGAAATTATTGATCTGCAATCAGATTGAAGAGATCCGCGACGCCGGTACATCGGATCTTGATTACCATTTACCTGCCGATTTAGATGAAATTTCAAAAATAGCGCTGAAGAACTATCTCACGAAGCATGAAATTTCTCACCGCTGGTTGTTGCCAGGGTGAAGGTTGTAGCGCATTAGTGTTTAAGTTCCAGAAATAGTGCGAACTTCTCCCCAATATGCGCCAAATCAACCATTAGGCTCTTCACTAACAGTTTTGAGTCGCGAATCGTCTCGTGCTGGGTTTTTCTTAGCAAGCGAGTAGCCACTCCTGGCCGAGAGCCGAGAAAAGCGGCGCTGAAATTTGTCCTTGGCGTATAGCCGCTTACTGGTGACAAGTGGGCTTTCAAGCCTGACCTGATCGAACACTGTCTGCATGATCAAGATGAGCACCGCAGATGACATAGAACTGCGTGAAAGCTCGTAGCAGTGGGTTTTATCCGTAGGTAATGCCTTGGTTCATCTTGAGCGACTTTCGGCGCTGCCAATGGCCTTTCTCTTTGCGTTGGAATATCGCTCCGGGCTTATCAGCCCCGAAGTCGATCTCTATGCCTAAATCTCCGGCTAAGTAAATCATCGGTCTATTGTGCCATTGATCAAGTGTTCCAATAACGAGTCCAGTCATTGATAAACACCCCCTCAGAAAAACATTGTCCACGAGATAGCAGTTGTGCGTTCCCGTCTTCCCTGTTGCCCCTCAACCCGTTGAAGCTGTTCCTCGATGGCAGCTTGCATCGCCGTGTGATCGTCGTCGCCCATCACGTAGTCCCCGCCGGGGTGGATGTGGCGGATGATGCCCTGGTGATCGACCAGGAAGCTGACACTGGTAAATTTAGCGTCCGGCACCGGATCGAGCCACCAGCGCCGCAGCGTTGACCAGTCGGGATCGATGCCGATGGGGAAGTTGAAGCCCATATTCTGGGCCAGCGTCGCCACGTCCTCGAGATACAGCGGCGATGGCGATTTATGGTGATAGAGTCCGACGACGACCAGCCCGTCATCGTTCAGTGCTTGCCCCCCTTTAAATATAGACCAGATTCCTCGATTGCGTAGCACGAAGGACCGCAGCTGGCCGACTGCTGCTATAAGCAGTGCTGAAATTTACACCTGTCGTATGGCTGCTTTATGGAGACAGGAGCGGAACTCAGCCTGGTTGGGCTACCTATGGCTGCTTGCGACCCAGCACGGTAAAGTGCGCCCAGGGAAAAGCTGCGGGATCGCATTCAACAACGGGCGGCCAGGAATCAAGACGCCTCTGACGTCGACCTGGCGGTGCTCGAACATCAGTTGACTCATCACGATCCACTCGGCGATCAGGAAATAGCACGAACCTTCACAGCACCTGCCTTAAGGAGGGGAAGTGGCTTCCCGGTTGATCCAGGACATATGAACTCCCGGGTGCGGGGCGCAGAATAATGGTATCTCTTCAGTAAAGGGGGATGCCTTTATGTTCAGACTCGAATTTCGGAAAACGATCATCCTCAGTGTCCTGATCCCGCTTTTCCTGATTGTGCTCTCGGCCTGCGGTGAAGAAGGGAGACCCGTTAAAGGTTTCGTATTGCCCGAAGGCGACATCGCGCAAGGCGAACAAGTGTTTGTCGACTTCAAATGCCATGGATGCCACACCATCCCCGGACTGGAATTTCCGGAAGTGGATTTCACGCCGCCGTTCATCCTGGAGATAGGTGGTGAGGTTTACCGGGTCAAGAATTACGGTGAACTGCTGACCGCAGTCGTGAACCCGGACCACATCGTTTCCGCCAAGTACGTCGCCATGCTTGAGAAATCAAAGCGGGAAGTAATCATCTCGCCCATGCCGCACTACGGTGAAGACATGACGGTCGCTGAACTCATAGACCTCGTGGCATTCCTGCATGCCCAGTACACCAAGCTGCAACCGCAGTATTACCGCGGGTACCATCGGACACCGTAGGTTCTTGCAGAGCGATATTCGCCAGCATTCAACTACAGGGACGTAGGAGGTAGAGCCATGCCGGGGCTACTTCAGGTCAATGCACTGCTATGTCGGGATCAGTTATCAAACCCATAGCCGCCATTGATGCTTCCTCAGCGCGAACGGCTGCTGGCCGACTCCCGTTATAAGCGACGCTGAAATTTACACCTATCGTATGACCGCTTTGTGGGCAGGACCGGACTGTCGCCTTCTATCATTTCGTATAGCCGGAGTCGACCCTTAACGGAACCGCGAGTCATTGGTGATCAATGTCCGCAGCCCAATAGCTACCGTTCAGCTAAAATGGGTTAAAAGAAAGGAAATACCCAAAGCGGACGTTCGAATTGTCAACCAAAAGGAGAGTCACTAATGAGCATAATTCTCGGACCAGCAAAACAGTTTTTTGAAGCATGTGAAACCGGACAAGGGTGGGATGTTTGCATAGCATTCTGTAATCCCGACGCAACATTTTCCTCGCAAACAAATGCCTTGTCTGAGATATCCACTCTAGAAGGTTACTGCGAGTGGATGAAGAACCTTCTTACACCAATTCCAGATGGACACTATGAGTTGAAATTTTTCGCCGCCGATGAAGCAGACAAATCTGTGGCTGCGTTTGCTATCTTTCATGGCACTCAAACAGGGCCAGGCGGGCCAGTACCACCGACGGAAAAGAAGATTGCTGCAGACTACGTTTACCATATGGTTTTTGACGGTGAGCGCATAAAGCACATGACAAAAATATGGAATGACTCTGTCAGCATGCAGCAATTAGGTTGGGGTTGAAGTGATTCACACGAACCGCCGCTCATGGCCGATTGTGAACTAAATGGCACTGCAATATGTGCCTGGTGGAGTTCTGCTTTCTGGCTGAAAGCGGCCATTAACCTACGGAGCTGTCTTCACTCCCTTACGACCCGAAGCGGAAGTTGGTGTGGTAGAGTTCTGAACAGCAGCAAATGACCCAAAGCAGCCCCTTTTGCATTAGCTCATTAACCGCCCAAACTGGCCCCACGCCAGTCAAGAGAGTAAGCATTAAAGGAGAATCTGTTTGGGGAGTCATTATTGCCGTTCCAACTCATCCGCAAGGCTCAATATACCGTCCCTGTCAAAGGCTTCCGCCAGGTCCATAATCGCACCAACGTAAGCCGAATCTGCAGGCAGTTCATCGGTGATTGCATTCAGTCCAAAGAAATCACCCAGCTCTGCCGCCTCACGTAGACGCTTGCCTAGCTGCCTCGCCCGCTCGGGCGCGAGTTTCGCGGTATCCCAAAGCGGTGCCGAAGTTCCTGACTTCGCTGTCAGCACCTCACTTATCTCTAGAGTTGCTGCAGCCAGAACCCTTTCCAATTCGTCGAGCTGTTCTGCCTGGACAGAGGCATCGACCTCTGGGTTCATTAGCACTTCTTCCGCGTCTTTGGCGGTGTTGTACAACGCCGTCGCTGCAAGATTACCTGCAGTACCTTTCAACGTATGAACCAAGTGTCGCACAAGCTCTCGGTCCCCGGCATTCAGTGCACTGCGGATGCCATTGGCGTTATCCGAGTGCGCCGCTGCGAACTCAGATAGCAACCTGATGTACAGGCCCTGGTTGCCGAGTACGCGCTTCAGACCATTGTCGACTTCAAATCCTGTCAATGCCTTCAGATCGGGCATATCCGTTTCGGTCTGTTCAGCCTCCTCTCCAGCCGCGGGGACCGCAACTGGCTCCGTCGGCCTAACCCAGCGTTCAATGGTAGCCAGCATTTCGTCCGGATCGATGGGTTTACTGACATAGTCGTTCATTCCGGCTTGCAGACACTTCTCACGATCACCCGGCATGGCATTCGCCGTCATCGCAATGACAGGCAGGTTGCTCCACTGCTCCTGGGCGCGAATTGCGCTCGTCGCTTCGTAGCCGTCCATCTCAGGCATTTGCACGTCCATGAGTAAACCGTCGAATGTATCATTCTCTAATGCAACAAGCGCTTCTTTGCCGTTGTTGGCGACTGTAGGGACCAGGCCGGCCTGGATAAGAATTTCGACTGCTACCTCCTGGTTGATCAGGTTGTCTTCTACCAGCAATATACGCGCACCGCGGGACATCTGGGTTGGCTTGGCTGCATGTTTGCGCATGGGCTTTGCTGCAGAATGTTTTGGGACCTGATCACCGAGCGTACTGAGAATGGTGTCAAAAAGCACCGACGGGCACACCGGTTTGAGCAAGAATCCGTCTAAGGCACCTTCCTCTGCCTCATTCATAACCTCTTCCCGGCCGTATGCAGTGACGAGAATTATTGCTGGCACTTTTGCCCTATCGAGTTCAGTCTTGATGTGGCGTGCTGCCTCGACACCGTTCATCCCGGGCATCTTCCAGTCCATCAGCACCAAATCAAAAGGGCTGTCATCAGCAACTTGTTTCAACTCGTTGATCGCCTCCTCTCCGGATGCTGCCAAAGCCACTTCGAAGGCAAAAGACTCCAGAATATCTTTCAGGATCTGTCGCGACGCAGCATTGTCGTCAACCACCAGAGCGCGCATACCGCCAAGGTCATCGTTGAGCACGGGGCATTCTCGATCCGCAGTCGTCTGCACTCCCAGATTAACGGTGACGCCGAAGGTACTGCCGACGCCTGGTTCACTGTCCACCCAGATCTCTCCACCCATCATCTCCACCAGGCGTTTGCTGATCGCCAGCCCGAGACCGGTGCCGCCGAACTTGCGGGTAGTGGAACTGTCTGCCTGGGTAAATGATTGGAACAACGTGACCATCTGCTCTTTGCTCATACCGATACCAGTATCGCGCACGGTAAAACACAGGGTGACATGTCCGTTGCATTCGTCGACAAGCTTTACCGAAACAACTATCTCGCCGGATTCGGTAAACTTGATTGCGTTCGTGGTCAGGTTGAGCAGAATCTGGCCAACTCGAAGCGGGTCACCGACCAGCGTCGTCGGCACATCGGGTTCCAATGCGAACAGCAGTTCCAGGCCCTTGTCCTGTGCTTGGAGACTAATGAGCCCAGCCAGATTGTCGAGCACTTCCTCGAGCTGGAAATCGATATTCTCAAAGCTTAGCTTGCCCGCCTCGATCTTGGAGAAGTCCAGGATGTCATTGATAATCTGCAGGAGTGCATGCGACGCAACATCGATTTTCTGCAGGTAATTGCGTTGCTTCGGATTGAGATCTGACTTAAGAGCCAGATGGGTCATGCCAATAACGGCATTCATCGGTGTACGGATCTCGTGGCTCATGTTGGCAAGGAAATTTCCCTTGGCACGATTGGCCTCCTCGGCGAGTTCGCGCGCTCGTAGCATCTCCTCTTCAGCGCGCTTTCGCAACGTGAGATCGTGAATCGCGGCAAGGATGACTTCTTTGTCGTTGATAATGATGGGCGAAAGGGTTACCTCCACTGGAACTGTTTCGCCATCGGCTCTGACGTGCATCCAATCAAAGCGGTTGTAGCCCTCGCGCCGGGCCTGGGCATTCATTTCTGCACCTTTATCCAAAGAATTGCGCCCATCTGGCTGCAATTCGGGTGAGAGTGCTTGGGGCGGCACTCCGGTGAGTTCGGTCTCATTCTCGTAACCGAATAAATCCACTGCTGCACGGTTGCAGTCAATGATGCCTGAATCGTCGAAAAGCAGGATTGCCTCAGACGAGCGTTGGAATAGCGCGCGGAATTTTTCTGCCTCTTGTCTTTTCTCGGTGTTGTCGAAGATAGAACCATCAAGGTACAGGGGCTGACCATTGTCGTCGAATACGGTTTGACCCTTTTCATAGACCCAGTGGATTGCACCTGCAGTATCAACGATCCGGTACTCTATGACGAAGGGACGCTGGGCCTGTACACCCTGGTTGACCACGCGTTCCACCAATGCTCTATCCTCCGGATGAATGATGCTCGCGAAGCTGCGGTTCCCGCGGAGGAAGTCCGCTGCCGGGTAACCGCTAAGCACTTTGATCTCATCGCTTATGAAGGTCATAGTCCAATCGGAGTCGGCCAGCCGCCGATATACTACGCCGGAAATATTCCCGACCAGGGTGCGGAACTGCGCTTCGCTCTCGCTCAGTGCCTTCTGGGTGCGAAGCCGTTCACGGTTGAACAGCACAATCAACGCCAGCCCCAACAGGAGCAGCGCCACGACCACGGTCATGGCAGAAAATGCCAGCAGCGTCACCCGTAGCGTCGCAAAAGCATCCTCTATATCGATTTCTGTGGTTATCCCGAAGCCAAGTTCAGGATCCCAGATCCAGGCCCCCACGACAGGTACGCCCCGGTAATCGCGATAACCCTCGAGGTCCATCCCGGACTTGCCGGCAACCGCCTGCTCTGCCATGCGTGTCAGCGGTTGCTCGGCTTGAGGCTCGGTGCTGCGTTCACCTTCAAGCAGGTTGACGCCCGGGTCCCTGATTTCGAGGTTCAACGTAGCACCTTGATTCGGTTCGAGCAGCCCTATCTTGCGTAACTCCGGCTCAAAACGACTCTCGCTGATCAGGCGTCCGCTCGCATCAAATGCATAAGTCTCGCCGGTCGAACCAAGCCGTCCCTGCCGCATGGCACGGGTCAGAGCACGTGCCGGATCGATACGAAACGTGAAGGTCGCGATCACGCGTCCCGATTCATCCAGTATCGGCGCCCCGACAAACATCGTCGGTCTGCCTTCACGTAACCTTCCCTGCGCATCTGGTAAAGGAACATCAGACTCCACAGGCAAACTCACCGCGGTTCCGCCAGACCAGATCTTCTGGAAAAATCCTTCCTGTTGTGCAAGCAAACTGGTAACACCGATGTTCTGTGTTCGGCTGGAGGAAATATTGATGTTGTCCGGGGAGATAACAAAGTAGCCGAGATAGCCTTGGCCCTTCTGAATTGGCGCCAGCAAGTTACGAAGCTCGCCTTGTTCAGGCGCACCTGCCAACGCCGCTTCACTGTGCGGTAACGCCAACAGCGCTTCGGCATTCTCGCGCAAAATCGGGGTATTGGCCCAGACACGCGCCGTAGCCTGATGTTCACCTAGCCAGGCCTTCACCGCCTCATGGGTGGCCACGAGAACGGTATTCAACGTATCACCGAGCTCTACCCGCTTTGCATTGCTAATCCGATCCTGTGCCCACCAGGAGAAAGAACCAATAAGTACTATGACAAAAAGGACTGCGCCAATCAGCGTCTTATTGGAACGGAGAATGTGGGTCGGCACCTGCATGTTGTTCAATTATGCCCTGCGGCGTGCCGCCACCTCCAGCATCTTCCAATGCACTATCGGTATCTCTATCAGCGGATAGTCGGTAATGCGCATCAGAATGCTTTTCGCAGCGGCGCGCCCTATGAACGAATCCTCAGTCAAACCGAGGACCCCCTGCTCGCCAAAGAAATCCCCGAGCCGTAGCGTCTCGATCTGTCTCCCTTGACGGTCTTCGAGCACAACGCTGCCTTTCGCGACCAGAAACAGACCCGGCATTACCGCGGTATCGGCAATCTCCCCCCCCGCACATTGAAAGGGTCTCATGGCCTGAGCAATGCGATTGAGCGTATCCGGTGTTAACTGCTCTCCGAACAGCCAGCTATGGTGCAGAAAGTCGATGCGTTCCACCATCTCGCCAAAACGCTGCTTGAGGCCTGTGGCGTCGAGAAAGGCATTTAATAAAGTCGCCGGGATACGCATCAAAGTGACATGAGACACGGCACGCCAGGTTCCGGCCGGCAGTGTGCCACCAGTTACTGCCTGCTCACCAATGAATGCACCGATTGACAGACTATGACTCACACTACGCTCTGCATCAACATACTGCACCCGACCAGACAGGATCAAATCCACATGGGAGACACTTTCACCACGACGTCGAATGATGGACCCCGCGTTGACCGACACCTCTGCTGCGTCCAGCAGGGATGCGATGTGGCTCTCCTGTGTGCCCGGAAAATAGGCGGCAAGACAACGGCGAGCAGTTTGGCGCAGATCGGTTTGAGGCTCCTTGATAAGCACATCCAACGCCCCGAAACTGGCGGCAGACCCGATCTCTTTTTCTTGGTCTGTTAACGCCCGGTCGATGTGGGCCAGAACGATACGCCGCGAGGTATCCAAACGGAAGTCTTCCGCCTGGCCATGGATCAGGCCGCCACCGATATCCAGCTTTTTCAGATCCACCGCCTCCAGATAGTCTGCCTTTATGCGCTCGACCAACGCATTCGACAAGCCACTCTGTGCATCATCTCCCCGTGCCATTTTTTCCAGAACATCGAAAGCTGTCAGGTCAGCCCAGTGTGCATAGGTGCGATAGCCATCCTCAACCGGCGCCCGAAACACAAACAGGCTGGTCTCAACGGGATGCGGGGAATAGACCGGTTTGACCTCGAAGCCGCCGCAGTCATTCCACATATCATCTTGCAGATCATTGACTTCGAAAAACTTTTCGAAGCGATGCTCTTCCAGGCCCAGGAGCGCAGAGAATTTCTTGGTCACGGCCGCGCGCACCAATGGCGTGGTGTAGTATTTGAGGCGATGTCCGGCTCGCATTAGTATCGGCAAGCCAGCGAAATGGTCATCGTGCGCATGGGTATGGAAGATACCCCTCACCTCGCTGATATCGATAGCCAGGTTACTAAGTATTTGATCGATATTGGGAGGTGCATCAATCAGATAGATCTGGCCACCAAACATCAATATGCTGGACATGCTGGGCCGATTGATATCCCAGCCATCACCTTCCCCCGAATGCAGCACGCCAAAATGCGCCCGTTTCATGGTATGAAAATCCAGAGTGTAAGGTGCCTTGTATGCCTCACCCTTTTCCAGGTTCAGATCCACTTCTGTGCTCTTACCTCGGTAGTGAAACTGGAACTGGTTGAATCCAATCCTGCGCACGGTCACACCATTGCGGACTTCAACCGGTTCGGAATCTACGATCACGGTATCCACGAAGCTTTCAGGCGGACGGATAGTGCCGAATGCAAAATGCAGTTTCACTTGCATTAATTCTTCGGCACGGGCCTCGTCAACGCCGGTCGCAATTATTTCTTCCTTTGATAAAAGACCATAGTTGCCGCGGTGAATATAGGCGAGCTGAGCCTGCAGTTGATCGTTGGAGCCAATAAGTATCGGCTTTACCCCCGTGTTGTTTGGGTGCTTGGGCAGCATCATCCCCTGGCGATACAGCATCTGTAATACTGGGAATTCAGCCATGTTGGACAAGATGCCGTTGTGTACTGGCAGGTCGGAAAGAAGAATTGCGTTGGGGCCGGTTTCACAGGCAACACTGCGTTTCTGTTCGCTGACAATGTAGCCTTTGCGCATCAGATGTTTGACGACTTCCGCCGGGCAGCCGCAGAGAATGAACAGTCCGGCCTCAGGTACCTGCAGCCAATAAACACCCGTCGTAACCTTCGTCAGGCGCAGGTTGTTCATCGCCTCGCGCAAAGCATCCTGAGTCTGGCGCAGTTCGGCGGTGCGGTGATTTACCAGTTCCTCTAACACACGGTTCTGGTCCGCCAGCGCCAGATGCGTACGCACCCGTGCCAGCAGTATGGAGGGGTTGATGGGCTTGGTTATATAGTCGACTGCGCCGATATCCAGCCCTTTGTACTCGTCCGCAGCAGAGGACATTGCAGTCACGAATATCACCGGTATCCCGGCTGTCTCCGGAACGGCCTTGAGTCGATGGCAGACCTGATACCCATCCATTTCCGGCATCATGACATCGAGCAGGATTAATGCCGGATTGGCCTTTGCCGCAACAGCAAGCGCCTGCTCGCCGCTTTTTGCCGCCAGAACATGATAACCACCCTCCATCAGTATCTCGTGCATCACGTGCAGATTGGTGGCGTCGTCATCCACCAACAGAATCGATGCAGGCTTTGATTCAGTGGTCATATATCCTCCTCATCTCTCTGTCACAGGGCTCAAGCCCGCCGGCCAGTCATGAATTTAAGCTTGTTTTCGCAGGTGCGAAAATGGAGACTCGAAATTCTGGCCAAAACGCCGGGAACAAAATCACAAAGCTCTTGTTGAGAAAGTTTATATTAATTCACAGAATTACACCCCCAAACTACTGGCGTTTCGTTTCTGCGATTCAAGGAGGGCAAGATGATTGAAGCAACAGATTCTTTTGACGCTATGCAGATCATGCTCCCATTTGGACTGATTGAACCACCCTCAGAAAACAGTTGAAATTGGGAGGCTGTTGGCCGGAACCGGTTATTTAAGTCGCAGAAATTGGCGATTTGCGAATAACCGCTTACTGATCAGAACCGGCCATGAATCGAACTGAATTGCCAATAACCGCTCGCGACCCATTCCGGACATTGTGCCGCGTATAATGAGGTTCATGGTTAAGTCAGACGAAATACAATGGCGTCGTCTTTTTATAGAGGCCGCAGCAATAGTTGCAAGCATTCTTTTAGCCTTTGCGATAGATGCCTGGTGGCAGGAGTATGTCGAGGATCAGAGAGAGCGTGAAGTCCTGATTGCGCTGTTAGACGACTTTGAGAACTCGAAGGAGAAAATCAGCGACTGGAGAAATTTTCACCTCGCAATCCAGAAAAGCACACCAAACTCCTTAAGGCGGTCACGTCGGATGAAGTCTTACTGACTAATGAGGAGATCGGGCGCCTACTGGGTAATTTAAGTTGGTGGGACATAAAATCGCACTTTACGACGGGCGCACTAAATTCACTAATTTATGGCGGTGAATTATCCGTCATTCAAGATGATGCGCTGCGTCGGTTGCTCGCAGATTGGCCTGTGCAAATTGAAACTGTTGCTTTGCTACAGAGACAAGACTACGACTTTTTCTTTAATGTGTGGATGCCGTTTCTTAGAACAAACAGTAATTTGCCACAGATGGCTATGGTAGGCACGCCAATGCCTGGTCGGCCAATGGACATTACCGCTGTAATTGACCTGCAGCTTGAAGGCACATGGAGCCATTCGGACATGGTCGCAAATAAGGAATTTCACAACATTTTGGTTCAAAAATGGTGGATACAATTCGATATCCTCGGCTCTTTCGATGTCACCGAGGTACTCCTAGATGAAACTATTCTCCTTATAGAAAATAGGCTGAAACGAGCTGCATTCCAATAACCGCTTATGGCCGACTGCAGAGAAAAGCGGTGCTAATATTTACACCTTTTTTATAGTCGCTTTCTGGCAGTAACCGGGCATCAACCCACGAAGCCGTCTTCAATCCCTTTCGACCCAGACCGGAACTTCGACCCAGTAACCGTTCACGTCTGAGGCCGTTTGAAGTTATTCGCAGTAGAGCATCCGACTGAACCAATCTGAAGCTTCGAAATCAACCCTGGGCAGACGTTTTTTTTGAGAGCCGTAGAGGCTGAATCTTCCAATAGGTCAAACTTCGCCAGCCCCATTCCATCGGCCCGAATCTGAACCTTCTGAGCCACCACGTACAAAAAATCACCTGAATTGCGAAGAAGAGTACGGCGTATGCGGTGACCCTCGCTGGTCCGATCAGGAATAGCTGGCTAAAACCATAGCCATAAAAAAGTATCGTAAACATCATTGTTCCGGACAGATAAACCGTCAGGCCCATCCTCCCAAGGTTTTCCAGGGGGCGGAGAACCGGCTTCCATTTGCGCTCCTGTGCCAGCAGCACGATACCCGCTCCATAACCCAGTGCAAGAGCCGTTGAACCGTAGGCAAAGAGGATGTCGCCGAGAAACTGAATTTCAACGGAGGCAGTGTTTTCCCTGAATACCGCATAGCCATAATACTGCCCGAGCAACCATTCAGCGATTGCGCTCATGACCCCGATACCGATGCCCCAGCCACACACTTTGCGAATGGCAGGAAGATGTTTCGGGGCATCTTGGAGAAACCGGCTTCGGCCCACGTAAAGACCAAACAAAAACATTGCAAATATCGCCAGGCTCGATTCCGGATTATGCAGATTTGACCAAATGTGTGGTGGAATGGTATCAGCATTGGCTACAAATATATCCGTAAGCGAGCCGAGATAGGGATGCCCATCTCTCCGCTCGGCAAGTGAAAGCATTTCTTCAGAATTCGCAAAAGGATTATCATCACTCAGGGATACGATTGCGTTTCCTACAGGAAACGCTGCCAAAAGAACAAAAGCCAAAATAAGAAGCGTACGTTTCTTCAACTTGCGGAATGCAACAAGTATCAGACCGAGCGCCGCATATTTCATCAATATATCTCCGTCATAAAACAAGGCGTGCCCCATGCCAATAATGAACAGGATCACCAGTCGTCTGATATAGAACCAAATCGACCCCGCTGCTTGTGTATTCACCTTGAACATTTGCAGGGCGAACCCAAACCCAAACAGGCAGGCAAACAGCCGCCAGGATTTTGTTTCGAACATGGTATGCAAAACGGTAAGGAAAATGCGATCTATCATGCCGGTCCATTCAGGTGAGTTAGCACCAAAGTTGTACATATTGACCAGCAACACGCCGAACAGGGCAAACCCCCGGACTGCATCGACTGAACTTAAGCGGGACTGCGGATCGATTGGGCCCATTTGATTGGCGGTTGGCATAGAAATTTAATTCTACTCCCATACGCCGAAGATCAGTCCTGTCAGATGGATGGGCAGGATTCGACCCAGACCGGACATCGTGCTGCACAATGCAACGAAAGACGGTAGCATTCTCGCAAGATCGTTATTTATTATTACTGACCTCTGGCCTCACGGTGTCAAATGGCACATACGCGATTTGTTAGAGCTACGCTTTTGTCACTGCTTATTGTGGCGACAAACACAACATGCGCGGTGCCCGGGCAGAATCAGTCTACGTCGCAGGTTTGCGCGACTCGCGTGGTCTTTGATTCGGAGAAGCATGGAGTATTCGAGGTCTACGTCCTGGATCTCATTTCTGGTGACGTGACCCAGCTTACAACGTACCAGGCACTACGGGCAGCAAGCCGGTTTCCCGACTTTGCACCCGACGGACAACATATTGTTTTCGTCTCTGAGAGTGCGCAGCAAACCGGGCAGCTCTTTGTAATTGGCGCAAATGGCGAAGGTCTGCGTCAGCTAACCACGAAAGAGGTCACATATGAAAACCCGGCGTGGTCGCCAAGCGGTGAATGGATTGCATTTGAAATGGCACATCAAGGGGTTTGGGGTCTGTATCTGATCCGGCCCGATGGGTCCGATCTGCATCGGATTGGGCCCAATGGAGTGAATTTGTTTCATCCGTCCTGGTCACCAGATCAAAGCCGTATCGCAGTTGTAACGGGGAATGAAGAAGCATGGGTTGTGGGAGTCTTGGATCTAAGCAGCGGCTTGGTAGAGCAACTCACGGAACCGGGTCTCGATGTTGGTAGCGTGAAGTGGTCCCCGGACGGCTCAAAGCTTGCGCTTGATGCCGTGTCCGATACCAATGTTGATCTTTATCTATTAGATCTTGAAACCAAAGCGCTCCAACGCCTGACTAAGAATGCGGCCATTGATGCTCGCCCGGATTGGTCGCCCGACGGTGCTCAACTGGTGTTCCACTCCACCCGAGACCAGGGTGGCTCGGCGGCGGGCCAAGAGCAATGGGATGAATTCGAGCTTTATATATTCGACCTGGGAAGTGGCGACATTGAACGCCTCACTCATAATTCATGGTTTGATGCACATCCGGACTGGTGCACCCCCAAAGTCCACAGCAGAACTTTCACGCCTGATCGCCACCATTCGGGCTAACTTTGTAGTTCTGCTTGTGGCCGTTAGCCGAGATAAATGGTGCTACATTTTGCACCTGTTTTATAACTGCTTTCTGTCTGGAAGCGGAATTACTATTTTGGCTTTTCAAGTACAGCACCACTCGGCGCTTGCCCCTGACAGGGCCGCACCTCGGGTGCGTACAGCCGATTGAAATACGTTACTGATAGTCGGGGGCTGCCTGGCAGGTTTATGCACTGTATCTTTCCAGCGTTTCGACCTAGCGACAACATGTAGCAGGGTTTTGGAAACCTACTCATTTACCTACGGGTGCAGTGTTAACTGTACTGCAACATCACACGGGGATACCCCCCGGTTGCTTGTAGCTGCAGAAATGGAGTACACCCCGCACAAATCGATACACCGACCATCCGGACCGTCTGCTGAAGGCGCCACTGGTCGCTGCAGGGCGCTTAAATGCCGGAGCAATACATTCTTCTAAGTGTTAGGCATATTATGGCTCTAGTCGAGGAAGGGCTGCGTCCTACATCGCTGCAGGTGAGGCTGCTACCAACGGTGGCAAGTGGAATCGGCGAAAATTAACTCTCGTGGCGGCTTACCAGTACCCTGCTGGGGGCTAGCTAGAAAAGCCGCTGTAGCCCGCAGGAAAGTCCTTCCTGGCGGTGTGAATATAACTTAGCAAAAGCCCCGACCAGGGGAGACCGAGGCTACGGCGCAAGGGGAACATCGTGGTATCTATCATGCCAGAATCGGGGCATGGCCTTTGTAGGAAATCTCCCCGACTTAATGTCAGGATTTGGCTTCGGTATTCAGGCGAATAACGGAACAAAATATAGCTTCTGCATTAGGCCGGCACTTCTTTGCATCCGGCCAGAAGCAGACATGCCGTTCTAGTTAAGCGGCGCAGCGCAGTTGCGTCCGGTGGAGGCCGAAGGCCGAAATGAACTTGAACGTTTTGTTAACTGTATATTGCAAGTTCATCAGCCTCTCGCTTCTTATCTGTATCCTCAATTGCAGGTGTTTCCATTATTGATTTGACATAGTCACCAGGTAATTGGGCCTCCCCAGCCCCCTCAAGTACATGACGGAGATACCACGTATATGGTTTTAAACTCGCGTCTATGTTTGTTGCAAAATATGTAATAGCGGAGACCGTAGCACCAGATTCCAATTTTATTTTTACGGCCTTTTCGTCGTACCCGTTGTTCAACCCCTCCGCTTTGTCTAATGTTGATTTCTCAGCTCTATCAATCTCGAATAAAACACCAATTACGTCATCCGGTTCGGATTTAATGACATCGCATTTGCCAGATCCGTCCTTCTTACTGATTTTATGAAAAACAAGGCGGTGTTCTTGCAGCACGCCCGTTCCAATTGTTATTGCGGATGGAACACGCGCCTTCAGTCGTTTTGAAGACATATTAGAACCATACGCAAAATAATTCAGTTTGCTCATGCGTATCCAATATAGTTAATGCGTTTTTTAGGCATTATTAATAATCTTTACATGAACCTTGACAATGCCTCTTGATTGCCAGTTCCCAAGCCCGTACATAGTGAGGTGCTCTGGAATCTTGTACCAGTCTTTACGTTGGTTTTCAGGCTCTTTTTCTACATTGACTCTTTCATCTGATGTATTCATCAATCGGGCTTTTCGGAAATAGCGCATTTACCTACGGGTGCAGTAATAACACTGCCTTGGACAAAAAACGAAGTACCCCCCGCCCCCTTGTTGATTCACCCCACCATACGGACCCACCCCTTTTGAACCAAACGCAATCAAACCCTTCAGTGTCCTGTCTGTCAGCGGGTGGTAATTAATTGGGGTGAGCCTTGGGACTGGTGGCTAGCTGTAAACGAGGCAATAAAAGCCCCGTAACAGCCCTTGTAGCATCCGGTATGCGCATAAAATGAAAAAGTGAAGCTTGGGGTATGGGTATGTCTGGTAGCGAGGCTCTAGGCAGCTAATTGGGCTGTTTTTCACTCCAATGATTCAGCTTCATTAGTTCCGCAATGCGCTGTATAGCCGCACTTCGTCGAGATTGGTTTTCGGAGAGGGAATATTCCGAGATCGACCCAAAGGAGAACTCAGTAGGCTGTACGTATCCATAACTGCTTTCGGCCATAAGAGCGGAGATAGCACTCAAAGAAAAGGGCCGCCATTCACCAGCGGCCCCAAATAGCTGCCAAAAGGGAGACTAGCCGGGATCGACAACAAATTCAGTCACACAGGTGGGATCGATCCGGTACGCCGAGAAAGAGTTCGCATTCATTTCATGGCTAAATGTATCCGGCCCGTTTATTCTCTTAGCCTATGAAATTACCCCGCCTACGCACAATCCTTCTAACACCACTTATATTATTCGTCTTGTTTTACCTGTTTGGGGTAATAGCCAATCTGCTCGACGATCGGCAAGTGGAGCCACTGTCGAATGCCCGGCCCGGCAGCGTCGATGAGATCGCTATCTTCGGAGCCAGTGGCACCGCAGGTGACGGCATTCTCAAGGCTGCACTGGCCGACCCGGACGTAAGCAACATTCATGTCATAACGCGCCGCGCAACGCTCCGTATCGAGGCTGGTGTAGCCAGCGGTAAAGTAATCATGAACAAACACCTGGACTATCTTGACTATTCGGCCGTGCAGGACCAGTTCCGGGATGTACAGGCGGTGTACTGGGCCTTAGGCACCAGTTCACGGAATGTGGATGATGAAACCTACAGTGTTATCCATGTCGATTTTCCCGTGCAGTTTGTGAAAGAGTGGCTGCAGGTCAGTAACAGACCGAATATCAGCTTTCATTTCATCAGTTCCAGCGACATCTCCGAGGACTCATCCATGCACTGGGCACGCGAAAAAGTCCGAGCCGAAAAGGAATTGTTCGCCTTGGCCGAAGGCACAAAGCTAAGCGTGATTGCCTATCGCCCTGATTACATCGGGCCGACGGAAGAGGAGGCTCACTTGGGCCAGAAATTGCTGTACTGGTTCTTCGCACCCGTTCGTGCTGCTGTGCGCGCACAGCAAATTGGTGAGGCCATGCTAGAGGTCACTGCTCGAGGCGATGAGTTCAAAAACGGCGACAAACTGGGTACGGCTTCGATTTTGCGCTACAGCGATGCTTATCGGCGTCGCCAGTAGTTGGTTGCACTTGGTGAATTCAGTCTGGTTGAAGTCGACTCAGTGTCTGCTTCTGACCGAGTGCCGAGAAAATCCACACTAAGATTTACACCCGTCGAATGGCTGCTTACTGGCCAGGACCGGAACCAACTCTGACTGGGTGGTTTATCTCCGCCCTCGACCCACAGCGGTCGTTTGAATGATAGGATGGCCCGCTACCGCTGCTGACCCAAAGCGGACATCGAGATTGATAACCCATCGAACTTCTCACGCCGGAAATTGGAGGCACTAATATGGAAACAGACAAAGTGAATCGTATGCTCACGTTGGCAGCTAATGCTGGCGTGCTATTTGGGTTGATATTGGTCGCATTTCAGATAAATCAGAATACGGAACTCACGAAAGTTCAGATTACCAACGATTACTACCTGGCGGACATGGAACTTGAGTTGGCAATGATGGGGGACGACCCAGCTGGTTCGTGGATAAAAGCAGTTTACGCACCTGATGATCTGACAGAAAAAGACATGGCAATTTTAGATCGCTATTTCAACTATGGACTGGTTCAGGTTCAACGACTGCAGAAAATGCATGAGTTGGGCTTTGCCGATGATGACTGGGAAGAAAGGATCGGCTATTTGGGCTGGCAATTCGGCAATGAAGTTGGGCGTCGCTGGTGGGCATACAGCAAAGAAGGCTTTCCGGACGACTTTATTCAAACCGTCGATGAGATTCTTGCGAGAAATGATTACACGGATAACCGAGCCTTGCTGGATGCGATGCGACCAAAGCCGAAATCAGAACAATAATTACAGTTCGGCGAC
>PVMK01166695.1_pt1 | contig 20357 bp, 29 predicted proteins | sample 1853481 | NCBI WGS metagenome assembly PVMK01 (sample SAMN08533507, study PRJNA380276) | Marine sediment metagenome, whole genome shotgun sequencing project. | reverse complement strand
CCTTGGGTCGGTGTGCGTCGTGGCCGTCGGGAACTCGTCGAACACTTCGAGACCATCGTCGCGCATGTGCGACCCGAAGCGTTCCAGGATGTCGTGTTCACCGCGTCAGGCGACCGTGTGGTTGCTGAGGGCAGCAACGCTGGCACAGTGCTGGCGACGGGTGAGCGCTACGACCATGACTGGGTAATGGTGTTCACGATACAGGGCGACAAAGTGGTGCGGTTCCGACATTTCTACGACTCAGGAGATATCGAAGCCGCCATGGGAGGATGAGCCGACCCTTGCGGATGACCTGAACTCCCAAGGGGTCCGTACGGCACTAGGCGGTCGGCAGTGGTGGCCTGCAACGGTCAGGTCAGTGTTGCAGTCGGCGGAGCTGGATCGTGAGACTGAGGCGGCCCGGATACGCGCGTAAGCGCAGTAAAAGCGAGCGGATCGTTCAGTAGGCGTCGGCGTTGGAAGCTCGCGGGATAGCAAGAATTCCATCAATGGACGCTGGGCGGCACGCAGAATGGCCGACCATCCAGGGCGAGCATATGTGCCGTTATGCGTGGGTGGAACCCCGAATCTGAACGATGCCATGCAAAGCCGGCTCGGGTCGTGTGTCAGTCTTCAGCCACCGCAATCCAAATTGTCATACGACCGCGGCCGTCTTGTCCGGTCGCTACGAGACCGGGACCCCCCACTGTGACGGTTCCCATCGAGTACCCGGCTCCTCCGCCAAAGACGGTCTCGTCGTGCGGGACCCGGGACCAAGTGATCCCATCGACAGAGGTCCACACTGCCGCATGATTGGTTGGCGCCGGTGGAGTCGAGTCGGACCCGGGTCCATCTCTCCCGACTGCCACCAAGCCGGAGCCTGTGACCGTAACAGCCTCGATTTTCTGGGTGTTAGCTCCACCAAATACGGCCTCGTCGTGCGGGACTCGGGACCAAGTGATCCCATCGACAGAGGTCCACACTGTCGCGTCGAAATCTTCCTCCGCGTCGAAATCTTCCTCCGATCCGTCCCATCCGACGGCGACGAGACCCGGACCTCCAACGGTTACGCTGAACATTGACTGTTCATCTACTCCGCCAAAGACGGCCTCGTCGTGTGGGACTCGGGACCAGGTGATCCCATCGACAGAGGTCCACACTGCTGCAACCAGGCAAGGAGTCCGAGCAGCGCACTCGTTACCCCCGGCACCGATTCGCTGAAGTGATTCAGATACACAACGGTTAGTCGCGTGCCGATGAGCAATGCTGCAGTCGTGATCATGGATGAGATAATGGCGCTCGACCAGCCCACCGCAACGCGGGGAACGGCCTTTGAGGAGATTCGTGATCTCGCCCGTCGCATCGGGTCCCACCACCGGCCCGAGCTGTGTCGCGACGTACTGCCCAACGTCCTGGTTGGCGAAGATCAGGCTGGCGACGAAGAGGGACACGGCCACGAGCGGCACGGCAGCGAACAAGCCGTAGTACGCGAGGCCTGCACCGAACCGAATCGTAGGGTGGTCGAACCATGAGCGATACGCGGACCGGACGATCCCAGCGACGCCTTGCTACCACCGCGGATTCCGCGATACGGCCTCACCGGACGACTGAGGCTCGATACTCTCGTTGAGTGTCATGGCCTTGCAAGCTACTCCATCCGAAGAGTCCCTGCGATCCGTCGCCGATCATAGTGGTACCACGGATCGATCGGCCGAGCGGCCATTGATGCGCTACGAATCGGTGTCCAGACTGATGTCCCCTGGAACGCCATTTCGCAGTTTCCGGTGTCGCCCCGCATGCTGGAATGCCGACTTGGCTGGCACTGACACACCCTATGTCACTACACCCCTGACGCGTCACGGGGAGTGGAACAGTTACGCACCCACGCGCCGTTTTCCACAAGATTGGGGTGGACGGTCAGACAGGACGAACGGTGCCTGCGAGAATCGCAGGTACTTCGGTGGATCTGTCAGAAGTCTGCAGCCTCCTCTTCTCCAAGAGTCGCTTCCGGAGGGTCCGCACGTTTGTGCGGTGATTGGTTCTGGTCTGGATTTGGTCCGCGAGACGACGCAAACCAGGGCAACGCAGCGCGAGACGATATGAAGTCAGAATCCCTGACATGTATGGCGTTTCACCTCGAAAGCCATGTATCGGCGGATCGCCTGAAACGGACTCATGACCCGCAGATCGCAGGTTCAAATCCTGCCCCCGCTACGAAGAAGACCCTTGGCATTCCTACATGTGCCGAGGGTTTTCTCGCGTCTCAGATCCCGGGGTGCCCTCGTGTCAAACCTGTGTCAACCTGAGGGCTTTCACCTGTTTGGGTGGAGTTCAATTGCCGCCGCCGGGGCGTGTGTCTTTCACGAGCACCGGAACTTGACACCTAGAACTGACGGTCCAGCCGGACTCGGCTGGCCGCCCTCTTGTCGAGTTCGCTCTCCACATCTACCAGGTCGAGACCGCGCTCCGCGAGCAGAACGAGCAGGTGGTAGAGGAGGTCGGCTGATTCCTCGATGACGCGGCCCGGGTCGCCTCCGTTCTCATGATTCTTTGCAGCAAGGACAACCTCGCCGGACTCTTCGATGACCTTGCGTGCGACGCTGTCGGTGCCTCCGGCAACCAAGGATGCCGTGTAGGAGCCATCGGTTGGTTCGCGGACGCGATCGGTGATGATGCTCCAGAGTCGACGTATCCCGACTGGTTCGCGTCCGATGCCAAAACACGAAGTCTGGCCTGTGTGACATGCGGGGCCAGCGGGCGTCGCCCTTATGAGGATGGCGTCGCCATCGCAGTCGACGTCGATCGACTCCATGGCGAGCGTGTTCCCGCTGGTCGCGCCTTTCTTCCAGAGTTCGCTTCGGCTCCGGCTCCAGAAGTGCACGAGGCCCGTGTCGGTGGTTCGTCTGAGTGCCTCCGCGTTTGCGTAGCCAAGCATCAGAACCGTATCGGTCAGTGCGTCCTGGACGATCACGGCGACCAGTCCTCGGTCGTCCCAGCGGATCGAGGAAGCTCTTATGGCCATGTGACGTTCGATTCCCGCCGTACGTTGATACCTTCTCTGGCGAGGAGAGCCTTGACGTCCGACACCGTGAACCTGTCGTGGTGGAATATTGATGCCGCGAGGACCGCGTCTGCCTCTCCGCGTCTGAGTGCGGCCACCATGTCGGCAGCGTCCCCTGCCCCACCCGATGCAATGATCGACACGTTTGTCACCTTGCGAACGGCCTGGAGGAGGGCGATGTCGTATCCGGACCGGGTTCCGTCCCTGTCCATGGATGTGAGCAGGATCTCGCCAGCACCCCGCGCCGCTCCGTCCTTTGCCCAGGAGACCGCGTCGAGCCGGGTCGGTCCGCGTCCTCCGTGCGTCCATACCGACCATGACCATGTGGCGTTGGCCTTCGCATCGATCGCAAGCACGACACATTGGCTCCCGAACGCCGATGCGCACTCGTTCACGAGTGCGGGACGTGCAACGGCGGCAGAGTTGACGGCGACCTTGTCTGCCCCTGCACGCAGCACGGCGCGCATGTCGGCCACTGACCGCACACCTCCCCCGACTGTGAGCGGGATGCCTACCGTTGCTGCCGTGCGGCGCACGACCTCGAGGAGCGTTGTGCGCTGTTCGTGTGTCGCGGTAATGTCGAGGAAGCAGATCTCGTCTGCGCCCTGGGCGGCATATCGGGCGGCCAGTTCCACCGGATCGCCTGCGTCCGTGATATCGACGAACTGTACTCCTTTGACGACCCGACCGTTTGCCACATCGAGGCAGGGAATGATGCGTTTACGCAACACGGCTCGGTTCCCTCACGCTCGTCACGAAGTTAGACAGAAGCCGGAATCCTGCAACACCGCTTCGTTCTGGGTGGAATTGGACGCCAACGCGAAGGCCGGATCGTACTGCGGCGACGAAGCGTCCGCCGTGATCGGCTGTTGCGATCGTCTGATCTCTGGTGACCGGCGCCGGCGCGTACGAGTGAACGAAGTAGAAGGGTTCACCGTCGGGTATGCCGTGGAACAAGGGGTCCTCTCCGTGGTTCACATCGTTCCATCCCATGTGGGGGAGCGGTATACCGGTGAGGCGCATCACCGTGCCGTCCATGAGCCCGAGACACGGCTGTCCGTCCTCATCTGAGCGCTCGAAGAAGAGTTGGAGCCCAACGCAGATTCCAAGAAGGGGTCCTTCCCAACGGGTGACAGCTTCCGCCATGCCGGTGGTGTTGAGCCGTTCCATGGCAGGCCCCGTCGCACCCACTCCGGGAAGGACCACGGCCTCAGCCGATGCGAGGTCCTTGGGTGAGGTGACGACGCGGGGCTGGGCTCCGACGGTGGTCAGAGCGTTGCGAACGGACACGAGGTTCCCCGCGCCGTGGTCGATGATCGCGACGATCGTCACAGGACACCCTTCGTCGATGGCACACCGGCACGCCTCGGGTCGAGTTCGCACGATCCACGCAACGCTCGAGCGAGTGCCTTGAATGTCGCTTCTGCCATGTGGTGATCGTTGTGGCCTTCGACAGCGATGTGCATCGTCATGCGTGCGCTTGACGCAAACGCCTCCAGCGCATGAGGGATCATCTGGGTTCCGAGCGTCCCGATCGAAGGTGCGATGAAGGGGAGCGCAATCACCGAATACGACCGCCCCCCGGCATCGATGGCAACACTGGCGATCGAATCATCCATCGGAAGCCTCACGTCCGAGAAGCGTGTGATGCCGGTCCGGTCGCCAAGCGCAAGATTGAACGCCTCGCCGAGTGCGATGGCTGTGTCCTCCACCGTGTGGTGCTCATCGATATGGAGATCGCCAACGGTCCGGATTTGCACATCGAACGAGCCGTGCAGCCCGAAGGAGGTGAGGAGATGGTCGTACATGCCGACACCAGTGTCGATCTGCGTCACACCTGTGCCGTCGATGTTCAGGTCGACGCGGACATCCGTTTCGCTGGTGACTCGTGAGATGGTTGCAGTCCGTGCCATCAGAACATCTCCGTATGCGTGCTCGTGAGCCGCACATTGACGCAGGCCACGTGTGCTGTCAGGCCTTCTTGGCCAGCGAGCGTCCGGATCGTTGGCGCGAGGCGCTCAAGGCCCTCCTTGGTGAGCTCCTGCACCTGACTCCACGACCCGAAGTCTTCCGTGGCCAAGGGGCCGTACGCAGCAGCGAGCCCACCGGTGGGAAGGATGTGGTTCGCGCCCGTCGCGTAGTCGCCAGCCGACTCGGGTGTCCACCTTCCGAGGAACACGGATCCAGCAGCGGTCACCGAGGCGGCGTCGCCCCGAGGATCGGTCGTCAGGATCGACACGTGTTCAGGGGCCCACTCGTCGGTGAAGCGGAGGGCCGAGTCGTGGGTACCTGCGATGACCACGAGGCCGTACCCCTCAAGCGCCTCCTTGACAATGTCGCTCCGCTCGAGTTCATCGAGTTGGTGTGATGCCGCGGCAAGCACCTTGTCTGCCATTGCTTGATCTGACGTGACCAGAGCGACAACGGAATCTGGGCCGTGTTCGGCCTGACACAGCAAGTCTGATGCCGCTACTACAGGATCGGTCGTGCCGTCAACGATCACCGCCGCCTCACTCGGGCCAGCCGGGAGGTCGACCCCGACCGTTCCGAATACGGCGAATTTCGCCGCGGTGACCCATGCGCCACCGGGGCCTACGATCTTCTGGACTCTGCGGATCGTTTCGGTGCCATACGCCAGCGCCCCGATCGCCTGTGCACCACCGGTCGTGTAGACCTCTGCGACATCGAGCACGTGCGCTGCCGTGAGCACGGCTGAGCCGATGGCGCCTGATGGCGAGGCCGGCAGACGACCGCGCGCTCAGATACGCCAGCAACTTGCGCGGGAATAGCACCCATAAGCAGCGACGACGGATACGCCGCACCGCCACCAGGCACGTACACACCGACCCGGCGCAGTGGAGACCACCGTCGGGTCACTCTGACGCCCGGTGTGGGCTCAATGTCCTGGTCAACGGGTAGCTGAGTCTCGTGTGTCCGCTGGATCACAGAGATCGCGTCTTCGAGCGCCTCCACCAGTTCGGGGGCAGCGCCGTTGAAGGCTTCGCGGATCGTGCTTTCATCGACCCGTAGGGTTCCCGTCGTCGATCCTCCTCCGTGCTTCCGATTCAGCGCCCGAAGTGTCTCATCACCACCCTGGCGGACGTCGCGTACGATCGCCGCTGCCCGGCTCCGCACGTCATCGTCAGGGACCGCGGAGCGCGTCACCAGTTGAGAGCGCTCCTCTGGGTCGATGCAGTCGAGTTCGACGGTTCTGATACGGATCGTCATGGGATCATCTGCTCGATAGGCAGCACGAGGATGGCTGACGCTCCTGCCGCCTCAAGCGCTGGGAGGACCCTCCACATCTCATCGGCATCGACAACCGAGTGCATGGCGTACATGCCGTCGTGGGCAAGAGATATGATGGTGGGTGAGTCGGCCCCGGGGATGATGCCCTCGATCTCGGAGATCGACTCTCCCCTGACGTTCATCATCACGTACCGCTTTCGGGTCGCGGCGACGACCGAGCGGATCATCGTGGTCAGTGGCGAGGAGTCCCGGTTGCCAGCACTGATCAGAGCCGCCTGGGACTCAAGTACTGTCGCGATGGGACGCAGGCTGTTGATCATCATCGTGCTGCCACTGGAGACCAGGTCGACGATCGCGTCTGCGATGTCGAGCTTCGGCGCAACCTCGACCGAACCTCTCAGGGGCACCGTCGTGATGTCGATACCCTTCTCCAAGAAGAACCTGTCCACCGTCCGCGGATGCGACGTGGCGACTCTGAGACCGGAGAAGTCATCGATCGACATCACGGCGGAAGAATCGTCGACGGCGGCCGTGAGTTTGCATCTCCCGAACCCGAGGTCCTGAACGATGATTGTGTCGGCCACCGACTCTGCGACAAGGTCGAGGCCTGTGATCCCGTATTGGGCGACATCATCGTGCACGAGCTCGGGGATGTCCTCGGCACGCACGAACAGCACCTCAACTGGCATATTGCGCGCGGGCACCGAAAGGGACCTTGAAGATGTCTCGAACACCAGCCCAGCCGCTCGGAGAAGATCGACGGACGGCTCAGACAGGCGGCCCTTGTTGGGCACGGCAACACGGGTGACGGCAGTCATGGCCGCTGCACTTGCTCAATGCCCAGCCTTTCGAGGGCCTCTCCATAGCCTCCACTTCCATTGCGCAACCAGTCGTTGATCCTTGTGACGGTCGCCGTCGATACACCGGTGTCCTCGTGTATGACGCGGTAGGAGTCACCGGCGGAGAGTCTCCGCACGACCGCCCACCTCGAAACGATCTCTTCGAGTTCCCTGCGGGTGCAGAGGTCGCGCAGGAGCCGTTCGGCACTGCCACGGTCGCCAAGGGAGATGATGGCATCGAGAAGAGAGGATGCGTCGTCGGTGTCTGCCCATGATGAATCATGAGATGTCGGCATGGTTTGACCTCTTCATGTTCTTGCGTGTTAGCATGTTAGCACACTAGCACAGTAACCGGATCTGTCGATTATGGAGCAACCATGCAGATCATTCCAGCCGTAGATGTTCTTGACGGACAGGTCGTGCGGCTGCTCCAAGGCAGCTACGACGAAGTGACAACGTACGCGGCCGATCCGATCGAAGTCGCCAGGGCGTGGATGGCCGATGGGGCAACGCTCATCCACGTGGTTGATCTGAGCGGTGCCCGCACGGGAGAGCCAGATGTTAACTTGTGGAGAAACCTTGGCCGCTCAGATATTGCGTTCCAGATCGGTGGGGGTATCAGGGATCCCAACCTTGCAATCCGTGCCCTTGAGACGGGAGCGCTACGTTTGGTCGTCGGAACCGCGGCGGTCGAGAGCACTCAGCTGCTCGGCGAGATCGTCTCTGCTGTAGGAGGCGAACATGTGGTGGCTGCCATCGATGTGCGGGGAGGGAGGGCACGTGGCTCCGGGTGGACCGACGCCGGTGCTCCGCTCGACGATGTCGTGCGTCGGGTCGTCGACTCGGGTGTTGAGGTCGCTCTCATTACCGGCATCGAGCGTGATGGTGCGCTGAGCGGCCCAAATATGGAGTTACTCACCAAGGTTCGATCCGCTGCTCCGAGGCTCGAATTGATCGCGAGCGGCGGTGTGCGCTCACTCCCTGATCTCACCACTCTGGAGGCTTTCCGATGTGATGGAGCGATCATCGGCAGAGCCCTGTACGAGCATCGCTTCACCCTGCCCGAAGCGATCCGCGCAGCGGCGTCGTGAGTGGTGCCGGACAGCACGACGTTGGTGGAGTTGGCTTGTCCCGCCGGGATCTTGGAGCTCCATTGCTCGCCAGATGATGCATCAGTCTCGCGTGGCGGCGGACTCTCAACCAACTGCAGACCTATGCAACCATCGACCTATTGAGTCACGCTGCTTCTAGGACGCGCTCAGGGCGCGTTTCACTGAAAACTGGTGAAAGGTGATGCAAAGGGGTGAACACAGAAAGCCCTTGGACTGTGTGCGTTGTCGGGCATAACCCCACGTCAGAGCGCTGTGGCGGAAAGGACTGTTAATCCGTTCGTCGTGAGTTCAAGCCCCATCCCGGGGGCAAGAAAACCGTCGCTGTAGATCGGCTCTGTGGCAGGGTTTCTATGGGCAATTTCACTATCTGTGTTGGAATCCTCGGACTATGTCTCCTTTGGCGTGTTCGGTGATCCACTGATGGCGAACTGATGGCGAACGGCATGGGCCGGGCCGACACCAACCGGCACCGTGCGGACGGAAGCCTGCTATTCACCTGTATAGGGGACGTGCTGACACGACCCGATACACGCCGTTACTGGACTGTCAGGCTCATAACCCGAAGGTCGCAGGTTCAAATCCTGCCCCCGCTACGAAGAAGACCCTTGGCATTCCTACATGTGCCGAGGGTTCTCTCGCGGTTTCCCTTTCCAGCAGATTGATGCGGGCAGCACGCGGGCAGCCCGCGGTATCGCTCGTCCGAATCTTTCGAGTCGATAGACGTCTGTAGCATGCAAACCTATGAAGACCCTTGGTCGACTGCGCAGGACGTCACGAGCCGTGCGCTTCTATGTCGACGCATGCAGATAGACGATTTTCGATGGACTTCGCCATCTTCGATACCCCTCGGCCCGAGGTCGACGCAGCCACCGCAGCCCAAATTGTCGGCGAGATCTATGGTCTGGACGGTGTCGCCGAACCCCTTCCGGGTGAAAGGGATCGAAGTTTCAAGATTGCTACGCATTCGGACGCGTATGTCCTGAAGGTGGGCAGCATCGCCGACCGGCCCGATGCTCTCGACGCCCAGACCGGAGCGATGGAGCACGTACTTCGGGCCGATCCACTTCTTCCGATTCCGGCTGTGGTTCGAACCTCAAGTGGAGAACCAGGTTCTCGCTATCAGGGACACAGCGTGCAACTCATCACGTTCATTGACGGCGCCAGTCCGCCAGCCACGCAGTCATCGCCGGCCCTGCGGCGCTCCGTGGGAACTCTCGCTGGCCGCTTGAGTCGGGCGCTTCGGGGTTATGACCACCCGGTACTGCATCGTGCGTTTCCTTGGGACCTGGGTCAGCTGCCGGGTCTGGCACCTTGATCCAAGAGGTTGAACCTGAGTTGAGATCCGATCATTTCAGCAGTGTTCGACCGTCTCGAGGGTGGGATCCTCGCGTTGAGCGGAGGTCTAGCCAAACAGGCGGTGCATGGCGACATCAACCCCGACAACATGGTCATCGATCCGTCTGTGCCTGAGCGGATTGTTGGACTGTTCGATTTTGGTGACATGACGTGGGGACCACGTATCTTCGAGTTGGCTGTCGCTTCTGCGTATCAGAGTCTGGGAGCCGATCCTGTGGTCGCCATGGCACAGGTCGCAGCAGCTTTCCATGTAGCCGACCCTCTCGAAGCCCGCGAGATCGATCTTCTTCCTGACCTGGTGGCTGCCCGGGCTGCTCAGTCGGTCCTCATGGCGGCCCGATATGGCGCGTTGCATCCCGACAACGCCGAATATCTCACAGGAGATTCCGCTGCCATGGCCGGGACCTTGAGACGGCTCGCCAATACTGACTCAGAGGAGGCAGCAGCCCGCATAAGGGAATGTGTGTGGCCTGAGGAGTGAGCGGCGGACCAGTCTCAAGGACGCGTTGAAATTGCGTCATCAGCGCCTTGGACCTGCCCTCGGCCTGAGTTATGATGAGCCAGTCCGGTTGGACCGGGGCGAGGGGGTATGGCTGATCGAACACGGCGGTCGTCGTCTCCTCGATGCCTACAACAATGTCCCTCATGTCGGTCATGCCCATCCTCAGGTAGTTGCCGCGCTGTCAGCCCAATCCGGGACGGCTATCCACCAACACAAGGTATCTGGTCGATGAAGTGGCGGAATACGCTGATCGACTAGCTGCACTTCTGCCCGATCCGCTCGATACTGTGATGTTTGTTAACTCAGGGAGCGAGGCGAACGACCTTGCCTATCAGATAGCCGGGGTTGTTACCGGTAACCGTGGTCTGATCACAACTGAAAACGCCTATCACGGCACTACGTTCGCCACAGCTGCAATGTCTCCGGAGGAGTATGGGGAATCTGTATGGAATCCCCATACAGCCAGGGTTGGGGGTGCAGAAGTGCTGCGATCGTCTGAGCCAGACGAAGCGATTCTGTCTCATCTGGCTCAGGCCGCCGAACGTCTCGAGGTCGGTGGCGACGCGGGCGGGATGGTCATCTTCGACACGGTGGTCTCGAGCGAGGGGAGGTTCGGTGTGCCCGAGGGTTACCTTCGGTCGGCTCGGACATGGGCAAACGCACACGGAGCCTTGTTGGTAGCCGATGAGGTCCAAGCCGGCTTTGGACGGGTCGGACCCGCTCTGTGGGGCTTCGCGGTCGACGGAGTGGTTCCCGACATCGTCACACTGGGAAAGCCAATGGGTAACGGCTACCCAATGGGCGCCGTGGTCACCACGGCAGCCATCGCTGCCCGGTTCGCCTCGCAGTGGTATTTCTTCTCCACCTTCGCCGGTTCCCCGGTGGCTGCTGCGGTAGGTAACGCAGTACTTGACGTGATCGAGACCGAAGATCTCCCGGAGAATGCCCGTGTCGTTGGCAGCTATCTGCGGGAGGGGATTGCGCAACTGGGTCATCCGAATGTGATAGACGTGCGGGGACCGGGTTTGTTTATCGGTGTAGAGCTGACTGGACCCGAGATTGCCAACACGGTCGTCAATGACCTACGTCGTCGCGGGATTCTCATTGGGATCACAGGACCGGATGCCAACGTCCTCAAGATCCGGCCACCTTTGGTCTTCACCGAGGACCATGGCGACTTGCTGATTGCTGCGCTCGGTGCCTCCCTGTCCAATACCTAGTCGACCGCCCAGCGGATGCCCGACGAACACACGCCTTCCAACGGCAATATGGTTGGTCTGCGAACACAACTCGTGCAGATCTGACACCGAACCGCAATCTGACTCCCTGCACCGACACCCGACGTCACACGAACAACGACTTGCCGTTGGATCGGCCTGGGAGTCAGCAGCGTTTGCAGCCGTGTGGGTCGTGGGCGGGAGAGAGGATGTTGCTGCGGCAACCCAGAGATCCATTGGGGGATGGCTCCGAAAACAGTCGTGTCCGTCCGGTCCGCATTTGGTCCGCGAGACGATGCGAAACAGGGCGAAAGCGGCACGCGACGCCTGGCGAGCGCAGCTTCGACGCATGGGGCTTGGACCTGGCTAACCGGAGCATGTTCTCCCCGTTAGCCACGCCAGAACCAGAACGCTGCGTTCCCACATGCGCCGAGGGTCATCTACGTTGCTAGGTCGATTGTCGGAGGTCTGGCGGTCTCGCGTCGTAACGTTGCTATCCAGCCACAACCTCAGTAGTTCAGGAGGGTCCTGAGAATGGTGCCGATCTGGCTGCTGACCTCATTGCCAACGGAACCCAATCTGTGGATGAGTCGGTTCTGATTGACAGAGCGGATGAGTTCGCGCTGCACGTAGCACGCCTCGTCAAGTCCTGTGTCCCTGGTCGCTTCTACTTCGACATGCAAGGAAGGTCCCCGACGGGTGGTGGTCAGTGGAAGCAGTATGACGAATGGGAACCCGGTCCCGAATGTGTCTGGCGGCCCGACCACGAGTGCTGGCCGACGCGACGAGGACTCTCCCGGGTACGGCTCACCGAGATCCGTGAGCCATAGATCGTCAATCGACGCCATCGGCCACCGAAGTCGTATCCGCTTCCCGAAGGTAGCCAGACGACGCCTGAGGATCGTTGCGCAGTTCCGTAAGTTCGGCCACCACCTGTTGAGCGAACCTCTGTCGGCGGAGGGCTTCCGCGGCGTCGCGTACGGTCGCCATGAGCGAGCTGCCCGTGAACTCGCTCAGCTCGACGAGCCGAGCGTGGGTTGCGGTGTCCACACGGATCGTTGTTGTACCCACGACATCGAGCATACATGTTGCACGCGTCACGGTCTAAAGCTGAGGGGACGCTCCTCAATGTGCTGAATCGGTTTGCGATCCTCCTCTAGCGTCAGCCTTGGTCGCGCCAGCTCCGGAGTATCTCGATGACGACAGATGTCATGGATGCGGCGGCGGTGGTATCCCCGGCGAGGCGGATCTGGCTCAATGCGCCCCACAATGCGCCGAGGAGGAACTCGGCCCTGATCTCGGCATCGGTGATGCTGTCGGCTTCAAGCGCTTCTTGGAATGCGGATCGCCATAGGTCGCGGTACTGCATGATCTCGTCGGTGATGCCCGCCGAGGGTTCGTCGATCTCGAAGACGGTGTTGACCATGAGGCATCCTGCGCTTCGAGCGTCATCACTGTCAGCGGGTGAGCTGACCCGATTGAAGACGGCGATGATGGCGTCGACCGAAGGAGGGTCGAACATGACTGCGAGATTCCCTGCCACCCAATGCCGGTAGCGGGCCAGAGCTTTGGTGAACAGCTCATCCTTCTCACCGAACGTGTTCGCCAGGCTCCGTATCCCGACGCTCGAAAGCGCCTCGAGGCTGCGGTAGGTCGTGTTGGCGTATCCATGGCGCCAGAACGCGACCATTGCTGTTTGGAGTACCTCGGACTCCTCGAAGGACCGGGGCCTACCCATCAATGCGCTCCTTTCATCTTCGCTGCGTAGGGGAATGAACGGCTGAACCCGAATTCTACAACACGTGTTGCATTTTGTGCGAGTTTCTGTAAACATGTATTGCGACAGTTGTTGTAAAAAGAAGGAGACGCCATATGGAGACGAACAAGATCTCTGCCACCTTTCCGTTCGAATCGAAGTTCGTCGACGTTCTCGGTTCCAAGATGCACTACGTTGACGTGGGTGAGGGCGACCCGATCCTGTTCCTCCATGGCAATCCAACATCGTCGTATCTGTGGCGAAACATCATTCCCTACGTGGATGGACAGGCGCGCTGCGTAGCAGTTGACCTCATAGGGATGGGTAAGTCTGATCACCCTGACATCCCGTACCGCTACGACGATCACTATCGCTACCTGTGCGGTTTCATCGATGCCCTGGGAATCGGGTCAAACCTTACGCTCGTGATACATGACTGGGGTTCAGGTCTTGGCTTCCGGTGGGCTCACGAACACGAACACGAGGTCAGAGGTATTGCCTTCATGGAAGCGATGATCCGACCTCTGTCGCTCGACGATATGCCGGGGAGTCTCCGCATGGCAATGCGCATGATGCGTGCGCCCGGCACGGGATGGATGATGATCAGCGCCGGCAATATCTTCCTCAAGAAGATGCTGCCCGACATGACGCACGCGGACATAAGCCCCGAAGCGCTCGCCTATTACCGTTCAGCGTTCCCGACTGTTGCCAGCCGCAAGGCCGTTCGTGTGTGGCCGCGTGAACTGCCCCTCGATGGCAAGCCGGCGGACAATACAGCGATTGTCGAGGACTACAGGCAGTGGCTGACCCGCACCGAGATACCGAAACTTCTGTTCCACGGCAACGCTGGCGTGGCGATCAAAGAGGACGAGGTTGCGTGGTGTCGAGAGAACCTCTCCAACCTCGAGATCGTCGACCTTGGCGACGCAATCCACTTCGTCCAGGAGACCCATCCGTCGACGATCGGTACCGAGTTGTCAAAGTGGTACGCAGGGCCCTGAGGCCTCCAATGTGTTGACCAATGGAACCATGCGCGCGATGGCAGCCTGAGGTCTCAGTACTCGGTGAACACGTTGGGGAGGCTCACCGCGGGTACGGACATGCTCGTGCAAGAATGGGTGCGGCTGTAACTCGGCATGTGACCATCCGATGCTCCAGTTCAGCAGCACTCGCTGACGAGGAGTTCACAAATAGAGGCAAGCATTCAGATTGCCAATTTCACCTGGCCTGGTGGAGATGTTGTAACCGGTCCCTCTCTGCGGTCTCCGCAGGTTTCGGACGCGTGACCGTGCGGAGACTCGATCAGGTGCTCGGCGCGGCGAAGCTGAAGACTCTGTTGGCACGCGACCAACCGGGACTCTTCGCGGCAATCGGTGAGCTGGACTGGTATTCGGGCAGTCACAGGCAGTGGATCGACGACCTCGACATTCGTGCCTGCGGTCGTGTACTCGAGGTCGGATGCGCCACAGGCACCCTGACCTCGTACCTGGCCGACACTGGTTACCGCGTTACCGGAGTCGATCGCTCCGACGACATGATCCGTCGAGGGAGGAGCGATCACCCCGAGCTGGATCTCAGCGTCGGTGATGCCATGATGCTGCCCTACGAAGACGATGCTTTTGATGCTGTCATTGCAGCGTCGGTGGTCAACGTCGTTGATGACGCCGGGGCGGTGTTGACCGAGATGCACCGAGTCTGTGCGCCCGGCGGCACTGTCAGCATGCTTGTTCCGTCAGCCAGCTTCACCAATGAGGACTTTGATACTCTCCTCGAGAAGCTGGGTCTCACGGGGTTCTCCCAAGCCGCACTCACAAAGTGGCACGGATCCGCCCCGAAGATGGGCAGGTCACAGATTGAGACGCTTTTCCGGAGCGCCGAGCTGGAGTTGGCTGACACCCACAGCTATCTCGACGGGATGGCCATCGCGGCGACCGCAAGCGCTCGCCCAGACTGACGTTGCCCGCGAACCATGGCGAATACGTAGACCAGGTCGAAGAACAGTTCGAGCGTCGACGTATTTCGTCATTCCCCACCGAGCATGTGCAGGTTCTCCGACATCGGGACACGATGCCCGCGCGGGCTCTTCTGATAGCAGTGACCATGGAGGAGAGGTCTCGCTAGCTGACCTTGGCTGGCTCCGCGTCCGAATCGTCATCGGCGGGCTCATCACTGACGACTGCTTGGGGCCCAGCGATCAACTCCACTCCCGCGATGGCAGCAGCTCCGACGAGAACGACGATGATGGCGCTCGCGAACGAGACAATGGGCATCACTAGGAGAACGACGAGTCCGATTCCCAGGACTCCCCACTCGAGTGGGCGGCGCCACTTGTAGAAGAAGAGCGAGAGGCCGGTCGGAGGCTCCTGAGTGGTGCCCCGCCACCGGTCGACTCCGTCTCCGGCAGCGTCACGTAGTCGCGTGGCGCGGGGACCGGGACCCACAAACCATGCTGCAAAGCCGACGATGAAGGCCAGAAGCACGAGTGCCCACAGCATGCTGGTCAGGCTCCCGGTCACCGCATCCCATACCGCGAGCCCAGCAGATCGATCGGTATCGTCTCCGATCGAACCGACGGTAAGGCCTCGGCCGAGACGCAGAGAGACCAGGTTGATCAACCCAGCAATCGCGGTGCCGAACCCGAGGATGGCGATCATCCTTCGTCGATCGGGACCGATAAGAACTGCTACTCCGATCGCGATGATCGCGAGAAGCACCGTGATCCAACCCAACATCTCAAAGTACCTGACCGCTGTTTGTGCTTCGCCGAGGTAGTCGGATTCGACGATCGTGATTTGCCCGAGTGTGAAGTCTTCTCCGACGATCGCCTCGACGTCGAGACCTCTTTCGGAGACGGCGCCGATGACCGGTTCTGCGATCGTGTCGAGGTCGATTGCAATGCTCCCTGCCTCGGCAACTACCGCCCCGTCGCTGGTGAGGACGAACATGAGTGATCCGTGTGTGACGCGTAGAGCCGTGCTCCACACGGTGGCGAAGGCGTCGGTGAGGATGATCTCGTTGGCGACTCTGGCCACGAGAGTTCCTGTTGCGGCGGCGACCGGTGCCGAGACGAAGGTGAGTTCCTCCGGTAGTGCCTCGGCGATGGCAGCCTCCAACTCCGTGGCTTCGACGATGGCGTCGCCGATCTGGATGGATAGAGCTGCTGCGATGGCTTCTTCCTGTGCCAGCGGGCTCAGCGTTGCAACGAACGCATCTGTATCGAGCAGTGTTGTTTTCGCCCAACCGACGTTGACGGCCAGGGATATGAGGATGATGGCGATGATCGCGGCAACCCAGCCGAAGATTCGTCTGAGACCCGATCCGGACTTCTTGGGTGCGTCTCCATCGATTTGGGTTCGCAATGCTTCGTTCTCTGCTTGTAGAGACGCGATCGACTCGGCCGTCGATGCGGCATCCGTGCTTTGGCTATTTTCTTGTTCGCTCATGACGGGAATAATACCGTGTCCACGGTCCCTCCCTACCGCGGCGGTGCTCTCGTCGAACGACGGATGGTTCTATCATGATATTTGTAGCGTATTTCCAATCCAGGCTGGAGAACTGATGGCAGGCACAGAGCAGCGGCCGTGGACATTCCTTACAAACCATGCTCGGGTACTTGTGTTGATCTCTGAGGACCCTGAGATTCGGTTGCGCGACCTTTCGGCAAGGATTGGGATTACCGAGCGGTCTGCACAACGCATAGTTGCGGAGCTCGAAGAGGCGGGGTATCTGATGCACGAGAGGGTTGGGCGTCGAAACGTCTACCAGGTCAGCCTTGATGTGGGTTTACGACATCCCCACGAGCAGGACGTTGAGGTTGGCCTCCTCTTGGGGCTCCTCTCAAAGGCAGACATCGACACCTAGATGCCACGCCACCACAGGCGTTGTCGAACCGCGAGCATGGTCGAGGTTCAACCTGGCTGCGTCTTGCGCTGTGGTAGATAGGTGATATACTTATCGTGAGTTGAGTGACATATGTCACCTCTGGTACGTGCAGGCTGATAGCTCGACCGGCCTGCCGGTGACAGGGAACTCCGCGTCCGAAAGGAGTCGAATGCAACGATTCAAGAACGTGATGTTCGTTCCACGCTGCCCGAGCGCCTATGTCATTGGAAGGGGACTGGGGTGACATCGTCATTTCCCGGCACTCCCCAGGCCCCGGACTGGGCCGAGGGGGATAATCCGCACGTCCTTTGGACGAGAGGGTCGGGTTGCGCGTCTCTCGCAGCGCTGCTGGGAGGCGAGCGAGCCCATAAGGTCGAAGGTGAACTCAGGACAGCCTGCATACAGGAGCGTGCCGACCTTCTCGTTACCAGGAAACACTCGTCGTTCGATCTGATCGATGTCGCCGTTCCGCATCATTTCGTCCCTGAACGCATCAGCAATGTCGTCGCCGCCGTCGCCGGTGGACCCCACTCGTCGCTTGCCGCGAGGGTCGCTGGTGGCGTTGCTTCGAGTCTCGGAGTTCCTGGGCGGATCGTCACTGGGTCCCCGTCGAAGCGGGAGGATGCCGGGAGCCCAAACGATCCTCGATGGGCTTCCCTCCAACGCATTCGCTCTTTCTCGCGAAGTTGTTCGGTCCTCAACGGCAAGGGCTCTGGTCGAGAGCTTCCCGTCGGGGACGCTTCTCGTGCTCGGTGCGCCCGGGGGTTCCTGGATGCAGAGGCAGTTCTTCGGCCCGGGTCGCAAACTTCTCTATTCCGCTTCTGGAGGTGCCGTCATCGTTCGTTCGGCTCCCTCGTCGTTGCTTCCAGGCCGCTGGCCCGGTGACCGCGTTGGGTACCCATATGCGAGTCAGTGATGCAGAACTCATCGTCGACGGACGCCCTGTGGTACCTGTTGCCGAGGCCGGACGCCTTGTGGGCATTCTCCGCGTTGAGGCATTTGTCGGCTACTCAGCGAGCGCGACGATCGGCGAGGTCATGGAGTCCCCCGTGTTCGTTCACGTCGATGACCCCGTCGAGGACAGTGCACAAGTTTCCAGGTTCCTCGATGGGGGAGCAGTTCCTGTTATCGATCGAGGGGGAGTGCTCTTCGGGGAGATAGCCCACCCACCGACTCCCGCGAACCCTGATGGCGTTACCGAGCTTGAGCATTGACATACGACTAAGATCATACGATATGTATATCGGTAAACAAGAGTCCGGTGAACCCACCTCCGAGAGGATGAGATGACGATGCAACCCAGTGGCGAGATGGATCAGGCGGGGAAGAACGGCGACGAAAAGCCTTGGACCTTCCTCACGAATCACACTCGAGTTCTCTTGGTGATCGCCGAGAATCCGAATACCAGGCTTCGCGATATTGCGGGAACAATTGGTATCACCGAGCGTGCAACCCAGCGCATCGTCGCCGATCTGGAGGAGGCCGAATATCTCTCACATGAGAAGGTCGGGCGGAGGAACATCTACCAGATCGAGCCGGGGAAACCACTTCGACACGAGCTCGAGCAGGACAGCCAGATACGGAACCTCCTCGACGTGCTCCGCCCCAACCGCCCAGAAGAATGATCAAAGGAACACCCCCAGCGCCCGAGGGTTTCTTCAGCCCGGTCAAACCCCATCGAGGTGGGTAACCAGAGCCTCGCTCATCCCTGGGACCCGCGATCGAGTCGGGAATGAAGAGCGACGATCGCCACAGGTATGTTGGCGTGCTGGAGGATGTAGCTGACCCTGTGCCCGAAGAATGGACGGTTGGTCAGTGGCCTGTTGGACGCCCCAATGACGAGGAGGTCGAATCCGGAGTCATTCGCGAGGCCAACGATCTCCTCCTCCGCGTTCGTAGCGACCTGTACGAGAGTTTCCACGGAGATGCCCAAGGAGTAGCGAAAAAGAGCCCTTTGCGAGTGATGCGTCTGATCGCCGATCTGACCAACCACATTAATCAGCAGCCTCCTAGGACTGGTCACGGCCCATTCTCGAGTTCTCTTCGCGGCCGTGGATAGTGGGCGCCCTGAGGTGATTCCGTCGCGTTGCTATTCTCAAGGCGTGTCGAGGTTTGTCTTCCCGGAGGTGCAGTGATGGGCCGGTTTGAGAAAGTTCGGACCCTGTTGGATCCGTATCCGAAGGCCGACGTCGGTTTCTTCCCGACGCCTCTGCACCGTCTCGACAACATATCCGCGGACCTGGGCGTCGACCTCTATATAAAGCGCGAGGACTTCTCGGGTGTGAACCTCTTCGGCGGCAGCAAGGTCCGCAAGCTCAAGTACGTACTCGGTCAAGCTGTTCAAGACGGCGTTGACGTTGTGGTGACGTACGGGGCAACCCAATCCAACCATGCAATGCAGACAGCCTCAGCGTGTGGGCGCCTCGGGCTGAGAACCATCCTTATCACTGCAGCCATCGTCGAACCTGACCCTGATGATCTTCGAGCGAATTTCTTGCTCGATCATGTGATGGGCGCCGAGGTCCATGTCGTGCCCGTAGAGGAAGGCGACATAGCCTCGCTCACTGAGCTGCTCACCGACTATGGAGATCAAGTAGCTGCCGATCTTGAGCGCGATGGAGTCCGTTTCGTTCGGATACCTCCTGGAGCGAACAGTGCCCTCGGGGCCACGGGTGCCCTTGAGGGCTACACCGAGATGATCCAACAATTGGCCCAGGTTGATGCCGTTCCGGACTTCGTCGTGCACGCGACCGGTAGCGGTGGAACCCTGGCCGGCTTTGCTCTCGGGAGCCAGTTGGTCTCCAGCGGAGAAACCAAGATCGTCTCGTTCTGCGTCTCGCCGCTCAGGGATGACTATGCCGCAGGGATTGTGGACGTTGCCAATGAGGCCGCGGAGAGGCTCGGCCCGACAGCACGGGTGTCGGTTGACGATCTGACTCTCGACGATGCGCATATCGGACCCGGCTACGAGGAACCCAGCAGCGAGGCATCTGAAGCGATCCAATACCTCGCACGACGCGAGGGAATAATGGTCGGTCCCGTCTACACAGGGAAAGCGTTTGCTGGACTGCTTGGCTGGATCGAATCGGGCCGTATCGCGCACGGAAGCAACGTCGTTTTCTTCCACAGTGGTGGTGCACAGGTGCTCTTCGCCGAGCCAGAAATTGTTGGCGACATCACGAGCGAGGGTGTTTCGCCGAGCGCCGGTGAAGCCTTAAGAGGGTGACGACCGACATCGACGAACTCGAATCGACTGCCGATCAGACCGTCGTGGATGGCCGCAGTGGAGTGGATCTCGCCCTCGGCATCGACGAGGGCGATAGTCGCTTCGAGGGACGCCGAGAGCGAATCGAATGTGGCGAGAAGCCCGTCCCCGGCATGCGTCCCTTCTAGCCAGAAGGGAC
>PVMK01115460.1_pt1 | contig 20358 bp, 17 predicted proteins | sample 1853481 | NCBI WGS metagenome assembly PVMK01 (sample SAMN08533507, study PRJNA380276) | Marine sediment metagenome, whole genome shotgun sequencing project. | reverse complement strand
TCCCCGAGGAAGGAGATCTGTTGACGAGCGTTCTCGGAGAAAACCTGGGCGTGAAGGCTCGGGACGCCATCGAGATCAAGCTGAAGGAGGGCGACCGCGGCGACCGGGAGCTTACCGTTGCCGGGCTCATCGAGGAAGGGTTCGGCCTCCAGGGATACGTCGCGAAGCCCAATCTCCATCGCCTACTGCGGGAGTCACCTAGGTTCTCATCCGCCTTGCTCCGGATCGACGCGTCCATGGAGAGCGAGGTTCAGTCTCGACTGAATGACATCCCGGCTATCCAGGCAGTGTCGCGAAAGCGCGACGCCATCGCTAGTTTCGAGAAGCAAACCGACGAAACGATGAACGTGATGACGTTCATCATGACGTGGTTCGCCACCGCCATCGCCATCTCGATTGTTTACAACAACGCCCGTGTGAGCGTATCCATGCGCGGACGCGACCTGGCAACGCTGCGTGTGCTCGGATTCACCCGCGGCGAGATCTCGGGCATCTTGCTTGGCGAGCAAGCCGTACAGATCGCAATTGCCATTCCGCTCGGGCTCCTGCTGGGGACGCTCGGCGCCAAGGCGATGATCGCGGAATGGGCAGACCCCGAGCTCTTCAGAATGCCGTTCATCATTTCGAATCAGACCTACGCGTTCTCGGTCATGGTGGTCTTGGCGTCAGGGGTCGCAAGCGCGCTATTGGTCCGCAGGAAGCTCGATCGGCTCGACCTCATCGCGGTTCTGAAGACCAGGGAGTGAGCGCTAGAGGCCGAACGGCTCGCTCTCCCATCCCCACGCGGGGTCGATGGGGAGGCCGAGATGCGTCATGACCGTCGGCGGGATGGCGGTGTGCCCGGGCCCCGGTGTGATCGTGTGCCCGCGACGCGCGGACCCGCCGCTTACGATGATGAAAATCGTCCGCTCTTCGTCGCCTTGAGGGCCGTGACCTTTGCCCATGCCACCGTGGTCGGTCGTCAGCACGATCAGCCAGTCTTCCTGTTCGAAGGCGGGCCGAGCCCGCACCGCGTCGACCATCTGCCCGATCTGCGCGTCGACCACCTCGAGCGCTTCGACATACTCGGGAACCGTCGGTGAAAAACCGGCCACGTGCCCCTGATGGTCGACATTGTCGAGTTGCACGAAAACGACATTGGGCGTTCGGGCGGCCAAGTGCGTAGCGACCGCAGCAGTCACCTCGGCATCACCCTTTGCCAAGTCGTTCGGCTCGTTGGGCCAGAACTCTTCATCGGCTTCCGCCGACGCCAGGATACTCTCGTTGATGGGACCCCAGGTCACGAACGACGAAAGGTATGCGTCGGGCTGCTCCTCCCGAACTCGCGCGAAAAAGTGCGGATACTCGTCGAACCGCGCATCGTCGAACACGTTGAACTCGACGCCATGCTTGTCGCTCCACACCCCAGTCAGGATGCTGCTCCACCCCGGGCCGCTGAAGGTCGGCTGTTCGGTCTCCTCACCCAGCTCCCCGCCCGCAAAGGCGTCATGGGTCACGGTGCCATCGGCGATCAACGCGTCCATCGCGGGCGTCGCCACCTGCTGCAGCGCATCTACACGCAGACCATCTATGCCGATGATGAGGGCGTGCTTGGTCTTGGGCGTGGTGGTGTCACTGCCACACGCACAAAGCAGGAGCAGCGCAAGGACACAGAATCTAGACATCGAGGCGAACCCTACCCCGACACACGCCCAACCTCCATGCCCTACGAGCGCATCTGGAGCGCAGAGGTTTTCGACTGGGACGGCCCGTAGACATGTGATACCGATGCCGCGACTCGCTAGCGGTGAAAGTGCGCGTGATATTCACATTGCTCGTGGCCCTTGTGCTTGGATTCTCGGTACCTGCATGGGCGCAGGACGCCGGTGTTGAGGAGCCAGCGCCGGAAGAGGAAGAGAAGCCCGACCGGGAACCTCCCACCGCGGGCGCCCTCCCCTTCGAAGATCCGACCCTCGAGCCGCGCAGAGACGAGGACCTCGAGGTTGTAGAGCCCGAGGAGCCAGGGAGCGAGCCCGAAGCCGACCCGGAGGCTCCGGAAAGGCCTACGGGGGCGGGCCCCGTGGAGGATCCAACGCTGCACGGTCCCCGCGACACGAAGCCGGCGGAAGAGCATCCCGGGGCGGAGCCATCGGATACCGAGAAGCCGGTCGTGGAGCCGGCGGAAGAACCTGCGCCGGAACGGGACGAGGGTCCCAACGTCAAGGTCGTATACGACAACGGCTTTCTGCTCAGCGTCGACGACTGGTTCTACCTCGCCTTGAGCGGCCTCGTTCAAGCTCGTTACACGATCAACTATCGAACGAAGCCGCCGACCGACCCGCTGACGATGGAGCTCGACAAGAACGTCACCCAAGGGTTCGATGTGCCTCGTGCTCGTTTCACGCTGGGCATCGGACTCACCGAGTTCGTTGCATTGGTCATGCGCATCGGTGTCGTTGCGGGTGGCACTATCGAGTTTCAGCGCGCGTTCATCGACCTGAAGTGGAAGTACTTCCGCTTGCGCGCCGGCCTGTTCATGAACGAGCTCATCGCCGAGTCACTGATCAACCCAGACGATTTATTCTTTCTGGACTATTCGATCGTAGACAATGTTTACACACCGGGAAGCTCCAAGGGCGTGATGTTCACCTACCTGCGGTATCGTTTTTCCATCAACGCGGGTTACTCCGATGGTCTTCGAACAGGGTTCTCCGAGATTCGGTCTTCTGCGAACGCAGACTATGCGATTACCCTGCGCGCCCAATACGCCTGGGGCGAAGCGGGCCTGGGCGGGTTCAATCGGCTGAACGCGCGCCGCGGCACGCCGTTTGGCATTCGTCTTGGAGGCGCCCTGCACTATCAGGACGGTGGAAGGACCCAAGGCAGCCTTCCTGCAAAGGTCGCCATGGGCACCGTCGACGTTTCGGTGCGAGGCAATGGCTGGAGTGCCCTGTTTTCGGCAATGGTGGGCCAAGACGCGACCGATGCAACCGAGACCAACGAGGCGGGCGAGCTGATCTCAGGGGGCGTGACGCTCATGGGCGGCTACTTCGTGTTGAAAGACCTCCAGGTGTTCGGACAGTACAGCGTCGTGCCGAAGCCCAGGATTCAAGGCAGCTTGCCTCCGGCGGTGCCGGGCGAGGTCCTGACCGCGCCGAGCAACTTTCACGCGTTCGGCGTGGGCCTGTCGTATTTCGTCATCCCGGGCCACGACAACGTGAAGGTATCGAGCGACTTCCAGTATTTCTTGGGCCGCGAGCGCGGCAGCACCGTGCCGTCTTCGCCTCTGAACTCGATCCAAGCCAACGACGACGGCAGTCAGCTTGCATGGCGCATTCAGCTGAGCGCGGTGTTCTAGACCCGGGCGCCAACTGTAGGAGTCGAGGCCGGCCTATCGAAGCCACGCTGGGCGAAGTGACCGCGCAGCGCTGCGTTCAGCTCTGCCGCTTTTTGGAAGGTTACGCCATGCCCTGCGTCGTCGAACCGCAGGACTTGGGCGTTGGGAATGCGCTCGGCCAAGCGGTCGGTCTGCGAGGGGCGAATCAGAATGTCTTTTCCGGGGCGCACTAGCAGCGTTGGTGTCGTGATTTGCGAGAGACGCGACTCGGTCGAGTGTCTCCACACGGCGTAGAGCTGGCCTAGTACGGTGCGAAGGGCAGGCGGATGCCCCAAACGCACATCGAGATGCGCGCGGATCGCCTTGGGCCCTATCGAGTCGAGGAACTCGTCTGGATAGAGCAAGCGAGGCAACGAACGCATCCGATGCTCCGGGCCTCCAAACAGGCCCTGAAAAAAGAGCCTCAGTCCGCGGGAAGTAGGCAACGACCCAAACGACCCGCCGCCGTGCGTCGCGATCAAGGTCAAGCTCCGGCACCGGTCCGCAAAACCGAGCCCGAGCTCCTGGGCGATCATGCCACCCATCGAAACGCCGACGATGTGCGCTCGGTCCCACGCGAGGTCGTCCAGAATCCGAACCGCATCCTCGGCCATTGCCGGGATCGTTCGAAGAAATGGCCCGCGGTCGCTGTCACCGACCCCCAGATGATCGTAGTGGCAGCAACGATGATCGCTCTGGAGCTCGTCCACCTGCGGTCCCCAGACAGCGCCAGGCATCCCGAAGCCCATGATGAAGAGGACCGGAGGGCCCTGCTGGCCGAAGAGTTGGTACGACAGGCGAGGCGCCGTTTGGGTAAGATGCGGACTCACTGAACCTGGTCGTAGTAGCGGATGGTGGGATACGCCAGCGCGATGTCGTCGTTCTCGGCGAAGCGTTCGAGTATCTGCTCCCAGAGCTGTTGCTCGGTACCGCGGCGCGTCTTGGGCTTCGTCATGTAGCGTACGGTGAGCAGCACGCCGCTGTCGCGCACCGTGGTGTACACGATCGGCGTGACCTTTCCCGAATAGATCAGGTACCGCGATGCCGCCTTCCGCACTTGGCGCTCGACTTCCTCGGCGACGACGAAGGTGTCCTCATCGACGATATCCTCGAGAATCGCTTTGGCCTTCTGCCAATCGCTCTCGAACGTGATGAGGACCGGTATTTCGTGCCAGATGTACTCGAAGCCCTTGTTGAAGCTCGCGGTCGCAGCTCGCAACACCTTGCCGTTCGGTACCTGCACGATCCGTCCGGTGCTCTGGTCGGCGTCGACCCAGTTGCCGATTTCGAGCAGGCTGAATTGGAACAGCCGAATGTCGATCACATCCCCGGCGATTCCCTCTATCTCGATGCGATCGCCAATCTCAAACGGGCGCCGCAGTATGATGAAAAGAAACCCAGCGATGTTGGCGATGGTGTCGTGCAAGGCCACCGCCAGGCCGGCGCCCAGGATGCCGGCAAAGGTGGCGAGCCGCTCGAGACCCGCAAACCAAATCACCCCCAAGAAGATCACGATCAGGATGCCGATCGTGGAGGTGACCCCGCGGCTCCAGCTGTATCGCTGCCTGACATCGGTGACGTTCTTCAGGATCACCCGCATCACGGCGGACCGGATCACTAGAAAGAACAATACGACCACTAGTGACTTGAGGACCTTGATCTGTGTCTCAGGCATCATCCCAAGCCAGGTCGCGCCGTCCATCATGAAGTCTTCCACGCCGCTAGGGTACCGCCCGGCTCCGCTCGATGCGAGAGTTCTGCGTTGAGCCCTGACTGAGCAGGACCTCGCCGGCCCCGCGGACTGTGCGAACCGCGCCCGCTTCGAGGATCCGCTCCCCATTGACGAATACCTCTTCGATGCCCGAAGGTGCGGCGTCCCCCGACTCGTTGGCGCCATCTTGGACGGTGTTCCAATCGAACACGACGACATCCGCGGCGTACCCCTCGTCGAGCCGCCCCCGATCGTGCAGACGGAAGCGGGTCGCGGCGGAACCGGTCATCTTGTGGACGGCGGCTGCAAGCGAGATGTTCCCGCGCTCCCGTGCCTTGCCGAGAAATCTCGGGAAGGTGCCGTACGCGGCAGGGTTTTGGTGCCCGCCCGGCTCCGGCCACGAGTCCGACGCGAAGATCGCTGCCGGGTGTTGCATGAGTCGATCGATGATCTCGTCGTTGTAGTACTCGTGGAAGAGCCCCCTAGCCTCGACGTGGCTCTTGTCGAGGATGTCGAGCATCGTGTCGAAGTTGGATTTGCCCACGCGCTGCGCAATGTCCGGAAGAAAACGGCCGTTGTGTTCGTCGTACTCGGCGCAGCACGCGTTGGTGATCTGCATCTGTGGGTAGCCAAAGCCGACGAGCCGGAAGCCGACCTCGGCTTCGACGCGCAGACGCGCGCGGGCCAGTGGGCTGTGCAGCGCGCCGGGCATGCGGGCCATGAACCACTCCGGCAGCAACGTATTGAGCAGCGTCGCCCCACACCGATACGGAAACATGTCGAAGCAAACGTCGACACCGTCGGCGATGGCACGATCGAAGAGGTCGATGGCCTCGTCCACCGTCTTCCATGTCTGCGTCCCGACGAAGATCAAGTGCGAGAACTGAAGCCGGACGCCAGTGCGCCGAGCCAAGCCAAGCATCTCGTCGATCGCCTTGAGATTGTGCGCACGGCCGAACGGAACCATCGGGTACGTCCCGGAAAACGAGGAGTACGCCTTGGCGTGAACGGTCAATATCTTGTCGTGTCGCTTCACGAGACGGGCCACATCGTCGAGCTCGTCGAGCTTGGCAAAGACGCCGGGTTTGTACTGCAACCCAAGCGAAACGCCCGCAGCGCCTTCGCTCAAGGCGCGGTCGAGAAGCCCTAACATTTGTGTGCGTTCCGACTGGCTCAACGGCCGTGCCTCGAACCCCGACAACGAGGTTCGCGCCGCGCCGTGACCGACTAAGTGAAGGAAGTTGTGGGTCAGTCCGAGCTCGTCGAGCACTTCGCGGTACTCCGAAAAGCTGTTCCAATCGAGGGTCTCCCGCCCAGCTTTGAGCAACGAGTTTTCGAGCAGGCCCCGGTGCTTCGTCTCGGGCGCAAAGCCGAAAGGGCTGAAGCCACAGTTGCCCGCAACGAACGTGGTGACCCCTTGCGCGGTGAACGAATCGAAGTGATGCGGGTCGTTGCTCACTGAGAAAAAATCCATGTGCGAGTGGGCGTCGATGAAACCCGGTGCGATGACCTTGCCGGTACAATCGATGGGGGCCCCTGCTTCGTCGGGAAGGTCGCCGAGTGCGGCGACGCGTGTGCCTTCTAACAACACACTACCTGGCCGTGGTGGGCCTCCTGTGCCGTCGACGATCAGGCCACCCCGCAGCAGCGTTTTTCGGTCATGTGAGCTCGTTGCCATCTAGAGCGATCGATTACATCAAACCCGCATCGTCGACAAAGGCTTTCAGCCTGCACGAGCGGCCCGGAATCGGCTATCGTGCGTTCGATGATGAGCGCATCGGGGAGAAACCACTTTCGAATCGTATTGACCGGCGGTCCCGGCGGCGGAAAAACGACAGCCGCGGACTTGTTCCGCCGGGAGATCGGCGAGAAAGTAGTCATCGTGCCCGAGACGGCGACGATGTTGTTCATTGGTGGCTTTCCCCGAGTGGACGAGGCCCAAGCCCGCGCCGCAACACAACGAGCGATCTTTCACGCCCAGGTGGCATTGGAGGATGTGCAGGGCGCGCTCTACCCTGGCCGTGTGCTGCTCTGTGATCGCGGCACCATCGATGGCGCCGCGTTCTGGCCGGGCGACGCGCCGAAGGGGTTCTTCGAAAGCCTCGACACGACCCTCGAACGACAGCTCGAGCGCTACGACGCGGTGATCTTTTTCGAGTCCGCGGCCGTCGGGGACATCTCGATTGAAGGAGGCAACCCGGCGCGGACAGAGAGCAACGAGGAAGCCCGGGATCTGGACATGCGGCTGCGGGGGCTGTGGTCAAAACACCCGAATTTCCACTTCGTCCCACATTCCGCTTCGTTTTTCGCAAAGCTTCAGGACGGTCTCGGGCAGCTCCAGCGGATCGTCGACGACAATGGCTGGCTGCACCCCGATTCATAAAATGGCACGAATAACCCATCTATACTAAACGGGGTGGGATGGGGATGTTTCGACTGATCGCGCTTGCGCTACTCGTCAGTTCGGCGACGGGCTGCATCAGCCAGATGCGGACCGACATCGCGGACAACCAGCAACGACTCGAGTCGCTCGAAGAAGACCTCGAGGTCAAACGAAAAAAGCTCGAAGAGGCGCTCGCCGAGGCGAGCCGCGTACTTCGCCGCAACAGCGCGGATCAAGGGCTGCAGATCGAGCAGATTCAAGAGCGTCTGGCCATGATGGAAGGCCTGATCGCCGAGCTTCGCAACGAGAGCTCGGGGGCGAGCCAAGCTCAGGCCCAGCGAAGCCTCGAGCTCCAGCGCCGATTGAGCGAAGTCGCACGCGCCGCTGGCATGGATGTCGCCCTGGACGCCGGGGAGATTCCCAAGAGCAAGAGTGCCCACTGGGAGGCGCTCTCGAAATCGTATCGCATCAACAAGCACTCATACACGCGTGCCCTCGGAAGAGCCTACGTGGAGCGTTACCCCAAGGACGATCGTGCAGACAATGCGCAGTACATGATCGGGTCGAGCTACCTGAAGCAAGGGCAAGCGGCGGCGGCACTCGGCGAGTTTCAGAAGGTCCTGTCGACGTACCGCGAGGGCGACGCGATCGACGAGACGCTCTACGACATGGCGCAAGCGTTTCTAGAGGTGCGTTCGTGCAACGACGCGGGCACCGCACTCAAGGCTCTTCTGAAGAACCACAGGAGCTCGCCGCTCTTTTCCAAAGCAAAGAAGGAGCTCCGCAAAGTGCGTGAGCTTGGCCCCGCCGACTGCGACGACCGCTAGTGTGCGGATCACGCGCTAGGGCGGGGTGAGATAAATCGGCGAGGACCACGCGCGCTCCTGGTTCATCGACAGGCAGTCCTCGTCGAAGGGAACGCGATAATCGCCATAGCAGGGTTCGCACGCGTCGCCGTCACAGCGGAGGAGACCTGCGTTCACCGCGGGTGTCGGCTCCTGAATCGCGCGAACATAGTAAAGAACTTCGCGCCCTGCGGAGGGGTACCATTGGTCCTCGAACTCGACCTCACAGAGCTCGGTGCCGGCCGGACATGGAATAGTCAGCCAAGGGTCTTGCACCAACTGTTCGACGGCTTCGGTCTCTTTCATTTGCCGCCCGATCCGAACGACCTCGATACGCGTGATGCGCCTGCGTTGGTCGGAGGGGCGATAGCACTCGCCGGCGCATATCCGATCGACTCGTTCGGCCCCCAGCGCGTCGGCCACCTCGTCGGGACAGCCGGGAAGCTGAGTAAACGCGCCAGCCGCACGAACCCGGAATTTCGGGGTTCCGTCGAAATCGAGCTGACTGCCCATCGGCATGCGCTCCTTGGCTGCGTTGACGAGATCAAACCAAAGCAAGATGCGGTCCCCCGATGTGCCATAGACCTGCCGCTCGAACAGCGCCTGCCAAATCGCGTCGCGTGTTCGCTCCTTCGCGTGCACGGCGACGAGGCCGCCGGTGAGAAAGAAGGAAGCCTGACGCTCCAACCACACTCGGCGGAACGGGGGCTTGGCGTTCACCGACTCTGGGGAAAGCTCCACGGAGCGGCTCGCTTTCGCGGGATCGCCGAACAGAACCTTGCGCCATTCCTCAGTCGCAGGTCCACGTGCCTCGGTCATCTTGCGGCGCCCGTACTCCTTGTAGCCCGTTCCGGGCCGAGCCGAGTGGTTGTCACTCGACGCGATGAAGCCGAGCGTCGCGTGGCGAGGCTCCCCCGGGTCGTCGAAGTTCCCGCGCGACAGAATGTACTGCACGGAGCCGCCCGGACGATATGAGAAGCTCGGGTCGAAGCAGTCGGTGCATTGACCGCAGTTGCCCCACTCGGTGACGTCGGTACCCGGGAGCGTCAGGTGTCCAGCAACCCCGACCCTCATATAGTTCTGCCGCGCAGCCTCGGCCCGCTCGTCGCATTCTTCGGACAACGGGTTGTCACAACGGCTTCGGATGATCTCACCTGCACGCCAACAACAGGGCTCATAGTCCTCGGTGGGTTCCGGACAGATCGGCCCGTCCTCGCTCTGCTCCACCGCCCGAAACGTCCGGTACTCCTCGGAATTGCCATGCCCCGAGAACACCTCGATGAGTTGCTGCCACTTCGGGTCGTCGTGTTTCGCCTGGAGTTGCTTGTCGTAGAGGTAACCGGGTGGCGTGTAGAAGCCCCAAGTGGTGCCGTGCGGAATGACCATGGAGCTCACGCCCCACTCCCCAAGCTTGCGGAAAAGCACATCGGGTGTCGCCGCGACCTCGCGACAATCCGTCGGAAGATCTGGCGACGCGACCCCCTCCGGGCAGTCATCCACGCGAACGATTTCGAGAACGTGCACCCCGACGTCGTTGTATGGCTGCTCGTTCGGGAATGCTCGGAAGGGAATCGATAGGTTCGCGTTGATGGAGCTCATGTCGGACATCGCTTGCGCAGCGAGGCCCGGCGCCGCAATGGGGCGCGCGGAAAGCTGTTCGTCCTCGGTGCCCTTGAAGATCACGTTTCTGTGGCCGTAGTGGGTCGCTGGTGTCGCGCCGATCTGCGTCCATTCAAAGCCGGTGAAGGCCACCAGGTCCGGCTGCTCGCTCTCGGAGTCGACTGCGTTGCACTCACGAATGGACTCCCGAATCATCTTCCAGGTGCGGGGCGTCAGCGCCTCCGCGTGATCGGTGAGCGAGTAGAAGTCGAGCTGCGAGCAGAAGCGAGCGAAGTCACACGCGTCGGCAGGCGGATGCACACCCTCCCCGCCCATCATGGGCAGGCTCCATTGAAAGGCGTCGACCGACAAGGTGGAGTGCACGTGAAGGTCGCCAAACAGCACCCGCGTCTCCGAGCCTTCCACAATCGCACGCTGCGCGTCCTCGCGCGCATTCGAGATAGCGGGGTCGAGTGGAGTCGCCGTGATCTCCCCGTCGGTCTGCAGGTCGCCTCCTCCGAGCACCACCCAGGAAACGAGTGCGACCAAGGCGAAGAGCACGGCCGTAACGAGGCACCCGCGCTTCCAAACCGACAGCGCGTCGGAGAATAGTGCGGTGTCACCGCCAAGCCAAGCGGCTTGTGCGGTGCAGCGGGCCCAGCGAACGGTGTCGGCTGTGCCCCCGGTGTCGTGGTTCTGGTCCAGGCCATCTTGCCCCGAAAGGTAAACTCCTGGTGAGCCGCGTCGATTCGACGAAAACGCGATCAACCGGCAGTCGGGAGAAAACGCTGGGTCTTTGTTGTCACCCTGACCTTGCGTGAGGCGCTGGTACTCCTGGGTTTCCAGATTGACCGTGAAGATGTCGAAATTCTGGTCACGTCCACTGAAGGCGATGAGTGGCTGCTTCGGGTCCTTACACCAAACCGGAGTTTGATTGTGATTCCCGCGAAACGTGACTCGCTTCAGGTTGGTTCCATCGATTTTCATGGTGAAGACCTGCGGACTGCCATGACGATTCGACACGAACGCGAGCTTTCCGCCCGGTCCACACGTCGGGCTGACATCGATCCCACGACTGCGAGTCAACCGCCGCAGCCCCTTGCCATCGAGGCCCGAGCTGTAGATCTCGTAGTTGCCAGATCGCGACGAGGAGAAGTACATGCGGTCGCCGCAGATCACCGGCGCCATGGTGATCCCTTTGCCGCCGATGACTCGCTTGCCGCCGACCCGCGTGTTCGTGATGAACATGCCTAGCTTGGTCATGCGCGTGTACCAAATCGCGCCCTTCCCAAACGAGGGAAGCATCGACACGCCTTGACCGCTCGACACTTTTCGGACGCCGTAGCCGTCCATGGAAGCAACGTAGACGCTCTTGTGCCCAGGTCCATGCTTCCGGGCGAACGCGATCTCGGTTCCAAATGGCCCGTAGATACCGGTGACGACCCCGATGACCTCATTGACGAACGAGTGCATCCATTTGCGAAGCTCGGTAGCCGGCCCGCGGTACGTGCGACGCAGCACCGGCACGCCACCTCCGCTCGATTGGTAGAAGCGCAGCTCGACGCTCAGCGCAGCCTCACTACCGAACACCTGACCTTTGATGACCCCGTTGGCGCCCAGTATCGCCCACGCGCCGAGGTCGACCCCGAGACCCGACCGCGCGTAGTCGTGTCGGACCGATTGCGGACCGATGACACGAAACCCCGGCATCAGACGGAAATCGTTTTGCAGGACGGCTCCGCCGTTCGCTGCCTGTGGCTTCGGGTCGCCCAGCAGGTTGGGAACACCGATACGGAACACCTCTTCGTCGGGCGCATCGATGTCGACTACGATCTTGTCCTCAGGCAAAGGAGGTGCGTCCTCTTGGCCCCCAGCCGGCACCACGGAGAATACCACCGGTCCGAGCGCGAGCCCGGCGACCACAGCCACTCGAAGCCAACGATGTCGAAATTCCATCAAAGTCATGTGCAACCTCAGCGGGCGTGACGCCCAAAGAAACGCAGAGAGATCGTTTTCCCAAGAACACGGTTCGCCACCGACTCCGGCGGCACCGGAAGATCTGATCCCTCTGCTTGGCTCATCCTCCGACGAACGGATTCGTCGAATGCTTCATTCCCGCTCGGTCGGCTCACTTCGAACTCCCCGATGCGCCCGTTCTCCGTAATCGAAAGCTCGATCACGCACGCAAGCTTCTGAAGGTCTTCCTCGCTGAGCTGCGTAGGCACCTGCCAGCCCCTCCGAAAGTACGAGTAGAGCTTCCCTAGGTAGATCTCGAGCTCGTCTCCCGTTGCTTTGGTGCCTTCGACGATCCCGTCGGGGTCTCCCTCGAGTTCTGGACCCTTGGTCAGATCCGAAATTGCGCCCGCGCGCTCACCAAGCTGCGATAGCAGATCCTCATCGCGCGCGTCGCGCTTCTTTTTTGGTTTGGCGAGGCCCTTCTCCTTGTTGGCCGTAGGGACGGCGGCCATCGGCTCGGACTCGGGGGCCTGGGGCACCGGCGCGGTTTGCTGCGCGTCGGGGATCTCCTTGCTCGGAAGTCTGCGAGGCTCCTTGCGCTTCCCAAGTCGCACGAACCGAGTCTCGATGACTTCGATCGTGGGAGGCGGCAAATCATCGACGCCCATCCCGAACAGCGACTCCATCCGGCCGAACAAGAACGCGCTCAGGATGGCCAGTATGGGTATGCCAACGAAGGCGGCGAGCGTAAACGCGATGCCGCCCGCGATCTCCGCCAGCGTCGGCTGCTCCGTCTCCAGCAGAGAGAGTGCGCGCCAATCGCTCACCTCGGCCATCGCTACCTCGGCTCTCGAGTGACCGGATCGGTGACCAACCCCATCTTTCCGATACCAGCCTGCCGTACGAGAGCAAGAACCTGCGCCACCACGCCGTACGGGACTTGCTCGTCTGCTTGGACGAACACCTCATCGACGTCGAGAATCCGCTGGTCGGACACGAGGCGCTCCCGCAACACATCGAGCGAGACCTCTTCATCGAAGAGAAAGATCCGCTGATCCCGTTGCACCGTGATCAGCGGATGCTCTTGGTCGATGTCCATGCGGGGCGCGTCGGCTTTGGGAAGATCGACCTTGACGCCCGTCGTGAGCATCGGGGCGGCGATCATGAAGATGATCAGCAGCACGAGCATCACGTCGACCAGCGGGGTGACGTTGATTTCGCTGAGGGGGCTCCCTCCGCCGTCGCTGCCGCTGGAAAACCCCATCGCCTACTCCACCAATAGGTGACGACGAATGATATTCAGGTAGTCGCTCGCGAACGCGGCCGTCTCAGTATCGACCACGCGAATGCGCCGAACGAAGTAGTTGTAGGCCATCACCGCCGGGATCGCGGCGGCAAGGCCCATCGCCGTCGCGATGAGCGCTTCGGCGATGCCCGGGGCAACCACGTCGAGCCCGGCGCTCTTCTCACCGTGGATCGCGATGAATGAGTTCATGATGCCCCAGACCGTTCCGAAAAGGCCGATGAAGGGCGCGGTCGAGGCGGTCGTCGCCAAGAACGACACCTTGTTCTCGAGTCGAGTCAGCTCGGCGCTTTGCGCCCGCCGAAGCGCGCGCTCCACATTCTCGACGTCCCCTTTCGTCGGGCGCCCCTGCCGCGCGATTCGTGCGAGCTCGCGATACCCCGCGCGAAACACCGTCGCGATGGGAGAGCGATCGTAACTCGCCGACTGGCCGTGGATGTCGTTCATCGCCTTGGCGTTCCAAACGCGTGCCCTCTCCTCGGACCAGAAGAGCTGAAGGAACCCCCGGCTTTGGTCGGTGACCTGCTTCAGGCGGATCCACTTTGCGCCGATGATGTACAGACACATCACCATCATGAAGACGAGGATCAGCAGAACGAACTGCACGACCGGCGAAGCGCCGACGACGAGCGCCCAAGGATTGAGTTCTTCAGGTGTGCTCGCCTGAAGGAAAACCGAAAGCATCAATGGCTACCCCACACGAGCACACCCCCAACGTGCGTCAGTTCTCCGAGCCGCTCACGTTGCGGTCGCGAGCCCAGCCTGCTTCGTCGGTACCGGTCGCCATCTCCTCGCCCACGGAGGTCGTGGAGATGCTGCTCCCGTCCAACCCAAGCGATTTGAGGTAACTGCGGACAGCCTGCGCACGACGCTCTCCGAGCGCGATGTTGTACTCCTCGGTGCCGCGCGGATCGGCCGCACCGCTGAGAAGGAGTGATACACCAGAGCCTTGCCCACGGAAGCACTCGACGGCTTCCTGAAGCGCGGCGCGGGAGCTGCTGTCGAGCTCCGCCGAATCGAACGCGAAGTACACGGTTTCGACGACGCACGGCTGCTCCACCGGCTCGACGTCGACTTCGGGTTCCGGATCAGGAATCTCGGAGCCGGTCGTCTCTTCGGGTTCCGGCTCCTCGGCGTCCTTCTTGCAACCCATCGACATGGCCGCGAAAAGGGTGAGGCCCACCAGGACGGTGAGAGATGAGTTGAAATGTCTCTTCATGGAGTTCCTTTTACTTTCCCCCTCTGAACTCAGAGAGCACGAGCGCAGCATAGTCCCACGGTATTTGCGCGCAATTTTTCTAGTAACTGCGTAGGGTTAAGAAGCCCACGTTTTCGTCGTCTAACTATGCGAAGTCATTTGCCGGGGTCAAAGATGTCGCCAATTGTAAAGCCTTGGAGTCCAGTGATCCGGATCACCCTGAGAGCAATTCCCCTATTCGCGCTTGTGACAGCCCTCTCCGCGGGTTGCAACACGAGGTCGTCTCCGAACGAGCCTGCTGCGGTCGCCGCCGGGCCGCACCAAGAGCACTCGAGCGGCTCCGAGCGCGGGCTCCCTAACGTTCAAACCTACGCCCATCGCCTCGATCAGCCCTCACGCGACGCGTGGCAGCGGCCGGAGGAGGTAATCGAGCTTCTGGAATGCCGCCCGGGGATGACCGCCGTGGACCTCGGGGCCGGGACCGGGTACTTCCTGCGCTATTTGTCGGTCGCGGTCGGCGACGAGGGGCGTGTGCTCGCCCTCGACATCGAGCCCGCCACGATCGACTGGCTGCTCGCCCGCATCGAACGAGAAGAGCTGCGGAACGTACAACCGGCCGTGGTCACCCCCGACGATCCGGCGCTCGCGGCGCACTCGGTCGATCGGATCCTCATCGTCAACACCTGGCACCACATCGCTGGGCGGGTCGACTATGCCGAAAAGCTCGTGCCACCGCTGCGACCAGGCGGCCTCCTGCTGATCGTCGATTTCACGATGGATAGCCCGGAGGGGCCTCCCCCAGAGCGACGACTGACGCGCAATACAGTGGTTGCCGAGCTCGAAGCTGCTGGCTTTGTGGTCCAGATCCTGGAGGAATCTCTTCCTTATCACTATGTGCTCGTTGGCCGAGTGCCCTAGGTCAGTTGGCGGCGCGTCGAATCGCGTGCCCGACCTTGAAGCCAACCGCAGTGGCGACCATCTCCAGCCGGCTGCGCTCAGTTCGCAAACGGGTAGCCAGCGGGGCGCGTGCGGGAAGCGAGATCCAGAGTCGTAGCAGGTGACGCTTACGCTCCGCCTCGACGTAGTCTTCGTAGTCGGTGCGGGAATGCAGAACCGTGTGGTTGGACAGGAGTTGCACGTCCCCCGGCTCGAGATCCATGTCGAGGTACATCTCCTGGGAGCCGGCGATCTCGTTGTAGAGATCGAGCACCGCGCGATCGTCCGCCGAGAGCATCGATTCACCTGCGAACCCGACCGCCGAACGGAAATAGTCCGTGTGATAGAAGGTGCGCAACTGCCCGTCGTCGAAGCGGCAGGGGCGCACTGGCAAATACTGCACTCCACCCTCCCCCTTGGTGTCCATCATGAAGGGTTCGTACAGACGGTCGACGAGATCGGGACGCCGGCGCAGGAGCTCGTTGTAGATCGAGACCGAGCTGGCGATCCGGCTCTGGCCACCGCGCTTGGCTTTCTGAAGGCACAGAAGCCCCACCACGTCGGCGGCGTCGCAGTGGAAGTTGATGTTTACACGCGTGCGGTAGTGGCGCACTTCCTCGGGGCTCTCGCCGGTGTCCCGCACATGCCCGAGTAGATCGGCCTGTGGGTTCTGAGCGCCGGGGATTCCGAGATGCTGACCCAGGCACCAGAAGAAGATCTCGGCGTCGGTCTCTGGCCAGCGCGTGACGGGAACGCCACGGAGCACCTGAAAGCCGCGGCCCGCCTGGACCTCGGCCCTCCAGCGATCGATCTTCCTGAAGAACGTCGGCAGCGGAAAGTCGTCCTTCGTGAGGTCACCCATGCGCTTCCCAGTCCGCTTGGCACACGAGAGGGCGTGTTCGATCTCCGCGACGTCCGCATCGGTCAACGTCTCGCGCCAATCGTCGCGTTGCGCTACCTCGCTCGCCTTCCACGCAGCCGGGTTGTTCAACGGTTCGCGAAGCACCCGCGATTGTGGCCGTGCGAAGTAGTGAATCGTTTGCGCAGCAAGGGTCTTGTACACGTTCGCCGGAGTCTAACGCGGTCTGGCCGAGTACGTCACCCGCTAAGCGAGTGCTTCGATGCGCGCTGGAACGTGCTTGTGCCACGGAGTTCCCGCCAGCCAGTCCCGGTCCTCACTCGCCGTCAGCTCGTTCGGCGCGACGCCGGTTTGAATGCGATCGCCGCCGTTGGACGTGTGATCGAGACCAAGCCCGTTGGGGAGCGACACATGGCCGGGCTGCATCATGCCCGACACCGCGATCGTAACCTCAACCGACGCGCGCTTGGTGGTCAGTCGAACGTGATCGCCATCGGCGATGCCGAGCCTCGTGGCATCCTCCGGGTTGATGCGGAGCGACCCCTCGGGGTCCTTTTTTCGCCACTCAGGATTCCGCAGAATCGTGTTCGCGGTGAAGGAGCGGCGCTCGCCCGCCGACAATACGAATGGGAACGCCGCATCGCCAGTGCTCTCGCTCGCATCGGCAAGGCTCCGCAGCTCGTCGAAGAGCTCGGGGATCGACGCCTGGATCTTGCCGTTCGGCGTCTGGACCCGGGCCCAGCTCTCGTCCTGCTCGTCGACCGCAAACACCACGCCAGAGGGGTTTTCCAGAATCGCATCGAACAGTTTCTCTGCAGGCTCGAATCCGTCGCCATCGAAGCCGGCCCGACGAAGCGAGCCGGGGTTGGCTCTCGCAGCTTGGTGCACCAGGCCCCAAACCACCGCCGCCGACGCGAGACCGTCCGGAAGGTGCGGCCCAAGTGTCCGATACAAAATGACGGGTGCCAGCGGAGACAACTTCGGATTGCTCAAGACGTTCCCGAAAAACACGGGAAGGAGAGCGGCGCGTCCGAGCTTGGCCGCCGCGCGCAGGGGCTCGAGATCCTCGTCGGTGTACGCGCCGAGCGCTTCGCAGAGCCGGGCATGAATCTCGGCTTCCGGCAGGACACCATCCGGCGCCTCGAACACGGGATGCCGCACATGGAAATAATTCTCCGGGAACTCGAAGTTGAAGAAGGTCGCCTCGGCCTTTTCGTATTGAGTCGCGGCCGGCAGGATGTAGTCGGCCAGTCGAGCGGTTTCCGTCATCGCAATATCGATGACGACGAGCGTGTCGAGCGAGCTCAGCGCTTCGCGCATGCGTTGGCTGTCAGCCACCGAGTGCGCGGGGTTTCCGCTTTCCACGATCATCGCTCGGTAGCGATTCGGATGGTCGGTGAGGATCTCGTCGGGAATCGAATTGCACGGTGTCAGCCCGGAGATGATTCGGTCGCCGGTGACCGGACTCCGCTTGGATTCCGCACCGGCGCCCAATTTGTCCAGCTTGCCGGTGATGGCGACGATCGGAGCGGGAACGTACTGCGCTCCGCGCTTCGCAAAATTGCCCGTCAGCACCCATAGCAGCTTGTTGAGGTAGCTGTTGAGGGTCGAGTGCCGGTTCATTTGGATGCCGAGATCTTCGAAGAGCGCCACGCTCTTCGCCGCACCGATACGATGGGCGGTCTCGCGAACGAGCTCTTCGGAGACGCCCGAAACCTCGCAGTACGTCGCAACTGGAATCTCGCGAAACTCAGCCAACACGTCTTCAACGCCGTCGACGTGCTCCTTGATCCATGCATGGTCGATTCGATCCTCTTGAACGAGAATGGCCACCAGCGCAGCGAGTAACCATGCGTCGGTGCCCGGCTTCACCTGCAGATGAATGTCCGCCATCTCGGCGGTTTCGGTTCGACGTGGATCGATGACGACCATCGTACGATTGGGGTCCTTAGCCATCTCCTTGAGTGTGACGCGCGCGCGCGGGAGGCCGTGGGACTGCCAGGGGTTCTTCCCGATGAAGACGCCGACCTCGCAGTGCTCGAAGTCCGCGCGGGTCATGTTGCCCATCAGGCGTCCGCCCACCCAAAACTCGCCGGTCTTTTCCTGCGCCAAAGCGCTCGACCGGTATCGCGATCCGAGGGTGCGGCGGGTGGCCGTCGAGTACGCCCCGGGCAGGTGGTTACCCTGGCCCCCACCGCCGTAGTAGAAGATCGCCTCGCCACCATGCTCGTCGCGAACCGCCGCCAGCCGCGCCGCAACCTCGCGGATCGCGGTGTCCCAATCGATCTCTTCAAAGGTCCCGTCGTGCTTGCGTCGAAGCGGCGCCGTGATGCGATCCGGATCGTTCTGGTAGTAGTCGAGCCGATGCGGCTTCTCGCATGCGTATCCCTTCGATGAGGGATGCGCCTTGTCGCCACGAATACGAGTGAAGTGCCGGTTTTCCAGGCCTCCGATCTGAACTTCGAGGCCGCAATTGCACTCACACAGAATGCACGCTGTTTTTTCCCAGGAGCCGGACATAGATAGACCTCGTTTTTCAATCGCCAGCGGTTACTGAGCAATCCTAGTCCTGCTCATGGCAGCATGTAACCCCGGTGGCCCCTGCGATTCGTCCGGAGGTGCTGCGAGGGCTCAGGTGGAGAGCGGCACGTCGAATTCAGCGCAGTCATCCTTCCGGAGCGCCTGGAAGTCGCCGGCCCGCCAAAAGCCGGGCTTCTGCTATTGGAACCTCGATGACCGAGCTCCCGCCGCACGTGCTGTTCTACGATGGTGTGTGCGCGATGTGTAACGGCATCGTCAAGGCCATGCTTCGCGTGGACCAAGAGCACGTGTTTCATTTTGCTCCGTTACAGGGCGAGACCGCCGAGCTCGCAAGAGAGCTTTTTCGCGGATTCCCAATCGAGATCGAAACCTTGGTCTACGTCAGGCGGGGCGAGGTGTTCCTGCGATCGCGGGCGGCCGCCCTCGCGATGCAGCAGATGCCGTATCCGGCCAAGGCGCTGTCGTGGTTCAGGTTCCTGCCGGCGTGGTTGACCGACTTCTTCTACGGGATCGTCGCCCGGACCAGATACCGCGTCTTTGGGAAATACGATCACTGCCCGCTGCCTCCCGCAGATGTGAGAGCCCATTTTCTCCCGTAGTCGCGATGCGCAGCTCCATGTAAGCAAATGTCTCACCCGTTTGGGCGCCAACGCCTAGATTGCTACCCTGAAAACGGTATGGGGACTCGTGCTTGGCTTGTTGCGCTGCTCGCGCTGGCGCTGGGGTGTGAAGGTGTCATCGGCACCGGAGATGGTGTCGGCCTTGAACGCTCGTTGGACGCGGGCACTACCCCGGAACCCGCACCAGACGCATCTGTCGGGGATGACGCAGGCCCGCCTGACGGCGGCTCGGAGCTGGACGCCGGCATGGGTGGCGATGCGGGACCGTGCGCAAACGGACCGCTGGCAACACCGATCCCCAACTGCAGCCCCGAACCCCTGCCGAGCACCGGCGACGCGCACGCGGATTGCGTCGAGCGCATCAACCAGTTTCGGTGGGAGTGTCAGTGCCTTCCCCCGCTCGCGCGATGGGCCGATGGCGAGGCCTGCACCGACAGCAACGCCGCATACGACAGCGTCAACGGGGTGCACGCGAGCTTCTCGGACATGCCGTGCGGCAGCGGCGGGCGCGCGCAAAACGAGTGCCCGGGTTGGCCGTCGAACGACCAGATAATCACGGCTTGCCTGCAGACGATGTGGGACGAAGGTTCCGAGGACGGTAACCCTGACACAGTCAACGGCCACTACGAGAGCATGGCCTCGACCTCGTATACGCAGGTCGCCTGCGGTTTCTTTACGACGCTCTCGGGGGACGTTTGGGGCGTTCAAAACTTCGACTGAGGGGGCGCGATGCGCATTGCAAAGACCACACTACTCACACTCTGCTTGCTTGCCGCCGGATGCGGCGACTTCTTCCAGGGTCCGGACACCGGAGGCGGAACGGGGGGAACGCCCGGCGACCCGCGATTCATAGCGGACTGCAGCAATGGGCCACTCAGCGCGCCGGTTGCGAACTGTCAGCCGGAGCCGCTCGACAGCACGGGCGACCCCCATGCCGACTGTGTGACACGCATCAACCAGCTTCGTTGGGAATGCCAATGCCTCCCGCCGCTCCAGCGCTGGAACGATGCGGAGGGATGCGCGAACCAACACTCCGAATACGACAGCACGCG
>PVMK01122610.1_pt1 | contig 20371 bp, 20 predicted proteins | sample 1853481 | NCBI WGS metagenome assembly PVMK01 (sample SAMN08533507, study PRJNA380276) | Marine sediment metagenome, whole genome shotgun sequencing project. | reverse complement strand
CGTGCAACCCTGTTGCGTGTTGGGCAGGCCGTAGAACTTCGCCATCTCTCCCCGCGCCGCCGTCATGAGCACCATTTCCGGCGAGCCCTCGAGGAAGCCACCGCTCGCGAAGTCGGTGCTGCCTGAGGCATCGCCGAAGATGAGTGGTGTGCCCGGATGGGCCATCTGGAAGAGCACCAGCGATGAGAGGGCTTCGGCGTTACCCATCGCGATGTTCGAAAACAGGCTGCACGGCCCGGTCGATCCCGTGCACGGCATCGGATAGATCAGGATCGGCGCCTCGAATTCGATCATGTCCAGGTAGGCGTCACACATTCCGCCTTCGTGCACCAGCGGCGCCAGCGTGCAATACGTCACCGAGTAGAGCTTCCTCTCCTTGACGGCATCTTCGCTGCCCAGAATCGCCGCCATCGCCTCGAAGATGTAGGGCACCTCCTCCGGCTCGCCGAATTCGTCCTGAACGTGCAGGGAGCTGTTCATGAACGAGTGGAGGATCAAGCGGATGGAGTCCGAATTCGGCGTATCTCCCTCTACCGTCGAGTGGGGCCACACCACCGAGCTCAACGCCATCTCGTCGAAGACCCGCATGGCGTCGTTGTTGTCCTGCAGCGTGGCGTACCTTCTCTCGCCGGTCTTGAAATCGCGGGTGAACACGCCGCCCAGATCGAGCACGTAGCCGGCGGTGGGGCGCGGCAGCTCCACGTTCCGCGCGGGATCCCTGCTACCCAGCACGAACGATTTCGGGGCGGTCTTCAGCGCCTGCTCGACCATTTCGGCGGGGATCTTCGCGATGCCCGTGTCCTGGTCGACCTTGGCGCCGTTGTCTTTCATGATCTTCAGCGCCCGCTGACTCAGAAACTTCACGCCCACCTGTTCGAGGATCTTGAGACTCTCCGCGTGAACTCTCTGTTTCTCGTCCTCGGACAAGATCTGACACTGTGCGCGCATGATCACATCTCCCTTTGCCCCGATCGCCAGCTGCAATTGTGGTGCCAGCCCACCGAACAGGCGCAATCCGCTGCTCGCGCCCTCCCGTGCGGGGAGCACGGTGTAGGGCGGTATCGCCGAGCGCGCAGATTAGTCCCGCTGAAGCCGCTGCGTCAATCGGTCATGGGTCTACAGCAGCTGAGTCATTCTGCCTCAGTGAGCCTACTAGAATTGCAAGATCGAATGGCAGGTAAGCGAGAAGATTGATCGTGGGTGTCGTCGAAGTTACGGCAAGACCTCTTGCAGCGGCGTACCCACTGCGGAGGAAGGCGGCTTCACCCCGAAGTAGCTAGACAGCGTCGGTGCGATGTCCACGGGGTGGACACGGCGTTGGATCGTCTGGGGTGCGATGCCGGGGCCGGCGAAGAGGATCGGCACGAAGGTGTCGTAGCGCCACGGGGATCCGTGCATGGCGGCGATCGGGCCCTTCTCGTAGAGGAACCAATAGGGTTCCTGCACGACGTAGATGTCGCCGGAGCGGGAAGGGTGGGTGTTGCGCCGGATCCGGGCGACGAGGTCGTCGTCCGTCAGTGTTGGCATGGCACTCCGCGCCACCGCGAGTGCGATGCCGTCCATGCCGGTGAGCGCTGCCGCGATCGCCTGCTCCACTTCGTCCGGGTCCGCGCCCGACGCCTGGATCTTTTCCCGTTCCAGATAGAGATAGGGGCGAAAGAAGAATTGGACGGCCTCCTCGATACCGAAGCGGCTTCGCGCGGTTTCGTTGGCGCGATCCACTACGTCCTGGGGATATAGGCGGCCGGCGGGAAGACCGGCTTCGGCCATGGCTTCCGGCATCTCGGGCATGCCGTGATCCGCTGAGAGCACGACGAGGGTGCGCTCGAGCCCGACCGCCTCGTCGATGAACCGAAGCAGATCCGCCAGGGTGCGATCGAGCTGTAGCACGACGTCTTCGTTCTCCAGGCTGGACGGCCCGAAGAAGTGGTTGACGGCGTCCACCGAAGAAAAGGAAATCGACAGGTAGTCGGGGGTCGCGTCCTGGCCCAGTTGCTCGGCGGTGACGAGTGCCTTGGCGAAATCGAGCGCCAGCGCGTCGCCTACCGGGCTCACGATCAGGCGGGTGAAGAAGAGCGGGTCACCGAGTTCGCCGAAGGGGTGCGGGAAGACCCGCCCGTAACCCTTCAGGTCTGTCTCGTAGGGGCGGTCGTCGGACGCGGCCAGCAGGTAGGTCGAGGTGTCGTTGAGCAACGTCCAGCTGCCGCTGGAGTGTGACTCGGCCTGGCGGCGGGCGTTCCACTCGACCACCCAGTCCGGATAGGCGTCGTAGTAGTAGTTGCTGGTCACCATGTCACCGCTGTCGGTCGCGTACCAGAAGGCCTTGCCCACGTGTCCCGCCATCGCCACGGCGCTGCGGTCCTTGCCCGACACTCCGAACACCTTCGCGTCACCCGCGGTGTGCATGAAGAGTTCGTCGCCGAATGTCGAGGCCAACAGCGAATTCGGCGAGCGGCCCTTCGTGCGCGATTGCATTTGCGAGGGGTCGAGCTGCGCCCCTTCCATGGCCTTCTTGCGGGTCGGCAGGATCGGGTGCTCCGGGTCTTCGATGTTGTACGCGAGTTCACCGGTTTCGCGATCGAACCAGACGTTGCCGACCATCCCGTGCTGGTCCGGCGAGGTTCCCGTCGCGAGTGTCGAGTGACCGACGATGGTCTCGGTGTTGGCGTGTTGGTAGTGGGCGTTCGCGTAGACCGCGCCTTTCTCGAGCAAATAGCGGAACCCGCCCTCGCCGAAGCGGTCGCCATAGCGGCTCAAGAGATCCCCACGCAGGCCGTCGACGGTGATTTGAAGTACGAGGCGCACGGGCTCCGTCGCGCGATCGCTCGCTGGCGCCGCGGTCCCCGGTGACTTGCAGCCAAGAACAGATACGAGTGCGAGTGCGGTGGCGAGCGCGCGACGATGATTGCTCGCGGGTGAATACATGATTCTCGTTTGCATGGGGCCTCTCAGGTGCGGGCCAGTCAGCTCCCGCGTGATGCAGGCTCTCTAGTGAATGACCTGTCGTCCGTTCAACGGCTGAGGGCCACGTGCATCCTCTCCGATGATTCTCACGAAATTTGCCACCTGCTCTTTGGATACGGAGCCAACCGCTTTTACGACCAACCAGAGAACCCCTTCAGTGCACGGCGGTGTGGTGAGTGAGCCGTTGTAACGATAGTGGGATGTATTTTCCGGCACGATCTCGAGGTTGGCGATTGGCGTGTCGAGGGGCTTGCTCGTCCCGGCCTTCTCGGGTGCGGCGGCCCCGATCGTCGCCATGGCGCGGCTTCGATCTCCCATGCGAAACAGGATGGCGACGACAGCGAGTTCACCCCGATCGTTTTGATGCACGAAGTGAGCCTCCATGGCGAACAGCTCCCCTTCGATACGGTGCTCGCTGGGGCTGTGAAGATGAAACTGGAGCAACTTGAATGTTTTCCCATCGACCTCGAGCGTATTGTCCCGGCCGACGTCGATCTGGAGCGTGTGTCCGTTGTTCACTGCGGCGGTCGTCGACCCGCGATAGGAGAGCACGATCGGATCCAGGCCCGTGTCGATTGGTTTGATGATGTCGATGGGCGACTGGCTCTTGCCCTCGCTGCAAGTGGCGAACGCTTTCGAGAGTTCACCCCAGTGTTCGGGCCCGTGTTCTCCCGAGTACGTCCAGTGAACGTCTTCTTCAGTCGAGGCGTTGCCAGCGAAGGCCACGAGAGCGAGAAGCAGTAATACGATCTGCCGCATGGAAGGTTCCTCTTGGGTTTCAGGTAGTTCGGATCGCGAGCTGCACGCCGTCCGATTGGAGGCAAAGAACGCTACCAGCCTGTCTATGGGCTCGCAAACACCGCTCAGCCGCAAAGTCGCAGAAGGCGACAGCCGACTTCCTCGCATCGCGACGCTGTCAGGAAATGGATTGACTGCGGCTTTCGCGGCTGGGTAGACTGGTCGGCGAGGAGGTCCTGATGAAGATTCTGATCTGTGCTGTGCTGACGATGTCCATGCTTCTCGCCGCTCCCGCCGCAATGGCGGAGCCCGACGATGCTCCCGTTGGAATGAAGATCCTCGATTTCGTGCTGGTTCGACCGGTCGCTTTCGTGGTTTCGCTGGCTTCGACGGGTGTCTATCTCGCAACCGTGCCGCTGACGTTCCCGATGGGTTATTCGTACGACCTGGGGACGTATATGGTGACGGTCCCCTGGCGCTACACGTCGTCGCGTGAGTACGGGAGTTTTTCCGAATACCGCGATAACCGCACGAGCAAGGGAAGGTTGGTCGCCGACGCGCGCTGACGCTTATTGCGGTGCGCGCCCCGCGCGATCAATAGTCGAAGTTGGCGCCGAGTATTCGGAGCGCGACATCGTGGAGCTGTGCGTGGCGGACGGTGCGGGTTTCGATCGCGTCGGCGGCGACGGAAATCATTCGCGGAAAATTCCCCGGCGAGCCGGTCGAGGTGAAAACCGCATTGGGCTCCGTTCACGCCAAATACGTCGCAATCGGCTGCAACGGTTACCTCGAGAAGCTCTCGCCGGAAATCGGTACAGCGGTGATCGCGGTGGACAACTACCAGCTGGCGACCGCGCCGCTTCCCGAAGACCTCTATGCGCGGATCATCACCAACCGCAGTTGCCTCTGGGACAGCCATTTTCAGGTCTACTACTACAGTCTGTCCCCCGACAAACGCCTGATTTTCGGAGGGGGAGTCGGTTTTCCGGGCCGCGAACCGAGTGATCTGGAATCCGTCGTCCGCAAGCACATGCTCAAAGTCTACCCGCAGCTGAGCGACGTCGAAATCGACTACGCGTGGGGCGGCACCTTCAGCAGCACGCTGAGCCACCTACCCGATTTTGGGCGCCTCGGGGACAATGTCTTCTACGCACAGGGTTATACGGGACACGGCGTGGGGCTAGCGACGCTCGGAGGGCAGCTGCTCGCCGAAGTCGTCGCGGGTACCGCGGAACGCTTCGATGTTCTCGCGGGCATCCCGCAGTTGAAATATCCGGGTGGTGCGATGCTGAGAAACTCAACCCTTGCGCTCGGCTTTTCCTACATCTGGTTGCGGGATTGGCTGCGCGATCTCTGAGCGAGGTGGTCGGCGCCCGGGGTTATTCGATGGCCGACTTGCGCTCGAGGATGAGGCGCTCGTAGGCGCGGGCGATCAAGGTCGAGAGCGCGCCGAGTGCCGCGAAGCCCGTTTCTCCCAGCGGATTCTGACCGCTGTCGGTGTAGAGCAGGTTGACGACCTGGTTGCGGATCAGGATCGGGAAGACCGTGACCTCACGCGCGTCGCCGCGCTGCAGATTCGTGAGCAGGGTGGTGTCCAACCCGCCTTCGGGCGGTCGGCCGCGGAACGGAACTTTCGTGGTGGCCGGCGCGGTGATCGTGCAATCCGATTCTATAGGCAGGAGAATCCCCGCGATCTGTTCCGAGATCGCCTCGCCATCGCCGCGGAAGCCCGAGATGATGCCACCGCGGACGATGAAGACGGCCGCAGCTTCCGTGTAGCGGCGCGCGATGCGCAGCGCGATTTCGCTGACCGCGTCGCGATCGCTGGCGAGGACGAGTGCAACTTCGAGCGCGGCGACGCTGTCTTCGGCGAGTTCGGGCGCGGCGTCAACGGGCGGGGAGGCCGCGAGATCTGCGAGGTCCATCTCCGGCACTTCGGCTGCAGTGGTCGTCGGTCGCCGGGGCCTGTTCAGTCGAAGAATTCGGATCTGTTTTCGCGTGGAGCGATTGGAAACTCTCCTCGTCGATCAGATCCTGGCTGTCACCGAGCGGCGCCATGTCCTCTGCGGCGTCGGGATTGAGCTCGGGGGATTTCTGGTTGGGATCCTCCGCGCTCTTGGCTTTCTTCGCCAGCCCGGCGGCGGCTTCCTTTCCGAGGTTGATGTAGCGCACCTCGCGACGCAGCCCGTAGTGGTGTTCGAGCAGCGCGAGCAGCTGTACCTCTGGAACCACGTAGGCAACGATGCGCATTCCCGTTGCAAATGCGATCTCATCGACCTGGACCGGATCGTGTGGATCGAGCATGGCGAGGTGGAGCGTTCGCTGCTCGACGTGCAGAGGGAGCACTTTGTGTTTCTCGACCAACTCAGGGGCGAGCGCGTCTCGCGCTTCATCGCTCGGATTGGTCAACCAGTCTTCCGGGGCCATCGGAACTTCGAGATGTTTGGCGAGGTGGCGCCCGATGTCTTCGAGGCGCAGGTAGCCGAGCTCCGCGAGGTTGGTGCCCAGCCGGCCGCCGAAGACGACCCGCGATTGGGTGGCCTCTTCGAATTGGTCCTTCGTGATAGCGCCTTGTTCTACGAGATAGTGCCCGAAAGTCTGCATCACCAAGCTCATTTGGGAGGCTCGCGCGCAGCTGTTGGGGACTCCAGTCCAGCTGTCGGTAGACTCCGATCCACTCTCAATATCGGAATCGGCGCGGCAATCCATTAGGCCCGTACAGCTTTGCGGCTGCGCGGAAAACCGCGGCGATTGCAGAGTGGATCGGCTGCGTGCGGAATGCTCCAGCGCGAGCGGAATTCTACGCTTCCGAGGGCAGCGGTCGCGTCGCGATCGCGTATTCCGCCACCGGGCGGCCGCCGATCAGGTGCTCCTGGATGATGCGCTCGAGGACTTCCGGCGTGCATCCCCGGTACCAGACGCCCTCGGGGTAGACGAGCGCGACGGGGCCCTGCAGGCAGATCTGCAGGCAGTTGGCCTTGGTGCGGTAGACGCCGCCCGAGCCCGCCAGGCCGAGTTCGATGAGCCGGCGCTTCAAATATTCCCAGGATTTCAGGCTTTCCTCCCGGCTCGAACACTTCGCCTTGGTCTGATCGCAGCAGAGAAAGATGTGCCGGCGCGTTTCGCGCACGCCGAGCTTCTCCAGGGTCCGTTCCAGCGTGTCGGGCATTGCGCGAGTTTGCCGCATCGAGCCGCGGCGGGATAGGCGGCCCGCAGGCCCGGTGGCGAACGCCGTTTTGCGCCTTCGCGGCGGGTCGCCCTCGCGCCCTGCGGCGGGCACGGCCCGGGCGAGGTGATCCGATTGCACCCCTTAGGGGGCTGGCTGGTTCCGGCTGTGGCTTACCGAAAAAAGAGCGCCCCAAATGCCCTCGCGGGTGATCGATTCTCCCCTGGAGGTTCCGAAAAATCGGCATTCAATGTAGAGTCGGCTCGCCCGTCGATTGAAAATCACCCCGTCGGAGAACCGATGTCGCCTGACCTTGATCTCGCGCTTCGCAAGCGCATCGAAAATACCATCCGCTTCCTCGCCGTGGACGCGATCGAGAAGGCGAGTTCGGGCCATCCCGGAGCCCCGATGGGCCTCGCGCGGCTCGCCCTCGAACTCTGGGACGCACACCTCCGATTCGATCCTTCGGATCCGGGCTGGGCGCAGCGCGACCGCTTCATCCTTTCGAACGGTCACGCGTCGATGCTCCTCTACAGCCTGCTCCACCTCTACGGTTTTGAGCTCACGCTCGACGACATCCAGAGTTTTCGCACGCTCGGCTCGAAGACGCCCGGCCACCCCGAGTACGGGGATACGCCCGGTGTCGAGATGACGACGGGGCCCCTCGGTCAGGGTTTCGCACACGGCGTCGGGATGGCACTCGCGGGACGCATGACGCGCGCGCGCTTCGGCCGTGACGGGTCCGGCCCGGGTCACCACTTCGTGTATGGAATCGTGAGCGACGGCGATTTGATGGAGGGAATTTCCGCAGAAGCCGGCTCGTTCGCGGGTCACCTCGGTCTCGGAAATCTGATCTACCTCTACGATGACAACGAGATCACGATCGATGGGCCGACTTCGGTGAGCTTCAGCGAAGACGTTGCGAAGCGCTTCGAGGCGAGCCGTTGGCACGTACAGTCCGTTGACGGGGAAGACTGGGCGGGCGTCCGCGGGGCGCTCGAAGCCGCCCGGTCGGAGGCCGACCGCCCCTCGCTGATCATCGCCAAGACGACGATCGGCCATGGCAGCCCCAATCGGTCGGGTAAATCCAAGGCCCACGGCGAAAAACTCGGTGCCGAAGAACTCAAGCTCACCAAAGAGGCGGCGGATTGGCCGCTCGAGCCGACCTTCCTGATTCCCCAGGACGTGCGCGACTACGTCAAGCAACGCAGTGACGCGAAGCGCGCGGAGCGCGCCGCGGCGGATCTCGAACTGCAGCAGTGGCGGGGCGCGAACCCGGATCTCGCGCAGGCCTGGGACGCAGCGCGCGAGCACCGGCTGCCCGCCGATCTGGCCGCCACCTTGTGCGAGGGGCTCGATGGCGTCGACAACCCGACTCGAAAGCACGGAGCCGTCGCGCTCGATCGACTCGCCCGCTGCGCGCCGTATTTCGTCGGCGGATCTGCGGACCTCGCCGGCTCGGCGGCACCGCCGATCCTGAAAGACCTGGGCGTAGTGGGTTCGACCTCCGCCGAAGGGGGTGATTCCTTCGCGGGCGTGAACATTCATTTCGGAATTCGCGAGCACGCGATGGGCGCGATCACCAATGGCATCGCGCTTGACGGCACCCTGCGTCCGTATTGCGGAACCTTCCTGATCTTCAGCGATTACATGCGCCCTGCGATCCGGCTCGCCGCGCTGATGCGCCTGCCGTCGATCTTCGTCTTTACCCACGATTCGATCTTCCTGGGTGAGGACGGTCCGACCCATCAACCCATCGAGCAACTCGACTCGCTGCGTGCGATTCCGGGTTTGCGGGTCTTCCGCCCCGCGGATGGGATCGAAACCGCGCTGGCCTGGGCCTGGATCGCCGAACATCGGGACGGACCGGCACTGCTCGCACTCAGCCGCCAGACCCTGAAGGCGCTCGATCGCCCGGCGACGTTCGAGCCGGAGGCGGTGGCGCGTGGCGCCTACGTGGTCGAGGATCCAGAAGGATCGGCAGACGTGGTTCTCGTGGCGACGGGCTCCGAGGTTTCGCTCGCGGTCAAAGCCGCGGCGCAACTCCGCGGGGATGGCATCGCGGCGCGCGTCGTTTCCCTGCCGTGTCTGGAGTTGTTCCTCGAGCAGGGCGCGGATTTCCGACGCGGTGTGATCCCCGACGACGGCACTCCGATTGTCGCCGTCGAAGCAGCGCGTGGCGAGAGTCTCTGGCGTGTGCTGGGCGCCAACGGGTTGCTCTACGGAATCGATCGGTTTGGCACGTCGGCGCCACTTGCGGACCTCGCCCGCGAATACGGATTTACTGCGGAGCAACTCGCCGAGAGGGTCCGCACCCACGTTCGCAGCATCGCGTCTTGAGGTGCGGGTGAACCGCGCAACGGAGTCAAGCTGTTCCGACGCGGAGCCGACAACAAAGGCTCAGAGGCAAGGGAGTAGACGGTGGAGCTGAGCATCTATCAGATCATCTGGATCGCATCAGGTTCGGTTCTCTTGATCGGCTGGCTGGTGATTTCGTTCACCCCTCCGAGTCGAAATCGGACCGTGATCGAGTGGCTGTCGCGACCGCCATGTACACAGCCATCTTGACGATCTTTGTTTCGCTTGCGCTGCGCGCGTACGCGGCGGGCCACGTCTTTGGAGCGTGGGCGATCGGGCTGCTCTGCGTGCTGTTCGGGGGCGGCTTGCTCGTGAGCGCGTGGAAGACCGTGGCGGCACTCGCTGGCGAAAAGAAGATTCAGGGCAGTACCACCAACTGAGCCACCCACCCGCGGCGGCTGCTTCCCCCACCCGTCAATACTGATCGGTTTCGAAGATCGTCTTTTCGTAGTAGTCGGCGGTCTCGGCCAGGTAGGCGATCGACGCCTCGATCTCCGCGGAGTCGGCGTCCCGTAGCATCAATGTGTCGGTCATGACGAGGCTGTCCTCGTGGACCGCCAGGCAACCGTGGGCGAGTTCGGCGTTGATGCGCAGCGCGACCGTGAGGCGAACCGCACTCATGCTTTCGACGTCGCCGATCGTGGTGAAGAGGCGAACCAGTTCTTCGTGTTTGAACTGGAAGAATTTGAGTTCAATCAACTGGCGCCGACCGTTGGGCAAGCCGACCTGTATGCCGCTGGGCAGGAGTTCCCACGCGTGGTCTTGACACACGTGTTTGAGGATCTGGGCAAAATGTTTCTGGCTGGCCAATGAGTTTCCCCTTTACAGGATTCCGTGTCTTTCGATCATACCGCCTGCTGTCCGTCGTCTGGCGGCGGAGTGGATCGCGCGTGTCTCCGCATCTGCGATCGGGCCGATTCTCGCGCACAAAGCGGCTATCCTCTCGCGCGAAGGGGAGTCTAACATGGCGATGCCGAATCGAAATGAGCCGATGGCGGTCGCGTCGCAGCACGTCGTCCTCGGCACCCCCATGCAGCCGCCCGCCGAAATCCTCGAGGGGCTCGACACCGCGATGTTCGGCATGGGGTGTTTTTGGGGCGTTGAAAAGAAGTTCTGGGAAGCCCCGGTGTACACGACGGCGGCCGGTTATACGGCTGGTACAACGGCGCATCCCGGTTACCCGGAAGTCTGCACCGGTGAAACCGGCCACGCAGAGGTCGTTCGGATTTTCTTCGATCCCCAGAAAATCTCCTACGAGGCGTTGTTGAAGATCTTCTGGGAAAGCCACGACCCCACCCAGGGGATGCGCCAGGGAAATGACGCCGGCAGCCAGTACCGCTCTGGGATCTACACCTACACCGACGTTCAGATGAGCGTGGCGCAAGCTTCGCGGGACACCTACGAAAAGGCTCTCACGGGCGCCGGCTACGGGAAGATCACAACCGAAATTCTTCGCGCGCCGGAATTCTATTTCGCCGAGGATTACCACCAACAGTATCTCGCCAAGAACCCCACCGGTTATTGCGCCCTGGCCGGAACCGGACTCGCACTTCCGGCCGGAACGCGCTGACTGGGATTTTGGAGCAGGTCGGGTGATCGCAATCGGTGGATCCAGCAGGCGAATCGGCTCAGGTCTTGCGATCTCATTCGCAATCGCGTTCGCAGCCGTTGCGGGCGCTTGGGCACAAAGCGCGCCGCCGTCGTCGGAGAGTGTGCTGAGCGCGGCTTTCGAAAATCGCTACGCGATCAACGCAATTTCGCGGGTCGAATTGGTGATGCGCAACGGATCTGGCGAGGAAGTGCGTCGCAAGATTCATTACATCACCAAGATCATCAACCAGCGGCTTCATTCGATTGCTCGACTCACGGCTCCCGAGTACCTGCGCGGAATGACGATCCTGACGATCGAACAGCGGGATCGGAGCCACGACGCCTTTGCCTTCCTTCCGGCGCTCGGCAAGACGCGCCGCGTGACGACCGCCCAGAAGGGAGACGCGTTCTTTGGAAGTGATCTGACCTACGAGGACCTCGAGCGCAAGCGCACTGACGAATTCGAACTCGGTGAGCTCGCAGTGGCCGAACACGAAGGGGAGGCGATCTACCGGATCGGTGGTACACCCGTCCGCAAGGGAATCTACTCGCGGGTCGAATTCGACGTCGCGCAGTCGGACCACGCAATCCTCGTGACCCGCTACTACAAGCGCGGTGCCCCGCAACCCTACCGCGTGCTCGAAGCACCCCGCTCCGCCATGGTCGAGCAGGAAGGACATGTCCTACCCAGCCGGCTGCTCGTGAGCAACCTGCGTAGCGGCACTTCGACAGAGGTGTTGATTTCGGATCTCCGCGTCAACGCTTCGATCCCCGATCGGATCTTCACGGTTGCAACCCTCGAGCAGGAGCGAAAGCTGCCCGAGCCCGAGCCCGACCCGACCCGACCCGACCCGACCCGAGCCCGAGCCTTAGGCCTGACGGGAAAGCTGCGGATTCAGATCTTCCCGGGCTGCAAGGGTTCGCGGTTTTCGATTTTGCGTTGGATTTCGGCGACGATTTTTCGGATCGCCGCTGCGCGCGACGGCATGTAGCCGTGCGGTGGAACCCGGGTCCAGCCGTAGTGCTCGACATCGTCCGAGAGTGACCAGGGTTGTTCGAGGGCGACGCGGTCCCAAAACTCGGGGGCAACCGATATGTCGTAACCGGCGCGCGCGGCCAGATACAGGCCGAGGCGATCGGCTCGAATTTCGACCTGGGGGCCCGGGACGACTCGCATGCCTGAGATCCGGTGCGCGAGTTCGTGGGCGACTACGAGCGCGAGTTCGTCATCGGTCTTCGCGAAGCGGATGAAACCCGAGGTGACGTAGAAGTGATCGCCGCGTGCGCGATCGGTCAGCATCAGATCACCGATTTCGATGAAGGCCTCCGGGCGGCACGCGAGAAGTGGCTCGACGGCGACGCGGATTTCTTGTTCGTCGCGCAGCAGCGCGATCGGAATCGCTCCATCCTCGAACGCGGCGGCGCGATCGAAGAGGTCGATGTCGGAGTGGATCGCGCCACCCGCCACCTGCAGGATCTGGTCGCCGATCCGGATGCCCGCGAGGTCCGCCGGCGAGCCGGGTTGGATGGCCACTACCGCGATGCTCCCGGCCCAGACCCCGTAGATGCGTTCCAGGGCTTCGAAGAATGGCCGTCCGAAGAGCGGGTTGCTGCGCCACGCCGCGATCCCGAGGATCGGGCCCACGGCATCGCCGCAGAGGTCCGTGCCTGCGGTGCGGATCGCGTAGCTCACCGCGAGCAGCCGAGCGTGGCGGCGCACGTAGAGCCGCACGGAAGCCTCGGCGAATTCTTCGTGAAGCGCGGTGTCCGAGAGTTTGCGATCCGGCGTGGCATTGGGATGGGTCGAACAACCCGCGCTCGAAAAGAGCAGGCCCACAGCCAGCGAAATTGCAGCGGTCGATCTCATTGGGTTCTCGGCTCGAGGGGTTCGCCACGTTCGAGTTTTCCTTCGATCTCGCGCAGCGTGTCCGCCAATGCGATCGAGCGCGCGGCGGAGATCGGGTGGATGTGTCCCGCGCGCTCTTCGAGCGCGAGCGGAAATTCCGCGCCGAGTCGCCTCGCAAATTCGGCCGCCACCGCGACGTCATAACCCGCGCGGGCGACGAGATAGAGGCCCAGGTAATCCGCTTCGGATTCCGCGTTCTCGACGCTCAATTCCCGACCGAGCAGCCCGTGCGCGAGCTCGTGGGCGAGTACGATCGCGAGTTCGTCGTCCGATTCCGCGAAGCGCAACATGCCGGAGTAGACGACCATGCGCGCGCCCTCTGTGTGGGCGTCCACGTTGTCGAGCACCGAGAGCACGGCCGGGCGAAAACAGCCGTTTCGGGCTTCGAACTGGAGGTCGAAAATCTCGCCACCGCGCTCGATCTTGAGTGCCGTGAAGGTCTTCGAATCCGCCGGTTTGCGTTGGTCGAGATACGCTGCCGTGTGCGTCTCGCGGCCGTCGATCTCGAGAATGGTGTCGCCCGACCGCAAACCCGCTTCGGCAGCGGGGTAGTCGGGTAGGATCCAGAGCACCTTCAAGAGATCCTCGACGCCGTGATCTCGATAGGCGGTTTCGCGATAGGCTTCGGGGAGTTCCGCAGAAGTGGCCGCCACGATTCCCGTGACCGGGCTTTGCTGGTCGTTGCAGAGCGCTGCACCGTGAAGGCGAATTGCGGAGCTCACCCGAATCAGTCGCTTCTGCCGTTCGAGCATCAACGCGAAGCCGAGGCGGGCGAGCCGTTCGCGCTGAGCGGTGACTTCTGCTTCGGAAAGCACCAGGTCGTTGGAATTCGCGGCGGACGCCGCCATCCAACTGATCGCGAGCGCGCCCGCAACAAACCTGTGCATGACGAGAGTATAGCCGCCGCACCGTTTCTGGAATTGCGCGTGTGATCGCGCTGAGCGGCGCCGCTTTTCGCTAGCGGGCGAAGCCGTTGGTTTCGCTTGCGTCGTCGCATGACCCCATTCTGGGGTCACGCTCCTAGCGATAGTCGTGTCCTTCGGGCAGGGGGCCGCGCTCGCTGAGGCCTTCGAGCTGCTGGACCCGAACGTGGGTGACGCCCTCCTGGTTCTGGATCGGCCCCTCGATCTGGACGATGGCCGAGTTGTGCAGTGGGATGCGAAAGCGACGGAAGATCTGGGGCGTGAGGATCGCGTTGGAGGTTCCGGTCTCATCCTCGAGGGTCAGAAAACAAAACCCCTTGGCGGATCGCGGTCGCTGGCGAACGATGATTTGTCCGGCGGTCTTGACCCGGCGTCCATCGGGCACGCTCTTCAGGTCGGCGGAGGATAAGATTCCCTTTTCGCGTAGCGTCGGTCGGAGATGGGTGAGGATCTGTGGGCCCGTGGTGAGGCCGCTGTGTCGATAGTCGGCGAGCGTCTGCTCGAACGCAGACATTTCGGGCAGCGGCGAAGCCTCCTCGGTGGGGGCTAGGCCCGCGAAGAGCGAATCGGGATTGCGCTCGAGTGCGGCCACCTGCCAAAGCGCCGCGCGCCGGCTGTGCGCGGCGCGATCGATGCTCGCGAGCGCGCCGAGTTCGGCGAGGGTGTCGATTTCAGCGCGCCGAAATGCCACGCGCCTGGTGAGATCGGCAACGCTGCCGAAGGCCGCGGCATTGCGCTCGACTTCGACCGCGCTGCCCGTCTCTCGGCGCAATCCGCTCGCAAAGCGCAGACCCAGTCGCACTGGAGGGGATGCTTCCGGGTAGCGTGGCGCTTCGAGCGTACAGCGCCAATCCGAGTGCGCGATGTCGATCGGCCGCACCTCGACACCGTGCCGCTGTGCGTCCTTGACCAACGTGGCCGGGTTGTAGAAACCCATTGGGTAGGCGTTGAGCAAGCCGGCCAGAAATGCGGCCGGATGATGGGCTTTGAGAAACGCCGACGCGTAGGCGATCAACGCGAAGGACGCGGCGTGGGATTCCGGAAACCCGTAAAGCGCAAAAGAGTGGATCCCGCGGACGATCGCCTCCTGGTCGTCACCGACGATGCCGCGTTCGTTCATGCCGCTTCTAAGCCGTGATTCGAGGCGATCCATGCGCTCGACGGAGCGCTTGAATCCCATTGCACGGCGCAACTCCTCGGCCTCGCCGCCACTGAAGCCCGCCGCCACCATCGCGATGCGAAGCAGTTGCTCTTGAAACAGCGGTACGCCGAGAGTGCGCGCGAGGATCGGTTCCAGGGACGGGTGTGGATAGGTGACCGGCTCGCGCCCCGCACGGCGATTGAGATAGGGGTTCACCATCTGTCCGACGATGGGGCCCGGGCGAATGATCGCGACCTCTACGACGAGGTCGTAGAAGCACGCGGGTTTCATGCGGGGCAGGGTCGCCATCTGGGCGCGGCTTTCGATCTGGAAGGTGCCGATGGTGTCGGCGCGGCAAATCATCTCGTAGGTGGTGGGATCGTCTGCGGGCAGATGGGCGAGGTCGATCGCTACGCCCTCGTGGTCGCGGACGAGTTCGATGGTGTCTTCGATGGCTGCGAGCATGCCGAGCCCCAGCAGGTCGATCTTGACGATTCCGAGGTCCGCACAATCCTCTTTGTCCCACTGCACGACGCGGCGCCCGGCCATCGTCGCGGGCTCGATCGGGACGACCTCGTCGAGGCGCCCCGCAGAGATCACCACGCCACCGGTGTGCTGGCCCAGGTGCCGCGGCAGCCCGCGCACGCGATCGACCAGGTCGAGCAGCGTGGCGATGCGTGGAGACCTGGGGTCGACACCAGCCTGTTCGAGCAGACTCTCGAGTTCGTCGAGCTTCTCGCGATGCTCGAGTCTCGAGATCGTCCTGGCGAGGCGGTCAATGGCGTCGGGTGCCACGCCGAGCACCTTGCCCATCTCGCGCACGGCCATGCGCGTGCGGTAGGTGATCACAACCGCCGTCATCGCGGCACCGCGCGCGCCGTATTTGTCGAAGACGTATTGAATGACCTTCTCGCGCGGTTCACCCGAGGGCAGATCGAGGTCGATGTCGGGCCACTCACCGCGCTCTTCGGAGAGAAAACGCTCGAAGAGCAGATCCATCCCCACCGGATCGACGGCGGTGATGCCGAGCGAGTAACACACGGCACTGTTGGCCGCAGAGCCACGCCCCTGGACGAGAATCTTCTGGTCGCGTGCGAACTGAACGATGTCGTGGACGATCAGGAAGTAGCCGTCCAGGCCGAGTTTCTCGATCAGGCCGAGTTCGTGTTCGAGTTGTGCGCGAGCACGCGGAGGGATGGGTGAGCCGTAGCGGGCGCGGCCTCCGCGCCAGGTGAGGTGTCGAAGGTAGGAGGCCTGGGTTTCTCCGACGGGAACGGGGTAGAGGGGAAAGCGGTAGCCAAGATTCTCTAGACCAAACGCGCAGCGCTCGGAGATCTCGCGGGTGGCGCGAACCCAATCGGGCCGATCGGCGAAACGCGCTGCCATTTCGCGGGGCGAGCGCAGATGCCGCTCTGCGTTGATGGCGAGGCGGCGGCCCGCTCGATCCAGAGAGGTCTTCCAGCGCAGACAGGTCAGCGCGTCGAAGAGTTGGCGCCCCTCGGGTCGCGCGTGGCACACGTCGTTGGTGGCGACCACGGGAATGCGCGCGGCTTCTGCGAGTGCTACCGCCCGGCGCCCCGCAGCCTCGCGGCGCGATCCAGATGGCGCGAGACGTCGACCCAGAGTCGACCGCGTCCGAAGATCGCGTTGGCGCGGTCGAGCACCGACATCTGGAGCGAGGCGTCTCCGCGCGCCAAAGCGGTGAGCCCTTTGGCGCACTCTTCGATCTCCTCCCAGCGATTGAGGGTTTCTCCTTTTGCCGCGCGTCGGTGGCTCGCCGTTAGAATTCGACACAGATTCGCGTATCCTCGTTGCGTTTCGACCAACAAGAGAAGGGGAGCTGGTCGCGCATTCGGGTCGGCGACGAGGACTTGTGCGCCGACGATGGCCCGGAGCCCCGCCGCGCTCGCCGCCCGGTGAAAGCGGGGGATGCCGTAGACGCCACCGACATCCCCGAGCGCCAGCGCGGGATAGCCGAGTTCTGCCGCGCGGTCGGCGAGGTCTTCGGGATTGGAAGCCGCCTCGAGGAACGTAAATGCGCTCTGGCAGCGGAGTTCGACGTAGTCGGAAGAGGGGAAGGGCACGCCTGATTTTCGCTTTAGTTTCGTCTTTTGGCAAATGGATCCGTCTGAAATCCCCCCAATCTCCTCGAGAATGGTCCACTTGCTCGGCCGCAGGTTATGATGCGTCGTGGTGACCGCTTTACCTCGTGTACTCATCGCCGAAGACGAGTCCCAGCTTCTCCGCGTGCTCGTTCGCGTACTCGAGAAGCGGGGATACGCAGTGGTGTCTGCGGCGGACGGCAACACCGCGATCGACGTGTTGCGAAAAACACCCTCGGAGATCGACAGCATCGTGCTCGACGCGGCGATCGGCCCCGATGGCGCGGGTGCCGTGCTCGAAGTGCTCGCTGCAGAGCAGCCGAAGACCGGTGTGATCTTGACCAGCGGCGCTGAGCTTTCGGATTCACTTCGATCCCGATTGCGCGCGAACGGCGGATCCTTTCTGCTCAAACCGTTTCCGCCGAGCGCGTTGGTAGAGGCGGTTGAACGCTCGCTCGTCAACGGGAGTGGCTGAATGAATTCGGTTGTCGTCGTAGGGGCTGGCCCCGCTGGCCTCAGCTGCGCGTGGGAGTTGCGCCGCGCCGGGCACGAAGTCGAAGTGCTCGAGGCGGGTGTTCGATCGGGCGGCCGCACGCGAAGCGAAGTTCGCGATGGGTTCACGCTGGAATCGGGCCCAGCGCGTTTCGATAGCGACGATCACAATCTGTGCGACGTCGCCTGGAAACTCGGGATCGGCGATCGCCTCCGCGAAATTCCCAGCGGAGGAGAGGTCGTTCTGCGCGAGGGCCGATTCCACCGCGCGGATTTCGACTCGCCCGCTACATGGGTCATGTCGCAGCTGCTTTCCGCGGGAGCGAAAGCGCGACTCTTGACCCTGGCTGCCGAGCTCAAGCTGATCTGGCGGAAGCTCGAACGCCAACACCCGGAGCGTGCCGCGGAACTCGACGGCGAAAATCTTTCGTCGGCGTTGGATCGCGTGGTGGGGCGGGAGTGCCTCGACAACTACATGGCACCCCATTTCGCGCGCCGCTTTGGTTGCGCGCCCGAGCAACTCTCTCGGGCTTTTGGTTGGATGGCGTTGCGGCTCGAGCTCGGCGGAGTGCGTCGACAGACCCTGAAGGGGGGAGTGGGTGTTCTCACCGATCGCTTGGCCGAAGAGGTTCCGCTCCGACTCGGCTGTGAGGTCGAGTGCGTCGAAACCGAAACCGATGGCGCGCGCGTCCACTACCGGCGCGATGGTCAAGCGGGATGGGTGATGGCCGACGCGGTCGTGGTTGCCTTGCCCGGCTGCGAGGTGGCGGCGCTCTGTCCCAAGCTCACCCCTGGTGAGCGCGGTTTCTTCGAGCAAGTCGACTACACGCGGGAGATCTCGGTATCGCTGATGTTCAAGAAAGCGCCACGGACGCTCTCCTTCGATTCGGCATCGTTCCCGCGATCGGCTGCGATGGGTCTCGCGGCGCTGGATGTCGAACATCGCAAACCCGGCTTCGCGCCTCCGGGTGCGGGCCTGCTGCGCGTCACACTCGCCACTCGCGCCACCGATCGACTCTGGGAAGCGGCCGACTCGGAGATCGTCGACTTCATCGACCGGGAACTCGCGCGCACACCGGTCGGAAACCTGAAGCCCGAGGATTACGCGATATCGCGCACGGATCCGATGCACCCGATCTTCCACCCGGGTTACCTCACGAGTCTGATCCGCTTCGGTCGCCGCATCGATCGCTCTCCGCGGCTCTTTTTTGCGGGCGACTACCTCGTCGGCCCAAGCCTCGAATCCGCGATCACCAGCGGCCTGCGCGCCGCGGCGAAGGTCCCTGGGGTGCGAGCGGGGTAGCGGGGACGTTGTTGAATAGTTGAATTGCGAACCTCTCGGTTCGCAATTCAACTATTCAACAACGTCCCCGTTTGCGTTGGACGCAGTGAGAGCGCGGCGCGCGGCGTCTAGCAGGGCCGGTGCGGCGGTCCCGTCGTCGCCGGCTCCGCTCCGGGTCTGCTCCGCGATCAACGCACCCATCACGCGCTGGCCTTCGTTGGTGAAGTGGATCCCGTCGTCGCGAAGCAACGGAGGGGTTTCACCCAGAGCGTCGAAGATGGCATCTGCTCCGAGGATCGCGACACCTTCCTGGCCGCTGAATTCTCGAACGATGTCCAGATAGGATCGGTGGATCGCGAGTGCGTCGTCTTCGGGCAGGAGATAGGCGTCCTTCACATAGCGCCGCTGGTTCTTCTCGACGAATCGGTACGGCGCAGCGATCAGCACGACCCGTCCGCCCTCCCGGACCACATCATCGATCATCGATCGCAGATTCTCGCGGTATTCGTCCCGCGGAACGCGAAAGGGCGGGGGATCGGGGCGGTGGTTCAGCAGGATGAGCAAGCGGAGGCGGCCCGGCCGCATCGATTGCTCGTACTGTCTGTCGGTACGGCCGGGTGGGCGCCAGTGATCGTTCCAGCCGAAATAGACCACGACGACATCGGGATCGGCGGCGAGCAGCTGCGATTGGAGCCAGCGAAGCCCTTGATGGGATGAGTAGCCGGGAACGCTCGCGTTGAGGACCTCCCATTCGTCGCTCCCGAGATCGGCTTGAACGAATGCCGAATAGGGGAGCCCGCTCAAGACGAGGCGCGAGCAGGAATCTCCCAGTACGATGAGCCGCCGGCGCGTCTCGCGCGGAGCGATCGGGGCGTCGGGGTGGACGAGATTGGCCGCGCGTTGGAAGCGCGGATTCCGATTCGGGCGGGGCTTCCAGAAGAGCGCTCTGATCGGGCGAAAGTAGCCCCGCTCCAGCGCCTGCTTCGCTCTCACGCCGAAAGCTCATCTGCGGCGTGAGCTGCCCGAAATCCGATCGCGCGCAGGAGCAGCTCGCCGGCCAGTAATGCGACCAACACGCCGAAAAGGACGAGGCCCGCTTTCTTCAGGAGCATCTGCAACGCGGTCGCTCCAGGATCGGATCCATCGCGGGCGCCGCCGTCGAACGAGCTACCGCAACGTTGCCCATCCTACCAGCAGCAGCAGAGGCACGCCGCTCCGCTGGTCGTAGCTGGATTCTGACGAACTCTCGTCCTCTGTGCCGGAGGCTCCGACACCCGTGATCGCCGGGCATTTCGACCCTGAAGCGCGATCAGGTCCCGTTGGGGACTGGCTGGCCTGACGGCACGCAGAGCATGTTCGGCTTCTTCACCGTCAACATGAACTCCCCGAATTGGTTCCCGATTGCCACGTTCCGCTTCTTGAACTGCGAGACCTTTGTCACCTTGTAGCAGGTCAGTTGGGAGCTGGGATCGTTGATGCCCCCGCCGTCCACGGACGTCGGAACTCCGAGTCGCGTCGGCCTCGTGAGCGTCACGTCCTCATTGATCCACTGATCCACGAGGCTCACCTCACGCTTTTCGAACCTCGTCGTGCCCGGTGTCGTCTTGGCCTTGTAGAGGTCGAAGTCGTCAGGGCCTGCGGGTGCTGGGGCGCCGGCCGCGGCGTTCATCGCCTCTTGCTCGGGGTCTTCAAACTGCACAGTGGGAACA
>PVMK01189092.1_pt1 | contig 20378 bp, 19 predicted proteins | sample 1853481 | NCBI WGS metagenome assembly PVMK01 (sample SAMN08533507, study PRJNA380276) | Marine sediment metagenome, whole genome shotgun sequencing project. | reverse complement strand
GTCTCAAAGCAATGAAATCGACGGTTAAAAGTATCCTTGGAAACGAGGAACTGCTTAAAGACTACTCCTTTGCGGGAAAAACCGACTCCCAGATAATGAATGACATGGTCCGCAGATCAGGACTTGATGACAACCCGGAAACACTCTCCAAACTTCTTGAGCAGACCTATATAGAAAAATTGAAGACCAATCTTAAAAATTCAGGCAATTTTAGAACATACCCTAATGTTAATGAACTCCTTGATAATTATCAAAAAAAAGAAGATTATGAACTCGCTCTCCTTACCGGAAACTTCGAAACCGGCGCAAAGCTAAAACTTGAACATGCCGGTCTTTGGAAATATTTTAAGTGGGGAGTTTTTGGCAACCTGTCAGAAGACAGGGTTCATCTGGCAAACGGATGCCCTGGAAACAATAACTGAAAAAGAAAAGAAGGTTAACACAAAAAATATATTTATTGTCGGTGACACAACAAACGATATAAGGTGCGGAAAAGCCATAGACGCAACTACAATTGCATTCACCTCAGGATTTGAGCCTGAGGAAAAACTCCGCACCTGCAGTCCTGATTTTATGGTATCCGATTTTAGCCAGCTTTATGATATCTTCAATAATAATAATTAAATGCAGGAAAAACAATGCCCTATGCAAAAATAGAAACAAACGTAAAACTCGACAGCTTAAAAGAACAGCAGCTGTTAAAAGCAGCCTCTGGTTTTTTTGCTACGCTGCTTGAAAAATCAGAAGAACATGTAATGGTATCTGTTTCCCATGAGACAGCTTTTATTTTTGGTAAAAACAGCGATCCAGCAGCATATGTGGAACTCAAGAGCATGGCTATCAAAGAAGAGCTGTGCACAGATCTTACAAAGAGAAATCTGCAGTTTTTTAAATGAACACCTGGACATTTTACCGAAACCGCATCTACATAGAGTTCAGCACAATTAACGGAAAGATGTTCGGATGCAACAACAAAACATTCTAGATGCCTCAGAAGAGCCGTTTAAGCTGAATTTGCCTGACAGAATAATCCACGGTGCACTCCACCTCCCCGGCATTAAAAGACCTCCCTATGTGATAACCTGTCATGGACTTTTCAGCACAATGGAGAGCGACAAGTTCACTGCCATAGCAGATGCGTTCACAAAAGCCGGTATTGCGACTATCCGCTTTGATTTCAGCGGATGCGGTAAAAGTTCGGGAAATATTTCTGACACCACCATTTCAAGAAGGATTGAAGAACTTGAAAAGGTTGTAGACTTTTCAAAAAACCATCCGGCCCTGGGTAAGAAATTCGGAATACTCGGCAGTTCGCTTGGAGGTTATGTCTCACTTTTTTTTGCTTCAGAAAACCATGTTGATGCACTTTCTGTCTGGGCAACACCATATGACCTTGCTGAAACATGCGATAACATCCCGGAAAATGATCTCAAGATATTAAATCAGTCTTTTTTTAATGATGCTCTAAAATATAACCTGTCATCAATTCTGCCAAAGATAAAAAATCTGCAGGTGATCCAGGGGAAAAAAGACCTTACCGTACCGTGGCAGCATGCTGAAAAAATATACAAGCCTGTTAACCAGCCCAAAAAACTTCTATTTTTTCCAGAAGGAGATCACTCAATAAGTGAAAAGCATGACCGTGAAAAGGCTGTAAATGAAAGCCTTAACTGGATTTTAAAAAGTATTAATTAGCGCTTAATAAAGAGAATATAAACTTAACATAATCTAATTATTCGACGATAAGTTTAGTATATGTTAAAATATGGATATAAAAAGAGAGATAAATTATGAAAATAAATCCTGAAAACATCATAAACGAGATCCTGCCAAAGGATATTCATAAATCAGAAAAATCTTCTGACAGTACTTTTGCTGATATCCTGAAAAATAAAATAGAAAATCTAAATGTCGCAAAATCCGGCATCGAAGAATCACTGCCTGTAAACAAAACAACCAATCTCCTGCTAATCCCACCTGTGGAGGAAAAAGAAGCTATCTCTCGTCTGGAAAAATTTCTTGATATCATGGAAGAATATTCTGAAAAACTCAATAACCCTAATTTTACCCCAAAGGACATTTCCCCTTTGATATCAAAAATAGAATCCGAACAGAGGGACCTCAGCGTGTTGGCTGAATCCTTTGACAAAAACAATGGACTGAAGGGGCTCCTTGATGCCGCGCTTATAAGATCAACTACTGAAGTTATAAAATTTAACCGCGGCGATTACCTGTAATTTACGGAGACATAATGTCTGATGCCTTTTCATCCGCAATCCCTGGGATATCTTCAAATGCGACCCGGGCGGCAGTCACTGCAAACAACATCGCAAATGCCAACACCTCTGGCTTTAAAGCCAGAGGTGTAACTGTTGAGTCTTCCGGCTCGGGTCGGCAGAAAACTCATATTACAAAATCCACTGAACCCGGTTCTTTACTGCCCAGACCTGATGGGCTTCCCGAAGGTTCAGAACTGGAAGAGACCTCAAATGTTGATCTGGCCGAAGAATTCGTACAGCTACAGCTCTCAGAACATGGCTACAGCGCAAATGCGGCAGTAATAAAAACACAGGGTGAAATGCTGGGTTCACTCCTTGACATGCTCGCCTAATCGACAGACCGAGAAAAACATAAACTTTTCTACACTTTCCTCGGTCAACAACCTATTTCAACCCTATATTCAATTACCGCAGAAACGTCATGGAACTGTATATTTTTTTACAGAATACACGGACATTCTTCTGCCAGATTTTTAACAAACATTAAATTTAACCTGTTCTTAAATGACTCTATATGTTATCTTTAAAAATAAATCAAAAACCACTATTGGTTAAAATTGAAAAGGATAAGGCCTAATGGAAGAAAAATTCCCGATTCTTATAGCAGATGACAACCTGGTGGCACGAAAACTTCTAGAGAAAACACTTGCAAAAGAAGGACACGAAATAGTTTCTGTTGATAACGGCAAAAAAGCTCTGGAAATGTTCAACGAAAGATTCTTTCCTATCGTCCTCACCGACTGGATGATGCCTGAAATGGATGGCCCCGCACTCTGCCAGGCCATAAGAAAAAACATTACTTCCAGCTATGTTTACATTCTCCTCCTAACCGCCAAAGCCTCCAAAGATGATATTATTTCAGGGCTTGAATCCGGAGCTGATGATTACCTGACAAAACCCATAAATAATGCCGAGCTGATCGCACGCCTTAATACTGCGGAGCGCATACTGACACTTGAAAAATCATTAAAAGATGCAAATTCAGCTATTAAAATACTTTCCATGACCGATAATCTTACCAAATGCTACAACCGCGGATATCTGACCCGTAAACTGCCAGAAGAAATAACAAGGGTAAGAAGGTACGGTGATTCACTTTCCCTGATATTCTGCGACATTGATCATTTTAAAAAGATAAACGATACCTACGGGCATCAAACCGGAGACGAAGTACTGATCGGATTTGCTAACGGCCTTAGCAAATCCATCAGAACAGATATTGACTGGATAGGCAGGTACGGTGGCGAAGAGTTTATTATTGTTCTGCCTGAAACGCCACTTGACGGCGCAGCCAGGCTTGCTGAAAGACTGCGAAAAGTTGTTGCTGATCACAAGATTACTACTGATGGAAATGATATCTCAATAACATCAAGTTTCGGAGTAACAGGCTTTAACAGTGAAACCCTTGACACAAAAATCTCTGCTGAAAAAATCATTGGTGCGGCAGACAAATACCTTTATCAGGCTAAAGAAACAGGAAGAAACAAGGTTATTTCAGGTCCGCTATAGTTTTGCCAGCCTAACCTTGTCTTATTTTCATCGCAGTTTTACTAAAAACTCAAAACATTATGACCATAATATAATAAATCTTTTCATCCTGAGCTGTAAAAAAACAACACGAACAGGAGATCATTATGTTCTGTCATAATTGCGGTTTTGAAATAAAAAATCAGGACTTAACCGAGTGCCCGGAATGCAGTTGCATTCTCTCCTCTGGACTTTCCTCCAGCAACAACCAGGGAAAAGAAGGGATATTTCAGGACATAGAAAATATTCTTAATAATGATGAGTTTTCGGAACAGTACGAAAGTACTGCTGTAGAGAAAAACCCTGAAGAAAAAGATCCTTTTAAGCTTGATTTTGAAACCGTGAATCAGAATGACCAGGAAACCAAAGTAAATAAAGAAAAACACTTTGCAGAAAGAGCCGTCACCAGTGAAGAAATGCCTGGCACAGAACATCTTTCGAACAGCTCAACCATGGAAAGGGAAGAGCGGTCAACGTTTGAAGAAGATGATGATGATGAAACAGGTGATGAGATAGAACCTAAAAAAACCTCAAAATTCACATTTGTACTATTTTTCGTATTCTCCTTTATAATTGCTGCCGGAGCAGGAGTCCTGTACCTCAAGTCAAAACAGCCTGCTTCTCCCGCATTCCCGAAAGAAAATGCTGCAATTTATGAAAATAAAAAATCCTTCACCATGAAAAACAAAGCCGTTCAACCGGCTGTAGAGAAACCGAAGGCTGAAGAAACACCAAAAACTCCTGAGCAGCCGACTATGAAAAAAGCTTCCTCCGCCAATAAAAAAGCAGATGCCATCAGTAAAAAAGCAGAACCAAAAAAGAACAAAACCGATGAAAAAATATCTGAAAAAGATAATTCATGGACAACTTATGTTTCGGGCAAACAGTCATATTACACCATTCAGGTCAGCAGCGTATCTAACCGTTCCTTCGCCCGGGCAAATCATAACATCCTAAAAAATAAATACCCTGCGTACGTTCTCTTAACCAAAAATAAAGAAGGAAAAATAATTTACAAACTTAGAATTGGAAAATATGAAACTGCGGCAAAAGCAAAAAAAGCTGCAGAAATTTTTTACAAATACGAAAAAATGAATTATATTATCCTAAAATCAACTGCTGACATAGACTTGTAACTGCCGTGAGCATAAAAGCCTATCAACTTCTGAAAGGGAATTTAAAACCCGATGAATAGAAAAACCATATTATTAATTACCTTTCTGACATGCGCAGTCTGGCTAAGTCCCGGCAATTTACTGGCTCTTTCTCCCAAACCGCTTAAGACAAAAAACTACTACGCTGAGCTTAAACCTAAAAAAGAACATTCAAAAACAAGCAGAGAAATAATTAAGGGCCTCCAAAAGCATCATTACCGCCAGCAGGAAATTAACGATGAACTGTCTTTAATGGTTTTTGACAGTTATCTGAAAGCTCTTGACCCTGAAAAATTGTATTTCCTTTCAAAAGACATAAAAGAATTCAAGGCTTACAGCCTTGAATTTGACGATGCTCTGAAAGCAGGAGATTTGGCCCCTGCCATGGAGATGTTTAACCTTTACCACAAATACATGATCGAAAGGATAATTTACACAATTAACTACCTTGAAAAGGGTATAGAAAACATTCGTTTTGATATTGATGAAAGTATTATTATTGACCGCAAGAAAGAGCCCTGGCCTAAAAACAAAAAGGAAAGAACAGATCTCTGGCGCAAACGCCTTAAAAACACAATATTAAGCCTGAAACTTTCCAGCAAACCGGGTGATGAAATTAAGGAAATACTGCTCAAACGCTATAAGAACCGGCTTAACAAAATACAGCAGTTTAATAACGAAGATGCCTTTCAGTTATATATGAATTCAGTAGCACAAATATACGGGCCGCACACACAATATTTTTCTCCCCGCGACACTGAAAATTTCAACATTAACATGAGCCTTTCGCTTGAAGGAATAGGCGCGGTGCTTCAAAGTGAAAATGAATATACAAAAGTAAAAAGCCTGGTAGCCGGCGGACCGGCGGAAAAATCAAAAAACCTTCATGCCGGAGACCGTATATCCGGTGTGGGACAGGACGAAGACGGAGAAATTGTTGATGTTATCGGCTGGAGAATAGATGACGTTGTCGAGCTAATCCGGGGACCGAAAGATACTGTCGTACGCCTGGAAATAATTCCATCGGATGCAATTGATGAACATAAGACAAAGATAATTAATATAGTACGTAACAAGGTAAAACTTGAAGAGATGTCCGCAAAAAAAAGAGTTATGAAATTTGAAAAAGACGGAAACAGTTACAAGGTGGGAATAATAGATATACCGGCTTTTTATATGGATTTTAGCGCCTACCATGCGGGAGACCCGGATTTTAAAAGTACCACACGGGATGTAAAAAAACTCATAAAAGAACTCTCGATGAAAAAGTTGACGGCATTGTGGTTGACCTTAGAAATAACGGCGGAGGCTCTCTCCAGGAGGCCAACGATCTTACCGGACTTTTCATAAGGCAGGGACCTACTGTACAGATAAAAAACACAAAAGGTAAAATAGAAATACTTGGAGACATGGATTCGGAGATATCTTATAGAGGTCCGCTTATGGTTCTTGTAAACCGAATGAGTGCATCTGCCTCAGAGATTTTTGCCGGGGCCATTCAGGATTACCAAAGAGGTATTGTTGTCGGCGGTCAGACCTTCGGCAAGGGAACGGTTCAGTCTCTTATCTCACTTGACAGAGGTCAGCTTAAAATAACAACCGCAAAATTTTACCGTATTTCAGGAGAAAGCACCCAGCATAAAGGTGTTATTCCTGACATCATTTTCCCCGGTTTCTTTGACCATATGGAAGATGGTGAAAGCGCCATGCCAAACCCCCTTCCCTGGGACAAAATTGATTACGTCCCGCACAATGGATGTTTAAACCTGGCTAAAGCAATCTCCGAACTGGAAGATATGCACAAAAAAAGGATAATCACCAACCCTGATTTAAACTACCTGGTTAAGAAAATTGAATACTACAAATCTGAAAAAGAACAAAATATTCTTTCCATTAACCAGGAAATCAGAGAAAAAGAACTTGAAGAGACAGAAAAGTGGCAGCTTGAAATTGAAAACAGCCGCAGAAAAGCAAAGGGGCAGGAACCGATTACAAAGATTGAGGATCTGGAAAAAGAAGCCAACGGAGAAGATGAAGAGCAAGACAAAGATATCTCAGCAAAAGAAGATCCCCTGCTTGATGAAACTGCAAATATCATGATTGACTTTCTGTCTATGAAAAACCTTGAGAGCTATTCACAGTTTATTCAGCAGCAGTAATTTGAATAACCCGAATGTAATCCGCAGCAGAAAAACATATTTTACTTAAATTACACTTACCGCTGTCCGAACGGTAATAAGCTCCTTTTTTTAATAAGAACGTGCTTTGGGTTGCAGGAGGTATAGGCTGAGTACGATTGTCCTTCTGTAGCGGGCTTACCCTGCAAATAAGGAAATTCCTTTTCATGAAAGACAGAAGGTTATTTATTCGAAGGACGTCTCGCCTCCCAGCCATAATCAACATAGGAACACTCAACATGATTCCCGGTCAGCGTAATATCGTAAAAACCTTCTTCCGTACCATACCAGTGTCCCCGCCACCACTTTCCGCAAACCGCACCACCAATGATAAACGTCGTCCCTCGCCATCGGATCATTTCATTAACATGCAAATGTCCCTGTAGAACCAGGATTAAATTATGATCCTCCAGAATTTTTAAGACTTCATAATTGTTGACAATAACCCGGTTGGGCGGTGCCGCAAAAGTGGCTCCTTTAACGGCACTGTAAAAAGATGTCAGCAAGGGAATATGGGTAACGATAATAACAGGTGTATTTTTTGAAACTGTTGAAAGATCCTCTTTCAACCACTCCTGCTGATGGAAATTAATAAAGCCCTGGTATAGATGCTTACCTCCGATTACCCGAGTAGAATCCAGCACAATAAAATGATATCCCACTGCATCAAACGAATACCAGGTCTGTTCCAGTCCCATTCTCTCTAGAAACACCTTCCTGGGATTATTTGCGGCAGGCGTTCCATCAACCGGTATGGCTGCCGTCATATCGTTGTTTCCCAATAGCAGGACAAATATCCGCTTTAATCGCCCGGTGCATTTTCATATAAGCATCCCATCTCGGAGCAGTCTTTGATGCGGCAAACTCAAACCCATCTGTAATTAGATCGCCGCCGGCAACAACAATATCACTTTTCCTTGAATTAATGGCATCTGCCGCCAGGGCCATCGCTTTAGGTGTATCCCATTCTGTTCTGGCATGCACATCCGTATAAAAGGCCAGGCGAACAGATCCAACATCCGTTCCGCGTATTGGCCAGACCCATTTTTTTGAGCAACCTCCGGTAAACAGGACCAGTCCGCCCATCAGTTTATTAAGAAAATTTCTGCGAGTCATTGATATTGTCATTTTAACAATCCTCCTTTTCAAAGGCTCAAATATCGCAACAGTGTTTCAATCCGAGCATTTTAGTAACTACCGGTCTTCAGGTAGTGCTTCGCCTTCAGGTCTTTTTCCCAAATACCAGCGAAAAAGTGTTAATCCCAGTATCAAGGCCACAAAAAAAGCGGCAACCTGTTGTTCTTTCACCCGCGTGATTAAATCCCTCGAAACCGGGCTGTCATAGAAATCGTCCTGTAAAAAGTGTTGCCGGGCCAGTGCCGACTGCTCATCTGTCCAGATATAGTTAGAATGTTTAAGGGTATTGTAAAAATATTTTTTCATAATCAGGTTTTCACGCAAAGCTATGGTGAGACCCGGGGCATACCATTTCGAATTATCTCCAATTTCCAATGCCTTATCAAAATATCGATCTCTACGGAAAAGATGTACCCGGGCTTCATGGACAAAAGGATCCGTAATGGGAGTATAGGAACCCAGAAAAAGTGAGTATAATTTCTCATCTTGAAACTTGTTCAATATTTTCGCTGCTTCAACAGCCCGGGTTTGATCAACTTGTTTAAGTTCATGAGGTGTAAATCGAGACCGAAACACTCCGACTTCCGAATCCTCATAAAGATACCCGTATTCTAACATGACACTTTCATTATACTTAAGAAACTCTAAGAAGCCTATCCTTTCTGAGACCCAGACAATTCGCGACGGTGTCATTAACAGGCTGCCGCCCAGGGCTACGGCCGCTGCCATAGTCAGACTACACATAAACCGCAGATTTCCCCGGCTGATTCCCCGTAGGATAAATACCGGGCGCAATCCTTTTGCAATCGCAACTTGAACTAATGCGGCTGAAAGTAGATTCAGTCCGATATCTGTAATATCCCATACCCTGCGAGGCATCATCCACTGGATAAACTCATCGATTATCCCGATACAGCCGCAAATAATTGCTCCGGCAATAAAAATACTGGAATCTTTGAGCCGATGAGTCAGCGCTCGATAGACCAGTATTCCCAGCACACCGAACAGGATAAAGTGTACCGATTCCTCCGGCGCCTGTTTCCCCAGGTCCAAGGTATAGACAAAGAAAACACCAGCAACTGCAATTAACCAGAAATAACTGATGCAAGAGTTCAATCGAAAACGATAAACATAAACTAGAGCAACTGCCAATGCCGTAATTGTTACAGACATAACCCCGTAGGTAAACAGGTCTCTGCCCCAGGTCTGGTAAACATATTGCTGAATCAGCCGGGCCATCGGTATGACGGAGAAGATATATAGCGTCCAAACAGCCACGTATAACCATGACAGCCACTGCTTTTCCTTCGGCGGACACTTAATCATCTTTTTGCCTTTCAGGTTTATTCAATAGCTGTATCATGATCAGTCGAGATTTAATCTTCAGCAGAAAAACATATTTTACTTAAAGAACACTTATCACAAATCGGTTTTCTGGCAGCACAAACCTTCCGGCCGTGACTGATCAAAAGATAGTTCATATCGATCCAGTCTTTCCTTTTCACAATAGCCATCAGATCTTTTTCTATCTTATCAGGGTTTTTTTCATCGCTCAAACCAAGCCGGTTTGATAAACGTTTTACGTGAGTATCAACAGCAATGCCTTCTGCTTTACCGTATGCACTTGAAAGGACAATATTCGCTGTTTTTCTGGCAACACCGGCAAGGCTTATAAGATCTTCCATACTGTCCGGTACTTTACCATTATAAACATCACAAATTCTTGCTGAACAGCTTATAATATTTTTTGCTTTATTTCGGAAAAAACCGGTCTGGCGAACCTCCAGTTCAAGAACCTCCTGCTTTGCCCTGGCAAAATCAGCCGGTTTTTTATATTTTTTAAAAAGAGATCGGGTTACCTCATTTACCTTTTTATCTGTACACTGGGCTGAAAGAATGGTCGCTATTAAAAGCTGAAAATGTGTTTTATGGTTAAGAAATATTATCGTCTTCCCATATTCTTTTTTCAATAATGCTACAATTTCTCCGGCTCTTTTTCTGTTATCCTCTTTTCTCACGGCTATTCCTTAATTTTTTTTGGATGCTTGTATCACTAAAATTCCTGAGAATCCGCTCCAGCTCTTTACCCTGCTAACTATATGAAAAAACCTTATTTATGTCAATGAACAGAGCTGACTTGAACAGAACTGACTTATCATTTTGTAAATACAAAGCATACACTAATATTTAACATACACTAACTTTACTTTTCTTGAACATTAATCGATTGTCTGTTACTAATTATAAAATAAATAGTTAACAAGGCCACTAGCAAAAGGGGAACAGTTATGAGTAATTTATGCGGATGGACAGGATCGTTTTTGAACATTGATCTTTCATCGGGAAACATTGAAAAAACATCTTCAGAACAATACATAAAAGATTTTATCGGAGGTAGGCTTCTGGCTTCCCGAACCTACTGGGATGAGGTTTCTGAAAATGTTGGCGCGCTTGATCCTGGAAATGTGCTGACGCTTATGCCCGGTCCTTTAACCGGCACCCCGTCAACAGCCTGCTCTCGATGGGTAATAAGCGCAAAGTCCCCTCATTCTTATCCGGACCAGTACGGATTTGGCAATGGCGGCGGTCTCTTTGGCGCAGAGATCAAACGTGCAGGGTATGACGGTATTATTATCAGAGGAAAAGCAAAAAACCTTTCCTATGTTTTGATTGAAGATGACAAAATTGAGATAAGAGATGCAGCCGGGCTAAAAAGGCTTGACACAACCAAGACCATGGAAAAACTGAAAAGTATCCATGGCGCTTCTTCACGGCCTTTATGTATCGGACCCGCTGGCGAGAACCTGATACGCTTTGCCATTGCATCATCCGATCAGGGAAGCAGTTTTTCAAACGGCATGGGCGCAGTCATGGGCTCAAAAAATCTTAAGGCCGTTGTTATTAAAGGCAGCAAAAAAGTTAAAATAGCCCACCCTGAAAAACTAAAAGAGATTAATAAAAAAATACGTGACTTTCGGGAGGGTCAGAACCAGATCCTGTCTGTGACAGAGCCTATGATTCAGGGAATAGACAAAACCCAGAGCACGCCCTGCTACAGCTGCCCTTCAGGATGTGTCCGCTCGTATTTTAAGCATAGCTCAGGCAGGGAAGAAATAAGACAGACCTGCGCCGCGGCATTCATGTACCTGCCCTGGGACAAGAAATATAATGAAGAGTCCACTGAAAACTCTTTTCTTGCCACCTCGCTTTGCGACAGGAACGGTCTCTGCACAGCTGAAATGAGTAACATCATGTACTGGCTTAACAACTGTTATAAAAAAGGACTCTTAACGGATGAGGAAACTGGAATTCCCATTTCAAAAATCGGCAGTCTGGAATTTATTGAGACTCTGGTTGACAAGATAGTTAACAAAAAGGGTTTTGGAGAACTGCTGGCACTGGGAACTAGACGGGCATCCATTGAAAAAGGGAAAGCAGTTGAAGCTGAAGCACTTAATCATATCCGGCCCTCAGGCTATGTCGCGGATTCCTACGGAGGAAGACTCTTCTTTACCAACGCGCTTTTTTACGCAACCGAAAACAGAAACCCGATTATCCAGCTCCATGAGTTCAGCTTCACTGTTTTAAAATGGATGCTCTGGCATGTCACGGACGGCACCATGTCCCAGCTTGACACCGAAAATTTAAGAAAAATAGCCAAGCGCGCCTGGGGCAGTGAAAAAGCAGTAAATTTTACCACCTGCGAGGGAAAAGCGCAGGCCGCCTTCATCATCCAGAACCGTCAGCATGCAAAAGAGAGCATGGTGGCTTGCGACCGTTTTTATCCCCTGCTGGACACAGACAAAACAGACGACGGAGTGGGAGACACCTCCCTTGTACCTCAACTCTTTGAAGCCGTCACCGGAGAAAGCATGAGCGAAGACGACTATTATAAAACAGGCGAACGCTCAATGAATCTTCAGCGCGCCATAATGGGACGTGAGGGAACAATCGGAAGAGACCATGACAACATTAATGAGTTTAACTTCACCGAAGGAAAAGAGATTGAAGAAGGCATGATTGGACTGTTTAACCCTGACCTTGAATTCCCGGGCACAGGAGATGAAATTATTTCCAGAAGCGGAAAAGTCCTTGAACGGGCCGACTTTGAAAAGATGAAGGATGAGTACTATACATTCCGGGGCTGGGACGTTGAAACCGGCCTTCAGAACAAAGACAGATTAAACGACCTCAAACTATCTTTTGTAACTGACGAACTGGAAAAGAAAGGCTTTCTGAAGTAAGAGGCCCTTCATTTTCTCAGACATAAACCCTTTATTCTTAAGTTTGCGTATAAAAAGATTGATATTATCTGTAATATTAGTATATATATACTTCACTTAAGAAACATTAGCCTGCAAATGGTTTTCTTTAAAATTAATGTTTTAATCAATCAGGAGAAATAGCATTATGGTTAAACTGTTAAAATTTTTAAAGGTTATACTGCTTATCTTTGCTGTTGTAGTAATAGGTTTTTACGGCACCTATAAATACAAGAACAAACGCATAAAACCCGATTACTACGAGGTCTACAAAACACAGGACACTGTTCCTGTAGGAAAAATCGGTGTTTTTGCCGTGGGCCTGATCATGCCGGAAACCCTGGAGGACCCGCAATTCTTCTACAACATCGCCCATAAAATATTTAAAAATATTATACCCTGGCCTTTCCGGCTTTTTGCATACATGGATAAAGGTGTCGCCCTGTTCGACCCTGAAAAGTACCTTGAGGAAGAAGAGTTCACCCCTACAAAACTCATCGATATGGAGGGTAATGACAAATATATTGATGGTGAGCCCTATATTGAAAAATACAAGCGCGGTGAAGTTGTATGGGGTCCGCCATCTAAAATGATACACAAAGACAACGGCTATTTTATTTATACCGGTGCCAAAGGCGGTATACCAACACTTGTTGGTAAAATGATTAACAAGGCACGGGTCTGGTATTATGACAAAGGCATGAAACAGAAGAAACTGCCGCACTGGGAAGAATCATTTAAGGTTATTAACGCAGCCTTTGATAAAGCTGGAAAAAAATATGACGATGTTATGTTTCGTTCTGAAAGCAGCATGTATTATCATGAAATGAAAACAAAACTCTATGAACTTCTTGATGCGGGATGTGACACCATTGTTCTTATTTCTCCCATGGTCATTTACTCACATTTTGAAGAGTTCAACTCAAGCTTTTATCACTCTTTTGAATATATCCACGAATGGCAGCAGGAAAATCCCGGCAAAAAAATAAAAGTCGTCATGGCCCCTCCGATGGGTAATTTTCAGCCAGCCCGCCAGGCCTTCCTGGACATGCTCAAAGACCGGCTTGACACCCTGCCCAAGAACTCGGATGTGTTTGTGGCCGTAACCGTTCACGGAATGCCGTGGGACAACTTCCAATGGGAAGCCTGGCTGGAACTGGCTCCGGTATACAGAGACAACCTGTATGAAGAGGTCAAAGACCTCTTAAAGAACTATGAATTTAAAAGGACAAAGACCATCCTCTGCCAGGATGAATTTGCCAGCCATGTCTGGGATCATGACAACAACTATCTTGCAACCCGTGAAGCCTATCAGATTGCCATAGATGAGAAATATGATTATGCCATCGGTCTACCCATAGAATTTTTCGCGGAGAACTCTGACACCCTCTTTTATCATGCCATAAAAAATTACGAAAACTTTGACGAGTATGACATTTATAAACAGTTTGACTACCCCGACTGGTCAGTCCCCTTCACCATGGAATTTAAACAGAAGGATACACGCGTCATCTATAACGGCGTGCCGGTAGGCAAGTATCAGAAGCATATCATCGAGGCCTTCTATCTGGCCATCGATTCCATACTGGCACAGAAGGAGTAATTTTTTCTAAAACAAATAATAGTCTAAAGAGCCTTCCTTTCAAAAGGAAGGCTCTTTTTTATTACAAGTTCCAGAGATACATAAACTGTACGGGAAGCTTTTCAAAGGGGCTGTTATCACCAAGGCTGAATATGTTTATGGTCGCCTGTGAATAGATGTTATTCTTATATTCTCCGGAACGCCGGTAGGTAACAACTCTGGCATCAGTAATATCCGCCATTTTTTTTGCCTTAAAAATAGCCGCATCAAGATAGCCGATCGAATCAATCATTTTGTGTGAAAGGGCCTGGTCTGCGGTAAATATTCTTCCGTCAGCAAGAGGTCGAAGTGTCTCCAGAGAAAGTTCTTTCCGCCCCTCATCCACAGCCGCCAGAAACTTCTCATACATGGTGTTTATAATCTCCTGCATGATCTTATTTTCTTCTTCCGTCATGCTGCGAAGAGGAGAAAGGATATCCTTCTTATCACCGGATGCAATCGACTCTTCCGCTACGCCAAGTTTGTCCATGAGCCCCTTTATGTTCAGTTTCATCACGATTACACCGATACTTCCCGTAATGGTCGTTGGGTGGGCAATAATCGTATCAGAAGCATTTGCGATATAGTAAGCCCCTGAGGTCGCAACATCCATCAGGCATGCAACTACAGGAACCTTCTTCTTCTGTTTAAACTTTTTAATCTCCTGATAAATAATATCACTTGCCGTGACCGTCCCTCCGGGACTGTTGATCTTCAAAATAACGGCTTTTATATGTTTGTCTTTTGCCGCCTTATCCAGCTCCTCTTTTAGCCTGGCCACAACAGAAGGCGCATGTTTTTCACGAAGCATTGAACGTTCCGGCGTATTTGTGATCACTCCGGAAATATTCAAGATCAGGATTTTGTTCCTTCCCCGGCCTTCTATTTTCTCCTCCAGCAAGGGCCGGGTCCGAATATCAAGGGGAATGGAAATAAATGCGCAGCTGTTTAAAAAAGCAAATAATATACAAAGCAGAAACATTATTGTTTTTTTCATTTTCTTCTCCGTTAAATAATTCTACTTAAATTTCCACGATCACCAAAAACCATTTCATTTAAAAAACGAATACCTTGTCTACAGTTCTGTCTTTTACCTTTAATTTCCCATTTTGTCAAAACCTGTTATTTCTCATTTATATCGGTCGACAAAAATAATTCTACACAAATACGGGCAAACTTTTATCACAAACAATATGAATAATTATAACCTTTATTTTAACTACCGGCAAACTCCAGAAACCTTTTGGATTCTTTCTGGTTTCCCAGGTGGGAATAAATCGTGCTGATTTTATTAAAATAGTTTTTCTGGTTACCTGGATCAGTTTTGGCCAGATTTAAATATATCTCAAGAATCCCTGTAGAATAATCACCCGCCGCAAAACCGGTTTCAGCGTAACGCTGCATAATGTACGGATCGGATCTTTTACCGCAACCCTGGCATTTGCTCATTATTTCACCATATACAGCCCTTGCCTCTTCATTTGAACCCATCGCTTCATAGGTTTTGGCCAGGAATCTGGCAATATTTTCGTCCCAGCCCTTATTCTCAAGCACCTTAAGATAAATCGATACGGCTTCATCAAATTTCTTCTGGTGAAAACAGGTTTCCCCCTGAAGTATCTTTATGGGAACCAAATCTAAAATCTCCGGCAGACAAGAGGAAAGAAGTTGTTGCGCCTTATTAAACTCCCGTTTTTCCCACAGAATCTCACACAAAAGCGAATAGGATTTGGTATAGTCTGGGTGCTGAGAGATAAAACCTTCAAGAAGGATACTTGCATCATCTGGCATTCCAAGATTAATCTTTGCCGTGGCAAGCTCAAGAGGAATAAAACTCTTTTTATCCGGCTGTTCATCCATAGCAAGTTCTAATTTCTCAGCAGCCGTTTCAAAATCACCGTTATGGAGTGCCACATACCCTGCTTTAAAATTATCACCATAACTTTGATACGCTTTGTTTTCTTCTGCGGCCAAAGAATTTATGATCGCGCCAAAGTGTTCATCTTCCGTGTGAATAAATTCTTCATCTTCGTCCTCGTTATTTAGGGGAATCATTTCAATGTTTTCAGTTTCTCCGGATTTTTCCCTTATTTCCTTAACCCTGTTTTCTATCTTTAAAGCCAGCTCCTTATCTTCAGTTAATCCTGCCGCAAGATCAAATAGCTCTTCTGCTTCATCAAAAACACCCGCGAAATAAGATCTTCACCATTAATTACATGCAGCCGGGCAAGGGCTTCTTTTGCGTTAATAACTTTCTCAGCCAGTTTTATCCTGTAATTCGGATCGTCGGAGGATTTACTGTCAAGCTTGCTAAGTGCTTTTTCATAATCTATTATTGCCAGACCGTATTCCAGATTTTCAGCATATTTGTCACCTTTTCTTTCAAGCTCTTCAGGAGACTTGCCGGAAAAAATTTTTAGAAAACCCATATAACCTCCTTTATTAAACAAACAGAACACCATTATCTTATTTTTTTCATAAGACCTGTTCATGGTGTTCATGGTTGTGGAGAGACTGTCGGTTTCTGCTATTTATAGGACAAGAAGTAGACTGCTAAAAAAACGGAATTAACAAGAACAGAAAGCGCTGATACTTAGAAAGACTCAGACCCTCCAGCGCCTCCCGTACTTAACCGTTGTCAAAAATATTATGAATTCTGCTCTGTATTCTCTTTTGCGCTTTCAGTATAATCAATTTTTGCTGCGCTGCGCAGTGTTTCAAGATAAGCTGCAACTTCTTTACTCTGTTTTTGAGTCTCTAAATAAGTTGAGATCTTGTCTTTAACCTGCTCAATCGGAGTCGTACTGGCTTCTGTGCGGCCGGTTAGTTTTATAATATGAAAACCGAACTGGGTCTCTACAACATCACTTACCTCATCTTTTTTGAGATTAAACGCAACATCTTCAAAAGCTTTCACCATTGCTCCCCGCGGGAAAGACCCGAGCTCTCCACCCTTTTCTTTGCTTGGGCAGTCAGAATGCTTCCGGGCGAGCTCAGCAAAATCATCGCCTTTTTTTATTTTTTCAAGCACGGCCTGAAGCTCGCTTTGCTTTTCCTTTTTAACTTCATCCGAAGAATCAGGCTCAAGACTGAGCAGAATATGAGAAGCCTGAATCTGTTCGGGAACACTGAAGTTTTCAGGATTTTCCTTATAGAACAGATTTATATCTTCATCAGTCACTGTAGTCGCGGTCAACTTACTTTTTAACAGCTTTTCAATTCTGTAGTTTTGTTTAATATCTTCTCTCAGCTTTTCTTCAGACATTCCCATCTGCTCCAACCGCTCTTTGAATTTTTCAGGTGTTTCAAACTGGGCAGAAGCTTTTTTTACTTCCGCATCTATCTCTTCATCCGATGCTTCAATATTTTGCTTGTCCGTCTCTTCAAACAGAAGCTGCTTGTTGATAAGACTTTCCACAGCCTGTTTTTTAAACTGCGACTGCAGCTGAACCATCTGCTGCGGAGGAACCCGGCCCTGATACTGCATCAGAATATTCTGCAGTTCTTTTTCAACTTCCCCCTGTATAATGTCTTTACCGTTAACACTTACAACTACGGAGTTTTCATCAACCTTTGTTTCAGGCTTAACAGCATTCATCTCCGGCTCTGCTGCAGAAGGCAAAACAGCGGGTTCTTCTTTTTTATTACAACTCATTACTGCAAAGATACATATAGCAACAACCAGCAATTTCATACCAACACCATTCATTTTTGACTCCTTCTCTAAGGAAACCACAGGATTAAAGAAAATCGCGCGGCTCAAAGTAAATAATTTTCTGAATTTAAAATTCAGCACCTTATACATAATTTATACATTTATATGCTATTACGAATAGTAATACAAGAAATGATTTAAGCAAAAGTATTTTCAGAACTATTGATAGTCAGAATCTATATGAATTATAGACACTTTTAAATATTTGGCGTTATGTTGATTCTGGGATTTGTTCAGATTGCTCATGGTTATGTTTTTTTAGGAAATTTCTGGATTAACAGCTTTATTTATGCTATTTGAACTAAAAAACAAAACTGCAAAGGATAAGAAAATGATCCATCCAGAAAAAAATAAAATTGGTGTAATATACGTTCTTCACGGCGGATTTACCAGATATACTCCGCAGCATATCTGGGACTCTGCCGTACAGATGTTCTCATATGATCCAAACCATCCGGTTAACGACATGGTAATCTGGAACTCTGAACTCTGGCCCATGATCGGACAGTCAGAATTCTCAGTAAAGTTCTGCAAGAAATACGAGTTTGAATACGAAAGAATCGGCGGAGACGACCCTTTTCCTGAACAAAGTGAAACGCAACTTGCACAGCTGAAATCTGAACTGGACAAAAACAGCCTTGGGATCGAATTTGAAGTCGACAGCGCCTGCTGGATGTGCGGAGACAAGGTAGAGCACTACCCCTGGCCCCGTTTTATCTATAACCCGCCTCCTGACAAAAAAGACAGGGTAACCTATTGCGGTGAACAGGAAGAAAACGGCCCCTGGGAGGGCTGTAACCCTGAAAGATATAATGTGGACGGCCCTGCAGAACGTCTCCTGAAAAAGGGTGTGTCTCAAATAATGATAATTGATATGACCGTGGGCAGCGTACGTTTTTATAAGACCTATGATGTTGTACAGATGACAAAACGCGTCCTTGAAAAATGGAATAAAGACAACAACACCGCCATTCCCCTTCACTGGGTAAATGACCCCACAGACTTTATGGAAAGAACATATCCTGAAAGATGAAGGCTGGACTTCAATGCTTGGGCCGCCTGAAAAACCCGTACAGCTTGATATTAAAGAATCGCCAAACCCGGTTGCCTTTGATCCGGAACTTGCAATTCTCCACGTAGAAGGGCTGGAAAAAAGCTTTTCTAAATCTGTTTCTGATTCTGACACAGGAATCCTCATATTTAATCACGGTATGTTTGACCCCAACCGTCGCTTCTTTGACCCAAAGATAGATGACACCAATGTGCTTAACGATAACATAAAGAAACTATTGCTTGAGCGTCATTCTGAGATAAAGGCAGAGAATATCATCGGTGCCTATGGCGGCGTAAAACAGCTAAACCCTGAAAATAATCTACTGGAAAGAACCCGGGAAATGCGGGGCGAGGAAATTGCGCACTCTTATATGTATAATACAAACAGAGACCTGCCGAATAATGAATGGGGGCACCGTTACTGGGACGCGCTGGAATTCCTGAAAAACCAGGGCGTAAAACATATTGTGGTGGGATTCTCACAAGTCGTATCGGATTCTGTTCTTACCCTGGTCGAGATGCCAAACCAGATCGGAAAAGAGGTCGGCGTAAAAACATGGACAAAATATGCACAGAAAGATTTTGAAAATTATCCGGGCATCGGCCACCCCTTTACTGAATACTGGGGAAACTGGATCAACACAGATGGTCTCGGCACAAAATATTCCCTAAAGATGGGCGGAGAAGAGGGTCTCCCGTATCCGCCTCCTCGCCAGACACCTCTTGATGAAAAAATGGACGACATGGATCCGTCTCTTGCTTTTGACCTGAGCGATTACGGACACCTCGGGTACGATTCTGAAAAAGGGAAACCAAACCCTGATAAACCGGTACAGGATCAGTACACCGGCACCTGGGATTTCTACGTGCCACCGGGAAGAGATATCAGGCTGGCAAAACTTCTTGCAAAACATATCTTTAAAACAGCAGAAGAACTTTTGTAAAAGCAGGAATCAAAACTACCCTACCATATGACATAATTCGTGATGTCATATTTTAGCACGTAATATTGATTTTAGGTTTTGTTAAGGTTGTTAGTGGTTATATGTAACGCTAGAGTTGAGATGCGCAGCTTTAAGCTCGTCGATTTTTCAAGAGCATTGTTAGGTTAATTGTTGTATTGATTTTCACAATATGAGCCAACGGATTTATCTTTACAACCAGTCAAGAGTGTAGCCCTGCCCCCTGTTTATTTTATAATCCCTGAGATTCCTGTTTCATTGCCCTTGTTCAGCCTTTTCACGAAAAAACTTTTCAAGCGTGTATGATCCATATTTCGGCACCACTGAATCCTTGGTAAATGCGGCAATAAGAAACTGGATCAGAGTAAACTTGCGCCTGCTTAAGAAAGGACGTATCAGTTTTAAAAAAACTGCAAACGGCCACGCTGGGATCTTTTTGATCCTCGGTTCTTTTCCTATTATCTTAAAGGCCAATTTGGCAGCCTCCTCAT
>PVMK01184926.1_pt1 | contig 20378 bp, 18 predicted proteins | sample 1853481 | NCBI WGS metagenome assembly PVMK01 (sample SAMN08533507, study PRJNA380276) | Marine sediment metagenome, whole genome shotgun sequencing project. | reverse complement strand
CTGCTGGCGAAGGGCTGACCGGTGGAGAGGGGAGCGATGCACACAACCGTGGCGACGGCGGTTGTCGCGGCGTTGGTCGTGGTGGTGGGTTCAGGTTGTTCCAGTGGCGGCTACGGCGAAGACTTCGACCGCCAGGCCCCCGTGCCCTCCTCGGGAACCTGGGCGTGGAAACCACTGACGACCGCCCAGCAGCGATCCCTCGCCGAAATCAGTCCGTTCCTGCAACGACGAATCGAGCGAGCCGTCGAACGGGATCTTAACGGCCGCGGCTTCGCGCTCGTGTCGGACGCTCCACCCGACTTCCTGGTGTCCGCCTACCCGATCCTGCCTGAACGCTCCTCCCGGGCAGTCTCCGCTGCTCGGACCCGCGCCCCGGTGAACGTATCGGTGGGTATCGGGGTCGGCTGGGGCAGGCCCTACGGATACGGCAGTTGGGGCAGACCCTATGGCTGGGGCAGGCCCTATGGGTACGTCGGCTGGGGCCGCGGATTCCGCTCGGCGGTCAGTTACTGGAATCCATATGCATGGTGGGGTTGGGGCCGGCCGTACTTCGGCTACCGGCAATGGGCCGTGATCGGGTCGGGTGACCGCGGTCCCGGTGCACTCGTGATCGATGTGATCGACACGTCGAGAGGTGAAGTCGTGTGGCAGGGTGTGGCGGATGGAGCGCTGCTGGACATGCCCTCCGGCGACGAACTGGACGCCTACATCAATCAGGTCGTGCAGCGGACCCTGGAGGGATTTCCGCCCGAGGGAAGTGGCTGATCTCAGGGCCGCTTGACTGCGGAGGAGCATCATCGGGAAGAGATGATTTGCACCCTTGCGTACCGCTCCGGAATGGAGGCCCGGGTGACACGCTGCATTCTCGCGCTCATGTTCGTCGTCTGGCTCTCGGCCTGCCACAGCTGGGTTCCGCTGGGGCCGTTGGACGACGGTCTCGAGGCCCAGTCGGCGATGAAGTTCGACGCGCGCGAAGAGCTCAGGCTCTATCGGCGAGATGGTCGCGTAGTCGAGGGCAAAGTCATCGAGCTTACCACGGACACCGTGTCCGTCGGCAGCTCCCCCGAGCGCTTCGTGCTCGTACCGCTCGCTGACATCATGGGAGCGGAGGTGCGTCGTCCGGACCCGCGGAAGACCGTAGTAACGGTCGTCGGCGTCGTGGCTACGGCGGCTGCCGCCGTGATCGTAATCGTGATGGACGAGGATACCGGGCCCGAGGACTGATCTGGCCGGGACGGCCTGAGAACGCTTGCCTTGAATCACCTACTCAGGATGAGTTGCCATGATCGAGTGCACCAAACGTGAGGATGCTCGACCGATCTGTCCCCACTGCTCAACGGAATTGCGGGACGTCTTCTATCAGCAGCTCGGCGGTATGATCGGAAAACGCTTCCTCTACTTCTGCGGTAGCTGCCGCAAAGTCCTGGGCATTTCGCACCGGAAGGGCTTCTGGATGGGATAGGCCCTGGGATAGGCCCTCTGCCCACCGCACGTCGAGTGCCGGTCGGGACCCTCCGCGAAAGTGGGTAAGTGGGTAAGTGGGTAAGTGGGCATGTGGGCAAGTGGGAATTTCGCAGAGGGTCTCGACACCCCTTACGGTAATTCCCTTCGTTGGCGCAGGATCGGCTGACTCAGTCACGGCAACGGGTTCGCCAACAGCCCTGCAGTGGCGGTGCTATAGATCCCTGAAATCAGGTCGTCTTCCTTCGCCACTCCGCGTCACGACCACGCTGGATGAGCTCGATCGAACCGTCCTCTCTCAGGCGGCGGAGAGCCCGCTGGATGGTGGGACGGCTCACTCCCGGACAGGCGCGGGCGACATCAGCGTGCCGGAATACCTCGGGCAGGCGTCCGATTGCAGCGAGCACCATCTGCTGCTTCGCTCCCCTTCGTGACGTGACGGCTCCCACTCTCTCGTCCAGTCGTCGATACGCGCCCAGCACCGTGACGCCCAGGAGGTATTCCCACCAGGGGAGCAGCGAATGCCGGGACTCGTGCCAACCCTGCGACGACTGGAACAGGGCTTCGTAGTACCAATCCCGGGTCTCCTCGATCACCTGCTCGAGGCTCACGAAGCGTCCCACTCCGTACCCGGCCCGGTAGAGGAGCAGCAGAGTGAGAAGTCTCGCCAGCCGACCGTTTCCATCCAGGAACGGGTGTATGTAGAGGAAATCCATCACATACGCCCCGATCAGGAGTAGCGGGTCCGTCTGGCCCGCTTCCCATTCGGCATCGAAGCGCTCGTGCAGCGTCGCCATGGCAGCGGCGGTCAAATGCGGCAAGACGGGTTCGAAGCGGACACGGACCGATCCATCCGGCAGAGTCTCGGTGATCCGGTTCTGGGTCGTCTTCCAGCGGCCACCCCCGCCCGGGGCGAACTGGTACAGGTCGCGGTGTAGCTGCAGCACGAGGTTGGGGGACGGCTTCATGTGCAGCCAGTTCGTGTGGATCGTGTCGAGGACGTCGCGATACCCGGCGATCTCCTGTTCTGAGCGGTTCCGCGGGTGATCGCGGCGAATCACCAGGTCTTCGATACGATTGTGCGGGGCGCTGACTCCCTCGATGCGGTTCGACGATTCCGTGCTCGCGATGATCGATGCTTCACGCAGCGTCTCCAGAATCTGCGGGGCACGGGTCGCGTACATTTCCTCGAGCCCCCGGTACTCACCGATCTGGCGAACTGCGCCCAGCAGGGCGGGCGATATCCTCTGAGTCTCGAGGACTCCGGGAGAGAATGAGCTCATGGCCATATGATGTCGTTAACGTGATCATCAAATCTTCAACATGATCACATTAATGACATCGTTTATCCCGGATGGCAAGGCGGCAGGCAGAGGTTGAGAAAAAGTGCCCCGAAGGGACGTCTAATCCCCGTCGCTGTAGTACCAGATAACTGGTCGGATGACCAGCAGTATCCCGACGGCTACGAAGGCCCAGAGGTACTGCTTTACGAAGTCTGCGCATAGTGCCCCCAGGACCATCCCAAGGAGAATCATGCTCACCTTGAAGAGCCCGAGGTCAAATGGGGACCAGACTTTGCTTCTCCATATTCTCATGCCAGTCTCCTCAATGGGTGTTATCGAGTGTCAATCGGGACCCTCCCCAAAAGTGGGAAAGTGGGCATGTGGGAATTCTCCAGAGGGTCGCGAGACCCCCCACGTTGATTCCCGTTTCAGGCCCTCACTCCGCGTCGGACTTCGGACCTTCGCCGCGCACCGTCTCACTCTGGACGATCTCTCTGCGAGGATACGGAATCGCGATTCCCTCCTCGTCCAGACGCAGTCTGATGAGACGTGGAAGATCTGCGGTCAGAGACCACCAGTCCGAATTCTTCACCCAGGGCCACAGCTTCACTTCGATCCAGGACTCGGCGAGACTTGATGCGAAGACCTGCGGAGCGGGTTCATCAAGTACACGCTCGTCCGACTTCAGCATGTCGTAGAACACTCCAACGACCTTCTGCAGGTCATCGTCATACCCGATACGTGCGATGGCTTCCACCCGTCGCATGGGCTCGGCCGAACGGTTCTCGATGATCTGGGTCCAGATGCTCTTGTTCGGCACGAGCAGCCGGCGGGCGTCAAACGTCACGATGGTCGTGTTCCACAGGCCCATTTCTCTTACCCGGCCGAGGACCCCACCGGCCTCGACCACGTCATCCACGTCGTACGGACGCATCGCCAGGATCGAGATCCCCGCGAACAGATTCGAGAGCGAGTCCTGGAGGGCGAATCCCACCACTACACCCGCCACGCCGAGTCCCGCCAGCAGGGTGGTGGTCTGAACGCCAATGACTGAGAGGCCCACCATGAATCCGAGAAGGGTCGCCACGGGGCGAAGCGACCGCCCCAGCGTATCCGAGATCAGCCGGGAGCCCCTTACCAAGCGCAGAGTGCGCGCGAGCCACCATCCCAGTCGAAACAGGAATCGAAACAGGATCACGAAGCCGACTACGATGAGAATGCGCGCCAGAATCGTTGCTGTGTTGTCGCGAATCCAGTCCCATGCGTCCGTTGCCAGGTCACCCACGAGTCGCAGCAGGACTTGCGGATCGAGGACATCCCCGGTGACTTCACCGGTGGTGCGGATCAGGATTTCCCGGTACGCGACCGTATCGAACCCGCGTCCGCGCAGGAGTTCGTTTGTCACGCCCAGGCTGGTGGCGATCGCATCGATCCGGCTCTGAACGGCGCTCAAGTTTCGCTGGAGGTCCGTGATCTCGGATTCGGGGGCGCCCGTCCTCCTCAGTGTCTTGACCCGCGCCTCGAGTCGGTCTCGATCCGCGACCGCGATCTGGAGCCGACCGACTTGCTGCTCGGCCCTGTGCTCCAGGAGCTCGTCCAGTTGCTCCCACTCACGCGCCACATCGACGCTGATTTGCTCAGCCGCCGTAATGGCCGACATCTGGTAGACCACGATCGTGTCGGTCCAGGCCCAGACGTCGGCGATCTCAGCTTCGAGAGGACCGATCTCCTCCACCGACGCCGAGGCACGCTGATGTCGCAGCTCGTCAAATCCGCTGACCTGTCGAGCATATGCCTGGTCCAGGACCGAGATGTGATCGACGAGGTAACCGCGGAGCTCGCCAGTCAGCGAGTCCGCTGGCAGACTGTCGCCCGGTGCTTCGCGCAGCAGCTCGGCCAGATCGATCAGTATGCGGTGTTGCTGCCGCGCGTACTTGAGCGCCTGCACCCGACCGAACGAGACGTCCGCATCCGGGTCGTTGAGCAGTTTCTCCGCCACTGTCCTCAGGCTGTCGGAACTCCACCGGAGGGAGTCGAACAAGGCGCGGGCGTGGTCGTACAGGCCCGGAATCGTATCCGGCTCCGGAGCCACTGCCGTAGCGGCCGCAGCGGCGGCAGTAGTATCCACCTCCTGTGCCCGAACATCGGCATCCGCCAGCAGAAGGAGCGCCGCAATGGCAAGGGATGCGATACTGCGGATCTTTGTCATCAGATTCATCTGCCTTCCATCTCCCGGTCGCTACCTTCGCGAGCCGAGCAAATATGGAAGATCAGTCACGGCTTGCCAACGGATGAAGAAAGCGCGCCGGCCACAATCGTGACCGGCGCGCCCTGACGTGTTTTGAGTTCGGAAGACGGGAGGGGCGTCAGTCCTGCCCCTGTTTCTCGAGCACCTCCAGGTTGTGCAACTTGAGACGCCACGCCTGACCCATGCTATTCCTGAGATTCTCGGGGAGATCTTCGAGCGGAACCACCAGGTCTCCGTCCACCGGCCAGTCCTCCATCAACTCTGGATGATAGCCCGCCGGATAGTACTTGGCGGGGTCGATCTGCTGCTCGCGGACGAACGGCTCCTGGATTTCTTCACGACTGGTCGGCGGATGCGGAACGATCAGCTGCCCGTTCGTGAAGTCGAACTGCGGCGCCCGGCTGTTCGGGAATTCCGGGAGAATCCCCTCGCGCACCCAGATCTGATCCTTGGTAACGTTCACGACGATGCCGTCGGGCGCTCCGAAGTGATACGGCCCCTTCCAATGCTCTCGGACTTCGGCCACCGTCTCCTCGTTCAAGAAGGGGTCGAAGTCCATGTGAGTGGTCATGAACAGGCGCGGCTGCACCTGGTTGGCCAGATAGCCCGATGCGTAGCCCGGCGTGTGGTGCGTATCGATCGTGTAGCGCGCCAGGAAGGGCGGCACGCCCTGCACGCCTGAGTTGATCTCGACTATCTCGGTCTGGAGCTCGGTTACGTAGACGTCGCAGCCCTTGGCGTACTTGGCATCGAGCTCGCTCGGCCGGCCGTCGCCGGTCCACACGAAGCACAGACCGTTCCAGTCGAGCCGGTAGGCGGAGGCGCCGTCCTTCGCATGGGAGCGCTGCCAGTGGATGACCTTGACGCCGTTCTCCTCATACACGGTCCCACCGTTGTCGCGGAAGTCGAACTGGTGGACCTCGATGTCCCAGCCCTTGCCGACGGGGAACACGCTGAAGGCGTCCCGGTGCCACCCCGTCATCATTTTCATGCCTTCGACCATCGTCTCGGTGCCGTACTCGGGCGTGCGGCCCGAGGGCCCGTAGACCCGAAGCGGTTCGTGCCAGCCGCCGGCCCAGGTGCCGAACATCCAGACGTAGGGCAGCCCGCCAAAGTGATCGACGTGCAGGTGGGTGATGAAGATGCGCTTCAACTGGTTCAGCGCGACACGCGCGGCGACATAGTTCGCGGGCGACCCCTCGCCTATGTCGAACACGAAGTTGTCGCCGTTGCCGAGCTCGACGTAGATGGAGGTGTTCATCTGCCCCGGGCGGATCATCGGCGCGCTGCCCATGAAGGTGATGCGCATCTCGTTGGGCTGCACGTCCTCGGTTCCGGGGAACCAGTTCGCGGCGCTCTTGAGCCAGGGCTGAGGACTGATGCCATCGTAGAGCAGACCTTCTGTCCAGCGGCCCATCGGCACGCCGCCCGAAAGCGCGGCCCGGATGTCCTCGTCCGACGACACTTCCTGTACCGGCGGAGCCTGCGCGAACGCGCTGCCGGTAATGCAGAGGACCCCGGCTGCGATGGCTGCAAGGCAGGTCCGTCTTGTCTTCGTACTCGACATTCTTACTCCTTGATGGTTGCTGATCCTGCAATCTTCTGGTTCCGTGAGCCCGCTACAGACCCCGAAGCCTGTTTGACAGTTCCGCAATCTCGCCGGAGCTTGGCGGTGGCGACATCGAAAGAACTCAACAGGAGCCGGAGCATGCTCGAAGAAAGCCACTTCTATTTCAATAAGGCTGCAGACGTAATCGGCCTTTCCAAGAATGTTCGCGAGGTGCTTCTCGCTCCGAATCGCGTCGTGAAAGTCGAGATCGTCACGGAAGACGACCACGGTCAACTCATGCACCACTTCGGATATCGCGTGCAGCACAACAGCGCCCGGGGGCCGACCAAGGGCGGCTTGCGCTATCACCCGAGCATGGACGAGGAACACGCTACGGCCCTGGCGAATCTGATGACGTGGAAGACGGCCGTCGTGGATGTGCCGTTCGGTGGCGCCAAGGGTGGCATCAACTGCGATCCGTCCAGAATGAGCGAGGCGGAGCTGTTCGACGTCACGACCACATTCGTCAGGGGCATCAAGGAAGTCATCGGCCCGACCCTGGACATCCCGGCGCCCGACGTGAATACCAACGCGCAGATCATGGGCTGGATCATGGACGCCTATTCCAGCTACTACGGGTTCTCCCCGGGCGTCGTGACCGGCAAACCATTACAGCTGTTCGGTTCGCCCGGTCGCGACGAGGCGACTGGACGGGGGGTGATGTACGTTCTCGACGAGACGTTGAAGGACCAGGGAAAGTCCATGGCAGACGTGACGGTAGCGCTACAGGGGTTCGGCAATGTGGGTAGCCACGCGGCTCGTCTCATCGCCGAATGCGGAGCCAAGATCGTGGCCGTGGGAGACCACATGGGCGGCGTGTGCAGGTCGGACGGTCTGGATGTCCCGAAGCTCGTGGAGTGGGCAAAGAAGCATCGGACGGTCAAAGGCTTCCCTGACGCCGACGCCTTCGAGAGCTCGGAGGTCGTGACGTGGGACGCCGACGTGCTGATTCCAGCGGCGCTCGAGGACGCCATCACGCGAGACAACGCTGCTGACGTCCGCGCCACCATTATCGTGGAAGGGGCCAATGCGCCTACGACTCCGGAGGCGGACGAGATCCTGCACGAGATGGGCGTCACCGTGGTGCCCGACATCCTGGCCAACGCCGGCGGTGTGACCGTCAGCTACTTCGAGTGGGCGCAGAACATTCAGCAGTTCCGCTGGGAGCTGGATCGGATCAACGACGAGCTCGAGAAGACCATGCGCCGCGCGTACGCCGCCGTCCGGGAGACAGCCCGCGAGAAGAACCTCGACCTGCGGACCGCGGCATTCGTTCTCGGCATCCGGCGCGTGGGCGAGGCCGCGCTCTCCCGCCGCCATGTGAAGGAAAGGATCGACCTCTGAGCCGAGCCCGCTCGAGCCTGGCCGGCTACAGCTCCGGTGACTTGATAACCAGGAGTTTCTGGACCTGCATGTCGCGCATCGTATAGCCGATGCCGCCAGTGCCCAGTCCGGACTGCTTGAGGCCGGCAAACGGCATCCAGTCGACCCGGAATGCCGTGTGGTCGTTCACCATGACGGCGGATGCATCGAGGCGTTGCGACGCACGGAGCACGGTGTCGATGTCCTGTGCGAACACTGCGGCCTGGAACGCATACGGCAGCGAATTCGCCCGCGCCGTCGCCTCGTCCAGGTTCTCAATCGGATAGACGCACACCACCGGCCCGAAGATTTCCTCGGTGCTCACCATCGCATCGGGCGACGGGTCGTAGAGGACGGTTGGCGCGTATGCCCGGGACGAAATGGGCATTCCGCCGGCCAGCACTTCGCCCCCTGATTCGGTAACCCACTCTCCCACCCGCGTCACTTCGGCTTCGCGGATCAGCGGACCGACCTCGGTGCCCGGAAGCGTGGGGTCGCCGACGGTCAGCGCGGATGCTGCTTCCGCCAGCTGCCCCGCGAGCTCGCGGGCGATCTTTGTCTCGGCGAACACACGCTGCACCGATACGCAGACCTGGCCGGCGTGGTAGAACCCGCCTTTCGCGAGCAGCGGAATCGCGTTTCCGAGGTCCGCATCGGCGGCGACGAGGACCGGTGACGCCCCGCCATGCTCCAGCACGCACCTGGTTCCGGGGGCCAGCCGCGAACGGAGCATCCATCCGACGCGCGCGCTCCCGATGAAGGTGAAGAAGTCGACGCGGGGGTCTGACACCAGCGATCCCGCCGTCTCGAGGCTGTCTGTCACCAGTGCCTGACACCACTCCGCCGGCAAGCCCGCCTCGCGCAGGATCTCCACGAAGCGCATGCACGAGAGCGGGGTCGCTTCGGCGGGCTTCACGATCACGGGGCACCCCGCTGCCACGGCGGGGCCCACCTGGTGGACGATCAGGTTGAGGGGATGGTTGAACGCGCTGAACGCGAGCACGACACCTATCGGCTCCCAGCTCGTCAGGGCGATCCGGTGGCGCGACGCTGCGTTGATTCCCATCGGAATCTCGGTCCCGACCTGGGTGCGCAGCGTCTCCACGCACAGTCGGACGCTGTCGATCGCCCGATCGGTCTCCACGAGCGAGTCGACCAGTGGTTTGCCTCCCTCCCGCGCCGCCTCGACGGCAAGCTCCTCCCGTCGCTCCCGCATGATCGCCGCGGTGCGCTCGAGGATGGCGATCCGCTCATCCTTCGGAAGTCGGGCGTCGCGGTCGTCGGCGAGGGCCCGCGCGGTCGTCAACGCCGTCTCGACGACATCGGGACCGCCCGTGTCGATATCGGCGATCACGGCGCCGTCCCACGGCGCGCGTACGGTCATCGTACCAGACGGTGATGCGCCCGGAACCAGCATCGGAAAGCGCGTGGTCATGGTCTCCTCCGTTCAGCCGCGGGCAGCGAGTCGGCCGAGCTTCTCGGTCAGCTTCATGTTCTCGGAGTAATCGACCGGACAGTCGATGACGACTACCGTGTCGTCGTCCAGCGCCCGACGCAACGCCCGCAGAAGATCCGCTGAGGATCCGACCCGACACCCCATTGCAGCCGAAGCCGCGTACGAGCTTGACGAAATCGGGGTTGGTGAACTCGATGTGAGTGGAACGGCCGAACTTGCGCAACTGGTGCCACTCAATCAGGCCATACTTGTCGTCCCGCCAGATCAGGGCCACCAGGGGTGTGCCCAGGCGCATTGCGGTCTCGAGCTCCTGCACGTTCATCAGAAACCCCGCGTCGCCGGTGACGGTGACGACCTTCCGATCGGGGAAGGTGCGCTTCGCTGCGATCGCCCCGGGGAGGCCGATGCCCATCGCGGCGAAACCGTTCGAGATGATACATGTGTTCGGTGCCTCGGCCGGATACAGCCGCGCCACCCACATTTTATGCGCGCCGACATCGCTGATGACGATGTCGCGGTCGTCCAGCGCCTGCCGGAGATCCCAGATGATCTTCTGTGGCTTGATCGGGAAACAGTCATCTTCCGCGTGGCGGCTGAGCTCGTTGGTGATGACCTGCTGAAGCTCCGTGATGCCCGGATCGGGGAACGGCTCGACGAGGTTGCCGATCGCCTCCAGCGTGGTCTCGATCCGGCCGAGCACGCCCGTGGTCACGATGTAGTGCTCGTCGACTTCCGCCGGCGACATGTCGATGTGAAGGATTGAACGATCCTTCGTCGGGTGCCATTGCTCCGGGGCGTACTCGACCATGTCGTAGCCGATACACACGATGACGTCCGCGGCGTCGAAGCCGCACATGACGTGGTCCTTGGCCTGGATGCCGATCGTTCCGAGGCTGAGCCGGTGCGACGCCGGCATGGCTCCCTTGGCCATGAAAGTCGTTGCTACCGGGATGTTGAGCTTTTCCGCGAACGCCACCAGGTCGTCCGACGCATCGCCACGAATGACTCCGTTGCCGGCCAGGATGAGAGGATGCTTCGCGCCGCCGAGCACCTCGGCTGCCTGTCTGACCTTCTCGGGATCGGGGGCCGGCTCCATCGCTTGCTGGACGAGAAGAGGCGACATCGGATCGACTTCCATCTCCGCCACGTTCTCGGGCAGCTCGATGAACGACAGCCCCGGCTTTTCCGTTTGTGCGGTCTTGAATGCCTTCCGAATCACCTCGGGGATGATCTCCGGTTCCCGCACCTGCACTGCGTACTTCGAGATGGGCTCGAACATGTCCACCAGCGGCAAGTACTGGTGACTCTCCTTGTGCATGCGCGTGGTATCCGCCTGCCCGGCGATGGCGATGATCGGTGCGAAGTCCATGTTGGCATCGGCCACGCCGGTGATGAGATTGCAGGCCCCGGGCCCGAGGGTCGCCAGGCAGACGCCCGCCTTGCCGGTGAGGCGACCGTAGACATCCGCCATGAACGCCGCTGCCTGCTCGTGCCGCGTCAGCACGAATTCAATGTCGGTCTCGAGCAAGGCTTCCATCACGTCGATGTTCTCCTCGCCCGGGATCCCGTAAATGCAGTCGATGTTCTCGTTGGCGAGGCAACGGACGAAGAGCTCGGCGGCATTCAAGGTGATGTCTCCAACCTTTCCTCGATGCGAGCCATGCGCTGCTCGATCTGTTCCAGCATGTAGAGGATCATGACGTGCGTCTTCTTCGCGTCGATCCCGACGGGGCTTTCCTCGCTGAAGATCGCACTGGCGATCTCCTGGTAGCGTTCTTCCGGAACGTTCACGTGAGCCTCCTGCGCAAAGGGTGATCCGATCGCGGAGTCAGTATTGCGGTCGGTCGGGACTCGAGGAAAGGGGTTGGAAACGGATCGGAAGCGGTACAGGGCGGATCAGATCATCGGCCGATACGTACCTCGCGCCGGGTCCGGTCTACTTGGTGGTGCCTCCCGAGGAAGTCGGGTAGCTTGCACCGGTCGAGGCTGCTCCGAGGCAGGTCACCTGACCTCTACAGATTCTGCTCCCCGCGCAAGGAATCGACACCATGAAGAAGAGCCACCTGGTTCTCGCCTCGCTTTGCGCGGCGGCCCTGTTCGGTCTCTCGATGGACCCCGGCTATCTGTCCGCCCAGGAACCGCAGACGTTCGGGGTCACCGCGGACGATCTCGAGCCGGAGAAGGTCTACTCGCCGTACGCGGGCAGGGCCTACCCGGACCAGGTTCTGTTCGGCGATACCCACTTCCATACCGACCTCTCGTTCGATGCGGGCCTGGTGGGGACCCGGCTCACGATGGACGAGGGCTACCGCTTCGCCCGCGGGGAGATGGTGATCTCGAACACCGGTCAGCCGGTGCAGCTCATCCGGCCGCTCGACTTCCTCGTGATCACCGACCATGCCGAGTTGATCGGCCTGGCGCCGATGATCCACGAAGCGAATCCGGCCCTGCTGGCGGATCCGTGGGGGAAGTGGGTGTACGAGCGCTTCAACGCGGGTCCTGAGGGGCGGATGGAGGCCTTCGGCAACATCATCGAGGCCGGGGTCGAAGGCAACAATCCCTTCAGCTCGAACGATGCGGCGCGGAGCATCTGGCTGGATTTCGTCGAGAAGGCGGACACGTACAACGAGCCGGGTCGCTTCACGGCGATGACCGGCTTCGAGTGGACCTCCACGCCGGGCGGCGACAACCTTCACCGCGTCGTCATCTTCCGTGACGGCGCTGAACTGACCGGCCGAACCCTGCCCTGCTCGTCGTTCGGCAGCTTCGATCCACAGGATCTGTGGCGTTACCTGGCCAGCTACGAGGACCAGGTGGGCGGCCAGGCCTTCGCCATTCCCCACAACGGCAACCTGAGCAACGGGCTGATGTTCGGTGAGACCACCTTGAGCGGCGACGCGATGACCCGGGAGTACGCCGAGGCCCGCATCCGCTGGGAGCCGATCATGGAGGCCACGCAGGTCAAGGGGGACGGGGAGACGCATCCACTTCTATCAGCTGATGACGAATTCGCCGATTACGAGAACTGGGATGTCAGCAATCTCGACGGATCGGCGGCCAAGGAAGACTGGATGCTCAAGTACGAGTACGCGCGCTCGGCCCTCAAGCTGGGCCTCGAGCTCGGCGGGAAGCTCGGCGCCAACCCGTACAAGTTCGGACTGAGTGGCGCCACCGACAGTCATACCGGGCTCTCCACGACTAGAGAAGAGAACTACTTCGGGAAATATCAGAGCACCGAGCCCTCGCCGGATCGGCACAACAACGACGTCATCCCCGCGGAGGATCCTGCACTGAGGATCTACACCTCCCAGGAGGTCGCTTCCGGTCTCATCGGCGTGTGGGCCCGTGAGAACACGCGCGGAGAGATCTTCGATGCGATGAGGCGCAAGGAGGTGTATGGAACCACGGGCACCCGAATCCGAGTGCGCCTGTTCGCCGGCTGGGACTTCAGGGCGAACGACGTGTCGCGGCCCGACTTCATCACTGAAGGGTATCGGCGCGGCGTGCCGATGGGCGGTGACCTGAGGAATGCACCGGCCGGCATCGCCCCGAGCTTCATGATCCGGGCGCTCCGCGATCCGGACGGAGCGAACCTCGACCGGATCCAGGTCATCAAGGGCTGGTTGGATTCGAGCGGAGAGAGCCACGAGCGGATCTACGATGTCGCGGTTTCGGACGACCGGCCGATCGGATCGGACGGCCGAGCGCGGGAGCCCGTGGGCAACACGGTCGACATCGCGACGGCCACCTTCGCCAACACGATCGGCGACCCGCTCCTGGCGGCCCACTGGGTCGACCCGGACTTCGATCCAGACGAGGCCGCCTTCTACTACGTGCGCGTGCTCGAGATTCCGACCCCGCGCTGGACCACGTACGACGCCGCCTTCTTCGAGATCGCCCTCCCGGACAACGTGCCGGCGACGATCCAGGACCGGGCGTACACGTCGCCCATCTGGTACACACCATAACGGAAACTGAAGAAACAGGGAGAGTCTCATGAAGCTCAGAGTATTGACGGCGGCCAGCGCGGCATTGCTGGTAACAGCGTGCGGTAGCGGGATCTCGACGAGCACGGATTACGATCCCCAGACCAACTTCTCGGGTTTCTCGACCTACGACTGGATTGACAGCGAAGGCCGGGTCGATGACATCACCAGCAGCCGCGTGCGCAGCTCCGTCGACGCCGCGATGTCTGCCCGGGGATTCACGAAGTCGTCCAGCAATCCAGACCTCGCGGTGAGCTACCAGGTGCCCACGCAACAGCGAAGCTCGTTCACCACGATCAACTCCGGCTGGGGCGGCAACTACAGATGGGGTGGCGGCTGGGGAATGGGAATGGGGATGGGGACCAGCACGACGACGGAGCAGACGTGGACGGAAGGATCACTGATCCTCGCCATGTTCAGCAACGACTCCCAGCTCATGGTGTGGACGGGCACCGCGACGACCGACCTCGACTCCAACCGCACTCCCCAGGAGCGCCAGGAGCTGATCGACTCCGCGGTAAGCAAGATGATGGAGGACTTTCCGCCGGGTAACTGACTGGCAACACCCACAAATCTCGCAGCGGTGACTCGCGGGCCTCAACGTCTCGGCGGAGAGGCCCGCTTTTCTCACTAGCTACCTGGCCGAGCCATGCAGATGTCGCGGGCGTGCAGACGAACCTCTATCCTCGCTGCCGGATTCCTGGCGCTTCTTGCCGGGGGCCTCGTGACGCCGGATCCCATCGCGGCGCAGTACTCCGAATCCTCCTACTTCGAGACCTGGACGGACATCGCCACAATCTACAACTTCAGCGACCAGTTTCGGTACGACGGTGACTACGGAATCCGGGCCGCCCTGTCCACGGCCGATTTCACGCAGCTTTACGTCCGCCCGTCGGTTCGCTACGAAGTCCTGCCATGGCTGCGGCTGCACGGCGGACTCGGCTGGTTTCACACGTTCTTTCGGGACGCGACGGACGCGAACGAGATTCGTCCGTGGCTCGGGGTCCGGTTCGTCGGTCCGCGGCCGGGAGGTTTTCTGATCCAGAACTACTTCCGTCTCGAGTTCCGGGCATTCGAATTCGGTCGAGGCGACGACTCAGAGACGGCGTGGCGAGGCCGGTGGCAGCTGCAGGTGCGATCACCGGATTTCCGGATCGGGCCTGCCGATCGGTTCTACGCACTGGCGTTTGCCGAGACCTTCCACACCTTCAACGCGGAGATCGAGGGCTTCGCTGCCGAGCGGCTCCGACTAAACCTCGGGGTGGGGAAGACCCTGAGCCCTGACTGGCGGGTCGAACTGAACGGAATGTACCAGCACGGGCGGGTGGAGACGGGTGTTTCCGGCTTCGACCTGGACGAGGGAATCCTCAGGCTGCGGATGTTCTACAGCTTCAATTGATGGACCTGTCAGTCCAGGTCGCCGAGTTTCGACCCCCCCGCTCAGTTCGTCGACAGCGCCTCCGCCGGGTGGATCTGGCTCACGCGCCGCGCAGGGATGTAGCTGGCCAGCACCCCGACCAGGGCCAGGGTGAGCACCACGCCGCCGAAGATCACCGGATCGCGCGCGTCGACCTCGTACAGGATGACCTGCAACGGCCGCGTGGCGAGCGCCGCCAGCGCGATGCCAATGACGATCCCGATCGCGAGTTGTTTCAGGCCACGCCGCATGGCCAGCCTGATCAGGCGACCTTCTTCGGCTCCGAGGGCCATCCTGATTCCCATCTCGCGCCGTCGCTGAGTGACGCTGAACGACATCACGCCGTACAGGCCGACTGCCGCCAGGAACAGGGCCGTGAACCCGAAAGCCATGAACAGGGTGCCGAAAACCCTGTAGAACCAGGTGGCGTCGTGGATCACCTGCTCCATGGTCATCGCGTCGTACACCGGCAGGTTTGGATCCATGGTGGCCAGCGTTTCCCGCACCCGCGCCGCCATGGCTCCGGGGTCGCCGGTGGTCCGTACTCCTACGCTGACCGTGTTCCCGAGGATCTCGGCGAACTGCTCGACGGCGACGTAGTAGCCGGCTGGACTCTCATTGTTGTTTCCGATCCCCTCCATCTTCATGTCGGGCACCACACCGACCACGGTCATCCAGTCGTACACGTCTTCGCCCTGGTGAATCCGGAACCGTTTTCCGATCCCCTCGCCGTCATCGAAGTATTCCCGCACGAAGCTCCGGTTGACGAGCGCCACCGGCAGGTTGTCCTGCGTGTCGGCGAACTCGAACGCGCGTCCGTCCAGCACCGGGGCCCGGAAGGTGTCGAAGTAGCCCGGCGTGACGATCCCCTCACGAGCGCGCGGGTAGTCCCGCTCGGTCGGATACTCGCCGCCCTCGATCTCGAACGTGCGCATCCCGTTGCCCCGGGCCGGGAGGCCGTCCGACAGGGTCGCTGCTTCGACTCCCGGCGTGACCTGCAGGCGCTGCAGAAACTCCCGATAGAAATCCGTTCGCGCATCGGCGTCGGCGTAGTCCGTGTCCGGTAGGTTGAGCCGCGCTGTGAAGATGCTCTCGACCGTGAACGGAAGGTCCAGGTTCCGGAGCTGCGTGACGCTTTTGATCATCAGGCCGGACGCGATCAACAGACCACAGGACACGGCCACCTCGCCGATCACGATGAACGTTGTCACGCGGCCCATGCGAAGACTCGAAGAGGACCCACGGCCCTCGTCATTCAGGGCTTCGTTCAAGCCCTTGCCCGTGGCCCGCAGGGCGGGGAACAGGCCGGCGGCCACGGCCGCGAGCAGAGACGCGGCGAGCGCGAACAGGAGGACCCGGCCGTCCAGCTCGAACGTCATCCAGAACGGCGGAGGATTCGTCGCGACACCCCGGTTGAACCAGGCGACCCCGCCAAGACCGATGAGCAATCCGATCGCGCCCCCGATGATAGAGAGGACGCCCACTTCGACCAGCAGCTGACGGATGATCTGTTTCCTGCGGGCCCCGATGGCCGAGCGAATGGCTACTTCCTTCTCGCGAACGGCGGCCCGGGCGAACAGAAGATTGGCCACGTTGGCGCACCCGATCAGCAGCACCCCGAGCGCGGCGCCGAGCATCGTGAACAGCAGGGCGTGGAGCTCATCGCCGATCACGAACTTCGTAAACGGCTCGACTATCGGTGCGAAGCCCTCGTTGGACTCCGGAAATTCCTGTTCCAGCCGCATACCTATCGTAGCCAGGTCGGCCGCCGCCTGGTCCAGCGACACTCCCGGCTTCAGTCGGCCGAACCCCGGGTATTGCGGACCGTCCACCCTGTCGTGCTCCAGCGGGTTCACCTCGATCGGGGCCCACATGTCGGCCTCGATCGGGAATTTGAAGCCCTCCGGGGCCACCCCGACGATCGTGCGTGACTCGCCGTTCGTCCGGACCGCCATGCCGATCACGTCCGGCGACCCATCGAACTTCTCCTGCCACACCTCGTAGCCGAGGATCATCACCGGGTCGGCTCCGGGCTGTTCCTCCTCCGGGAGGAATCCCCGACCGAGCACCGGGGCCACGCGCAGGATGTCGAACATGTTGGCCGTGACTGTGGCGCCCTCGTACCGCTCGGGCTTGTCGTCCGAGCCGACCAGGTTCATCGCGCCGCCGCCCCACAGCCCGAACGACTCCAGCGAGCTGTTCTGGTCGCGATACTCGACGTAGTCGTACAGCGAGACCCCTCCGCGCTCGATGTCGCGCTCCGGGTTGACCCGCCATACGGAGACGATCCGGTCCGCTTCGTCGAACGGGAGGCCCTTGTACATGGCGCCGTTGACGATGCTGAATACGGTCGTGGTGAGTCCTATCCCGAGGGCGAACGCGACGATCGCGATGAGCGACAGCACCGGCGACTTGATGAGCATCCGGACACCGAACTTCACATCATTGATAAAGCCGTCCATGGCCATGTTTCCCCTCCGCATCCCTTCCGTGTGCCCGCTTGCCCGTTTCCTCGATTGCCTCAGACAGCTGCGTGCTCGAGCTCGATGTCGACCTGCTTCGTTTCCTCATCGGTGATGTGGCCATCGAACAGGTGAATGGTGCGCTCGGCATAGGCGGAATACCGGGGATCGTGCGTAACCATGAGGATGGTCGATCCCTCGGCATGAAGCTCTCTCAGGAGATTCATGACCGCCTCGCCGTTCGTGGAATCGAGGTTGCCCGTCGGCTCGTCGGCCAGGAGAATCAGGGGGTCGCCGACCACTGCCCTCGCCGCCGCGACTCTCTGCCGCTGACCGCCTGAGAGCTGCGACGGATAGTGATCCATCCGGTGGCTCATGCCGACACGCTCCAGGGCCCGGAGCGCCTGGTCCTTGCGCGTGGCTGCGTCTACGCCGCCATAAATGAGCGGAAGCTCGACGTTCTCGAACACGGTGAGGTCGCCGATCAGGTTGAAGGCCTGGAAGATGAAACCAATGTGCTTGTTCCGTACCTGGGCTCGTTCGGATGCCGTGAGGTCGGATACCGGTTCGCCGTCCAGCCAGTAGTTGCCCTCTGTCGGCGTGTCCAGGAGGCCGATCAGCGACAGCAGCGTCGACTTTCCGCACCCCGACGGCCCCATCACCTCCGTGAACTCGCCGTCACGGATCTCCAGGTGAATGTCCTCGAGGGCGTGCGTTTCCATCTCCTCGGTGAGGAAAACCTTCTGGATCCCCTCCAGCCGGATCAACGCGTTCCCGTTCTTCATTTCCCAACCGCCCCTGCTGACGACGCGCCCCGCGTCGAGGTTACCTGATACGGACCCGGTCCATGTCGTCGTACCGGGACATGTCCGACAGGATGATGACGTCACCTTCCTGCAGACCTTCCACCACTTCGATCTGGTTCACCGAGCTGCGACCCAGCTGAACCGGGACCCGCTCGGCAGCTCTTCCGTCGTCGACCACGCGAAACAGGCCGACCGTGCTATGGCTTTGCCCGTACGTCGGTCGACCGACGTGAAGCACGTCGCTCAGCCGTTCGAGCTCGATCATGCCTTCGACGTTGAGGTCGGGCCTGGCTCCCGCCGGCAGATCACCTTCCAGCGTCACCTCCACGAGGACCGAGCCCCCCTGGACGTTCGGGTCCACCCGACGAACCCGTCCGGGGATCGTGTCTCTGCGCGTGTCCACGAAGGCCGCCTGGCCTACCTGGACGTCCCGCGCCTGGGTCTGCGGGATTCTGAGCTCGGCCTTGAGTCTCTCGGTCTGGGCGACCCGGGCCAGGGTCGTTCCCGCCTGCACCCACTGTCCGACCTCGAGATCGAAGTCCTGGAGCACCCCATCGGCGCCCGCCACGACCCGCATGTTGGCGGCGCGCTCCTTGTAGTACCGGTGAATGTCGGCCAGTCGGGCCACCTGCTCGCGCTGTACCAGGAGTCGCTCGTCGATCGTCGAATTCAGGAGATCGAGGCGGGCCTGCTCCGTACGCAGCAGCTCTTCGAGGGCGTCCGCGTTGTCCTGGGCGTTCCGGTTTTCGTTCTCCGATACCCACTCGTTGTCCACCATCTCGTCGAACGCCTCCGCCTCTCGCCGGGCCTGCAGGGAGCGGGCTCGTGCGTCAGCCACGGAGGCCTCCTGTGACAACACGCCCGTCCCGAGCGTCTGGCGGAGGGATACGAGCGTCGCGCGGGCCGCCGTCCACTGCTGCTCGGCCTCCAGCACCTGGAGCTCGACGTCGGGATTCGAAAGGACTACGAGGACGTCGGTCGCGGAGACCTCCTGTCCGGGCTCGAAGTGCACGGATTCCACCCGTCCGGCGGTCACGGCTGCAACGAACTGCACGCGTTCCGGAACGAGGGTGCCCGAACCTCGCACCTCGCGGACCATCTCACCGCGCTCGACCGTGCCCAGCACGATGACGTTCCGGTCTACGGTCGGTGCGGCGGGTTCGAGCTGAGAGAACAGGTAGACGGAAACCAGGACGGCCGCGGCGCCGATGCCGATATAGATATTGCGCTTCTTGTTGCCCCTCGGCTGCCGCTTGATGTCCATGCCGGAGAGGCGGGAGTCAGAGCCCCGTTCCCGCTCGTTGCCCGAATCGGACGAAAAGTCTCTGCTTCCCATGTCCTTCTTGATCGAGAGACGCGGTCGCTCGCCCTGACCCACCGCACCTGTCGACGCTGCCCGCGCTCTGTTCATGGCCATGTTCCCTTCCACCCAATGCCCACACCGCCGCATGACCACCGATGCGGGTCCGGTAGCAGAACCGTCGTGTCCTGACCGCTCGTACGGGGGCTGGTGTGGGGAAGTTTCGGGTGGGGTCCGCTCAAGGACCGCCGGAAAGATCGGATTCAGGGCGTCGGGCGAGCGGGCCGGGCACGCCGTGCCCGCTCACCGGGGGTGGGAATCGAGGAAAGAGTTCGGCTACTGGACCGTGTACCCCCGACCCTGGAGACAGACGCCGGCCGCCTTGCTGAACGTCTCGACGGCCTCATCACTCTGCGCCTGGGCCTGCGCGGCGCCCTGCTGGCCGGCCTCGGCCTCCACCTGCTTCTTCGCACGGCGCCCGCCTATCGCACCGGCGGTGGCACCGATGGCCGCGCCGGTACCAGCGTCTCCCGCTATGGCACCGATGGCGACGCCCGCGAGGGCCCCACGGGCCGCTCCCCCGACCGCCGCGCCCTGCGTGGCATCAGCCGCCTGCTGCTGTGCGGCATCCCCTGCTGCCTGCGTGTCGACTGATCCGGGCTGAAGAACGAGGCCGGTCTGAGACTCGGCCCATTGCATGCACGCCGCCTCGTCCGCCTGCTGCTGCTCCGGGCTCTGCCCCTCCGCCGGGTAGATGAACATTCCGATCCCGGCCAGCGTCACGGACGAAGATGTCGGCTGCTGCTGGACCGCCACCTGGGCGGTGGCATGGAACGCGGAGCCCAGGACCAGGGCGGCGGCGATCAGGTACGTGCGCATGTGTTGCTCCTTCGGCCTGCGGCCGGACGTGAGGGCCGCCTGAATCATCGGGCTATCGACTGGTGGACGTGGCGAGCGCGCCATTCACCATTCTCGCGCACGAAGACAA
>PVMK01175544.1_pt1 | contig 20384 bp, 18 predicted proteins | sample 1853481 | NCBI WGS metagenome assembly PVMK01 (sample SAMN08533507, study PRJNA380276) | Marine sediment metagenome, whole genome shotgun sequencing project. | reverse complement strand
GGTTAACGCTTACTTTGTTTTGCCACTACCTGTGTGTCGACACAATAAAGTCTTCTACTTCTTTCTGCGTTGGTGGTGAGCAACCCTTGCGGGATACATTGATTGCGGCAGCGGCGCAGGCAAAGTCCACAGCATGCCCGAGCGATTCTTGTGAAACACCTGCAGATCGTCCGGCAGGCTTGCCTCGATGTCTTCGAATGATGCGTCCTTCACCTTTGCCGAACCGAATGATGATGTCCTGCAGTCGAATATCAGCCATTTGTATTCCCATCACTTGTTCGACCAAATACTTCTGAGGACAGAAGCCTCGCCGCTAATTTGCACATCTCCCTGACTAGAAACAGCGACATCATCAAACGGTTCATCAAAGAAAAGGTTTGCAGATATCACAGCCCGACCATCGTCACCGAAAACTTCTACCGATGCCCGGTCTTTGATGACTCTCAGCGTGAATGATTTGTCTATCTGGCGCAGTGGAGCCTCGAATCGTTCGGCAAATTTCTTGTTCGGTATTCTTTGGCCTACCGTTGTTCGATCGACCACCAGCTGATTCGAAGACAGGTCAACGGTAATGATCGCCGCTTCCCCGGTGGCATTTGCGAATCGAATACCGAACGATTCGGGAGACTGGTCCGCCCAGCTGAACGTCGCATCGATATCGAGCAGATCCACTGGCAGCTTCGCAAATAGCGCCTGAACGGCGTCACTGCCCACTTGTGCCGGGCTAATATCAATCGGCTCTACCCTGAGTTGCTTCACCTCTTCGACAGGAAGAGATGCGAGTTCGTAGCCGTGCTCGCCGTCGACGAGGCGAATCTCCCTCGGTATCGTCATATTTCCACGCCAAGGATAGGTTGGTACGGCATTTGCGTACTTCCAGCTATTCATCCAGCCGATCATGACGCGTCGGCCATCCTCGCTCGGCATACCATCCCAGGTCACAGCACCGTAGTTGTCAGCACCGTGGTCGATCCAGATTTCGTGTCGGTGCTGTGGCTCGAATTCCTGACCATTGAAATCGCCGATGAAATACTGGATGGACTCATCACGTTCTGACCCTTCCGTGCTGACACTGATGAGCAACGCCCACTTTGTCTCGCCAACTTTGGTCTTAAGAGGAAACAAATCCGGGCACTCCCAGACACCCTCGTGAGAACCAAGCTGCTGACCGAATCGAAACACCAGTTCCCAGTCGATCAAGTTTGAAGAAGTATAGAATTCAACATGATCGTCGGCTGCAAGCGTCATAACCCACTTCCGGGTGGACGCATGCCAGAAGACCTTTGGGTCGCGAAAATCGCGGATGCCGATGTTTTCGATAACGGGGTTGCCGGCGTATTGTGTCCAGTTTTCGCCTTCGTCCAAACTATACGCCAGACTTTGTGCTTGAATGCCATCGGTACTACAGCTGGTATACACCGCCGCCATTGGCGCGTTGTCCTTACTACCCAACCCGCTGGTGTTTTCCGAGTCAAACACCGCACAACCCGAGAACATGTACCCCAGCCCCAGGGGCTCCGCATGCAATGCGAGTGGACGCACGTCCCAGTCGACCAGGTTCTTACTAACCGCGTGACCCCAGTGCATATTGCCCCATTCGTTGCCCGTCGGATTGTACTGGTAGAACAAGTGATAAACGCCGTTGCGCCAGACCAGTCCGTTCGGGTCATTGAGCCAGTTCTTCGGCGCAGAAAAGTGCAGCTGCGGCCGATATTTCTCGTCATAGAGCAACTGGGGACCACTCACATGTTCATTCCAATTCGCACCCAACACTTTGGACCGACTTCTCACCGTGACATCAAAAGGGGTCCTCAATTTCTATCCAATGGGCTTCGGCATCGGCTAACCCCGCATACAAAGTGGTCGTTCCGTCAGCTCGTATCAACCCCGAGGGAAATACCACATCAGCCAATTCTTGTCGTTTTGACGGTCCGTCCTCAAACAAATCCCGGCTGGCGATAATGCTCAGATCTCTGAATTGTCTGGCAACGGGATCAAAAATAAAGGAGACGGCGTAATAATGTAATTCCCGGAACACGTCGTCGTCCTCGAAACATGAAAGGTGGGCCAACAGGCCAACTTCGCCATTTGCCAACAAGTGCGTCTCATTGACCCCCCACCAATCCATCGGGTGAAGCATGGGCTCCAGCAAGTCTGCTTCCTCAAGGACATCAATCCTCAGGTCTTCGAGGCAGTCTACTTCTGTATATCCGATAGATCCACGGCCAGCTACTCCGCCTTGAGGCCTTGTAAACACGCCAATCTTGCCATTTTCAAGATCACATAGACGAATATCCTTCATTCCCAGAGGGCCACAAAAAAACTCCTTCAGACCAAAAATATCCTGACCGCGATAGAAAACAGTAGTCCACTCCAACTTGCCCCGAACCTCTTGTATTCGTACCCCGCCAAATATGAGCTCATTTTGAACAAAAGTTACGAATGGATCCTGCAATTCGTAGCTCGGAGCACCAGCAACGGGAAACCAGACGTTGTCAGATTCTTCGAAAAAGACGATGTTGGAATGCTCGTGATGTCTAGGCTCAACTCGCCCCGCAATTATGATTTTGCCTGCAGAGATGAATGGCGCGGTAATATTGTAGACATCGTGGCCATTTACGTCTCTAAAACACAATTTTCCGGTGCGAATCTCGTTGCCGTGGTTTCCTTTCCGAAATTCCAAGAATCCCTCACGAACACGATTTACGTCTTCTCCGTTAATCATTTTGATCTTCTTCGTCTGCAACTCCGCCGGGATTCTGTGAAACTGACAGGTGCTGCCATAGTTCTTCCAGTCTAAGGGTCGCCAGTGCCGTGACCTTATCCGCTGCACCGTAATACAGATGTAGCACGCCGTTTCTGATAATCGCGCCGCAGCAAAACACTACGTTGCCAAAAAATCCATCAGTTTCGTAAGCTTCTGTAGGCTGCAAGATTGGGCGCTGCGTACGTGCAACAACTTCGGTCGGATCATTCATGTCGATCAACAAGGCGCCCAGACAATAGCGCTGCAGTCGATCCACGCCATGATAGATCTGCAGCCAACCGCGGTCTGTCTTGAGCATTGGCGCTCCGCCACCAATTTTCGTGTTCTCCCAGTCATTGTCCGAGCACTCCACCAACATCCGGTGGTCTCCCCAATGGATGAGGTCGGGAGACTTAGCCAACCAAATCCCTGCCTTACCAAGATGCATCGGAGCCGGGCGATGTAACGCCCAATAATAACCATCGATCTTTTCAGGGAATAAACAGACGTCCCTATTGTCCGGCGCAAATATGACGCCCAGTTTTTCCACCTGTTTTAGGTCGGTGCTGCGCGCCAGTGAAGTACTGATGCCGAGGTTCGACACAGACGAATAATTAATGTAATAGACATTATCTATCAGAGTTATTCTGGGGTCTTCGCAACCGTAGGCCTCATAGCGATTATCCGGAAAAATAAATGCTTCATCATCTACCACGAAGTCTGTTCCATTGACGCTTCGCGCAACCCGAATATGAGACATGGATGTGAGGTAACCCTGGCGTGGGTCTTCCCTCAGTACGATAGTACGAGAGTCGGAAAAATCGTATTTGGGGTCATTCCGCTGGAAGGTCTTGGTAGTTACTTCCCATGCACCAGGACGTGAAACTAAAAAGGGGACGTCGATTTCGTTTTCTGCGGTACTGGACGCGCTTTCGGCGACTCTTAGCAACATTACTGTTTCGCCATCGTGGTCAATGACGCCCACATTGAAGGTTCCATCTACCTTGAATCCTTCCCGACTGGGTTTGACCATGTGCGGCGCAATAATTGGATTACTCTCCGAACGTTTTATCAACATCTCGTGCTTCTCTTGTTATTAGGACGCCAAAGGGTGCTAGCCATTCGGGCTTGCAAGCATTCAATTCCCTACCGGCCAGGATTTCGTGGGAATCACTTACGTGAATACTTCGTTATAGACTTCGTAGAAGACAGTGCTCTGCCACTATTTTTGTTCTGGCATTGAGTGCACACTGACTTCGTTGTCGGCCATGCGATAGTTGTTGGACGTCACTTCAATGACAACGACATGCCTTGCATGAAATGCCGGCGGAAAATAATGAACAACAGCACCAGAGGCAGGGCTTGCAACACCGCGCCCGCCATCACGGGACCGACGTAAACGCCATATTGTTTGCTGAACGTTGCAAGCAATACCGATAATGGCATTTTTTCGACGTCCGAGATGACGATCAGCGGCCACATGAAATTGTCCCATGTGCCTGTGAACGTAAATAATGCCACGATGGCGACGATGGACTTATTGAGAGGTACCATCAGTTTGAATACGATTTGCCGTAAGCTGGAACGGTCCAGTTTTGCGGCGTCTATGTAGTCATTCGGTGTCCCTTTGAACGACTGGGACATCATGAAGATGCCCCAGCCCGACATCATTGCCGGCAGTATCATGGCGGAATAGGTGTTGATCAAACCAAGTTGCTTGATCAGCACGAACATCGGGACCGTCAACATTAATCCTGGCAGTACCATCTGAAACAGCAGGAAGTCATTGAACTTTCCGCGCCCCCAGAAATCGATCTTCGCCAAAGCGTAAGCAATATATGCGGAAGTAACCAGCACCGATGACGTGACAGTGAGCGTGACAAAAAAGGAATTTAACAGCGACTTCAAGAACGGACGATCCAATTTTTCCGCGCTGCTAAACAGGAATTCGTAGTTATCGAAAGTCAGCGTGCCAGCAAACAAATCAGTGTTGAATATCTCGGGAGTGGGCTTGAGGGAAGCCATCACCATCCAGATGTAGGGATATAGCCAGGTAAGCGCAAGCACATACATCAATACGGTTATCAGCCAGCTACCAAGACTCTTATTCCTGAATTTGATCATGCTAGCTCCACGTCGCGTTCAAGGAATTTTCGAATGAGCTTGATTACCAGGTAGCTGGCTACAGCAATAATGATTGACATCAGTGCCGCCCGATTCGGTTGCAGGCGCATGAAAGCCGTTTCGTACATCACTAGCAGTGGCGTAGTGGTGCTTTCCAATGGCCCCCCGCCTGTCATCAGGTAAGGCTCGGTGAAAATGCCAAAAGACACGATTACTGCAAATACCACCACCATGATCAATTGTGCATTGATCATTGGAAGGGTAATCCTGAACAGCCTGGTGAGCGGTGGCGCGTTGTCCAGTCTTGCCGCGTCGTATATTTCCTTGGGAATGGCAACCAACCCCGAGTACAGGATCAGGCCGTAGTAACCCACGTATTTCCACGTCACGACCAAGGATATCGACAGCATGGCCATAGTCGGGCTGGTTAGCCATGGAATCTTGAATCCGAACCATTCGAACAGAAAACTGTTAAAGGGGCCGGTGGAACTGAATATTTTCGTAAAGACCAGAGAGTAGGCAACTCCGGAAGAGATGTGGGCGAGCAAGAAACAAAGTGCCACAAAGGCTTTGCCACGACCGAGATGCATCAGACCAAAGGCAAAAGCTACTGAGCATGCCAATACGATGGGCAGGTAGTAACCCAGAAACCGGGCAACGTTCCAAAGTGAGTTCCAGAATTCGGGGTCATCCAGTACGACAAGGAAATTCGTCAAACCAGAAAATGATGGCTCGCCAAAAAAACGCCAATCGGAAACGGATAGAATAATCAGCCATAAGAATGGATAGGCCCAAAAGACCACATTAAACAGCAGGTACGAGATTGCGAGATAGGCACCAATTTTGGCGTCGCTCATATTGGCAAATATCTTGCTCACTGGCGCAATTTCAATAGTTTGTTCGTGCGACGGATAGCATCTGCCAAAGCAGCGTCTCGATCCTTAGTGCCAAACTGTATCGGTTCGATCATTTCATTCCCCATGGTCTTTTGTACATCGATCGTGCCTTCAATAAATGCAGGGGGGACAGCTACGGTCACATAGGCTGCGTACTTTTCGGCCAGTGGGTTCTCTCGATAGAATTTCTTGAAAATCTCGTTTTCGAGCAAGTCATCGCGCGCCGGTGGTAGTCCGGTCTTTTGCAGCCACAAAAGGCTGAGTTCGTCATCGCCAAACACCCAGGCAACGAAAGCAAAGGCTTCTTCTTTGACTTTGCTGTTCTTGAACAACACCAAACCTTTGCTGTCAGCGAAGGTAAAGGTCTTGTCTGCGGGCAGCTTCTCACTGATCATCGGGCCGATGACTATCTTTTTCAGGGTGTCCGGGTACATCTGTTTGAAGTAGGCGATGTCCCAGGGGCCGCGCACTGCGCCGACGACGGCACCTGTCACTAATGGTTCGTCACTGTCATAGTCCGTCAATGCCCAGCCATTCCTGAACATCGTTTCCATGAATTCCAACACAGCGCGGCCGGCGTTGTTGTTATAAACAGCTTTGCCGTCTTCTATGTAAGGGGCGCCATCGGCCGTGGCAAAATAAAACGATATAAAATCGAACCATCTATCCTGCCAACCATTGCCGGAAAGCACTTGCATGCCAAATCTGTTGTTTGTCGTCGCGTATGCTTCGGACAGTCTATAAACATCGTCAAATGTCTGAGGAATACCTTTGATACCCAATTGCTGCAAGATATCGCCACGCCACCACACCATCGTGGGGTTAGAATATATGGGCAGGACAAACTTCTTGCCGTCCTGGTCCCAGTTCCTCATGATATTGCTCATCTGCCGAGCTGCAATTAGTTCCTCATAACCGTCCATTTCCGAAAGGTCTTGCAGCTGCCCCAAATTTGCCAGTTGGGCAGCAAAGCCGGAAAAAATGTTAGTCGATATATCAGGGGCATTGTCTGCAACCAGGGCAGTCAATATGGCATCTTCTGAGCCACCTGTTGCAGGGATAGTGGTGAAATGAACGCGGGTTCCTTTGCCGCTATTGTTCCATCGCTCCACGGCGATTTTCCAAAAGGCCTCTTGGGTTTCGTTTGGCGCGACCCACAACCTGATCTCTTTCTCGCTATCAGGTCTATCTGCCGAAGTACCAGATTCAGAGCAACCACTCAGCGCGAGAAAACTCCCTGCAATAACCGGCCCGACAATATTTCTCAAAATATTCATAAGTGCTGCTCGGCTAGAGACCCAGCATTACCAGCAAGCCTTCAATCGTCGATTCCGCGCCTGAATTCATATTGATTTCGTTGGCGGAGATGATGCCGTCATAGGTTCTTCCATTGTTCTTGTCATAGATCATCCTGGCCGCGTCATTCTGACCGAAAAACCAGGATCCTAATTTCGCTGACAAAGCCAAATATCGCTTGTCCCCGGTTACTCTGAATGCTTCCGATGCCGCATAAACCATCGGCCGCACGCCGTAGGGAATCTGAGGAAATCGGACTTTCCTGATTTCGGAGAAACCACCCGATTCACGTTTGATGAGAATCGATTCAGAGAACCCGTTGTTCAGCAAGTAAGGATAAAAGTTGTCGATTTCTATCAACGCACTTTGCGTATATTCTGGTTGGCCCAGCTGTTCCCCGGCCAACAATAGAGCGTATGCTTGGCTGTTTCCCCATGAGTGCCACTGGTTTTTCCAGCTCAAGAACATGCCGAACGGGTAATTGTCCGCATCGCCCTTTTGCATTTGCATAATGCCTGAGGCCAACGCGTTTATGACTTCCAACGCCTGGCTGTCACCCGTTCGACTGTAATGTGGCAATAGGGCGATGATTGCGACAGCAGCTTGATCGGCTGCGTATTTGTGCGGCAACCAGGTTGCAATTTCTATCGTATGAACGACCTCGGTTGTGAAGCCTCCTAATGAAATGTCCCTCTTGATATTAGCCACAACTTTCTTTGTCGCGGCGTCGATTCGGTTTGCCAATTCCCGGTCGGAAAGAACCAGTTCATGAGCGACCTCCAAAGCCCACAACGCCCTGAAAGACCACCAGTTCATTTCAGCCAGCGAAGTTCTGTAGCTGGTGTTGATAGAACCATCTTCCCAAATGAAATTATTGAAGTACCCGTTCGCGTTTTGCATGTGCAAGATGAACTCAACCAATTTCTTGGCCTTCAGCAAGGCGTCATCGTCTTGTGCTGACTGCAGATACTCTGACAACATGACGATGGCTCTTGCAGCATCGTCCACACAGGCGAAACCCTCTTCCGGCTCTATCGCGTATGCGTAATCGGGGTATTCGCTATAGATATTGACGACACCCATTTTCTTGTTGCCCAACTCGAGCTCACTGAACAAATGATCGAAGTGTTCCAGATTGACTATGGATTGGCTGGATACGCTTTCCGAAAGCGGTATTGAATGTTCGTCAGCGCTGCAGGCCGGAGTTAAGCAGAATGGCGCACACAGCAACAACAAAACTGTCGGACGACATCGTCTGGCTCTTGGGTCCTTTGTCATTGACTCTAATTCTCGATGATCCGCGATGGAGTAGACGCACTTCGCGCTACCAGGAGGATCTATACCAACCAGTTCGAATACTTGACTTGGATATCTGTAATTGGATTATTCGTCGTCACATTTCTCAACGTGACCATTCTGTTCAATAATTCCAATGAATTAATCAACGAATATATCGGCCCAAGATAATCCGCCTTGTGTAGATCTAATAGTCGTTCCTCGGGAAGTTCTCGCAAGTGTCCTTCGCTGATGGTGTACGCTTCATCCAATAATTCGGTTTCTTTTTCCCCGGAGTCAGTCATGACAATGGATATCGGAACCAACAGACGAAATTCGACTAGTTTCTTGATGAAAAGCTCGGTGTGTCTCTCATGATTCGTCATCTCTGACAGGGAGGTGGCAACATTATTCAAGAATTCGGTTTGATTCCCGTCTTTGTCAAAAAGAGCAGCGCCTTCGGTTTCGCTAACGTACGGGCTGTCTTCATTAATACAAATCAACATCGTGTCATCACCTTTTCCACTGTCACTCATGGCAAAAGGCGTGCGGGTAATGTTCATTGGTATATAAGTAGCGTTCCATTGCTCCTTGCCAGAAAAGAGATTTTCGCCCGATTCAAGACCAAATAAAGCCAGACAATGAAATCGTCCCGTATCCGGGTGCTTCGTAAAGATAACCGGGTAATTCATGGACGAAGACATGATTTCACAAGCTGCCAGCACAGTCATATGCAGATTCTTCGCGTGCGGAAACCCCCGCGACTCTCGAACTCTCAACGCTCTGTGAATAGCGCTATTAATCGGTACCATTTTCATGATTCATTAAGCTCATTAAACATGTGATCTTGGCGCAAATTGTGTTTGAGCCTAGATGGGTTGGAAGCCGAACTCTTTCACTTTGTCCATTAGCTCTCTATGGCGGGGCAACGTCTCTAAGGCCTTATTTTTGGCACGCACATTCTCGGCAAACAATCTATCCGCAAGAGCGGTGTTGGTTAGTGAATGCTCAATTAGTGAGATATCTGTTTCGAACTGCATCCCATACAACACAAATTGATAGCTAAGCCAGGGGAAGAGCTCACGACTGCCGCCGAAATCCTGCTCAGAAGGCGGGTGATAACGCCACAGTTCAAGTAGACTTTTGAGCGTATCCGGAATTGACTCGGGTCGCTTATTATCTCGCCAAAACTCATCGTTATCACGCCGGGTCAATACGTAGTGAAGTTTGAGAAAATCGACGATGCCCACCCAACGCTGGTTAATCTCTTCATTGAAATGTTTGGCGGTAATACCCATGACTTCACGACACGCCGGAAGGCGGTCGCTGATCATTCCGGCCATCACTTCAACCAACACCAATGCAGATGCCTCCAGGGGCTCAAGGAAACCCGCCGACAAACCGACGGCCACACAGTTCTTCTCCCAAAACTTTTCTCTGTGGCCAGCACGAATTTTAATTCTTCGGACAGGCAACTCGTCGCCCTCATCAGCGCCGCTCTTGTGCACATAGCTCCTTAACGCCTGCTCGGCCTGATCATGACTGGAATGACTGCTGGAATAAACATGGCCCACACCACGCCGATTGGTTAATCCTATATCCCAAATCCATCCTGCTTCTTGCGCCGTTGCCATTGTCTGACAACGAATGGGCGACTCCTCAGATGCATTAGGCACCTGCATCACAAGCGCATGGTCCGCAAACAAAATATCATTTTTGGAAACAAACGGTACGCCTAGAGCTTCTCCTAGCAAAAGGGAAGCAAAGCCAGTGCAGTCAATAAAGAGATCGGCTTCAATATCGCCATGATTAGCAGTTGTGACCGAAGCTATGTCGCCCCCATCCTGCATATTGACACGGGTGACCGTATCAACAATTTGACCCACCCCCAGGTTGTCCTTACAAAATTGTTTCAGGAGTTCTGTCAACTTACCGGCATCCAAATGGTAAGCGTAGTTGGCGACTATATTGTATTCAGCAGTGGTAATCTTTTTGGGAGCCAGGCCCGCTTCACCAACGGCTTGTTGGTAATCAACCGCCTGGGCAAAGCTCTCACCAAGAATCGCCTTTTTCTTGATCCAGTAGGGTGCCAGATCGATCTCTTTGTATCCAACAGGTGCGTTAAATGGGTGATAGTAATAATCGTCATCACTGCCATCCACCCACCCTGCGAATATTGCTCCTTGCTTAAGGGTGGCATTACATGTTGTCAGAAAATCATTTTCCGAAATTCCTATTTTCTTCAAAGTGTGGCGCATGGTAGGCCAGGTGCCCTCACCTACACCAATGGTAGGAATATCTGACGATTCTAATAAGCTAATCTTGATACCGCCTGACTTTTCCTTGCCATGCTTCTTCGCCAACAATCCCGCTGTAAGCCAGCCCGCCGCGCCACCTCCCACAATGACAACCGATTTTATAGGACGTACCATTATCACCACCGTTAGTTAAAATTGTCGCATGCGCCTCACTGGCACAAGAAAAAAGGCAAAACTGTAAGAGCTTTGCCTTTTTCGGTTAAACCATATCCATTTATTCTTTAAAAAGCAGCTCTTACTCCAAAGAGGTAGCGTGTTCCAGAGTTCGTGGTTTCATACACCCGATTGGTAAAATTCGAATACCGTACAACTTCTTCATCGGTCAGGTTAATACCCTCGACCGTGATCGCAACGTTGTCAGTGATATCGTAGCGTATGCTCGCATCCAGCTGTCCAAACGCTGCAAAGCTACGGTCTTCCCCGTGCGAACCAAATTCGTCTTCTACATAGTCATCGCGCCAACTATAGCTGGCACGGGCAGACAACGGACCTTTTTCGTACCATATACCCGCATTGTAGGAGTCGATTCGATCTTTGTTGACGTGCGTATAGTTGGCCATCGCACCGAATCCACTTAAAGCATCAGGCATAAACTCCGAATCGCTAAAGAAGTATTGAAGCGCCAATTCGTAGCCCCCGAAGGTCTCATCTCCTTCGTTTACAGGCCTTTCCCGAATGAATTCTTCGCCAGCGATGTCAATTGTGTCCGTTGCATTTCGAATTTCATTACTGAACTTCTTGGAGAAAACGGTTCCAGACATATAGCTTGTTTCGCCGAAATACCACTCCAGGCCCAGATCAAAGTTCAACGATTGGAATGGCTCCAGACCGGGATTGCCCTCCCTTACTTTGAGTCCATCAGGAAGGTTTGGCCGCAAGTCGTAACTGACCAAAAACAAAATCTGACTAAGTGTCGGTCGGGTTATGGTTTCTGAGGCAGCTACGCGTAATTTGAGATCTTCTCTTAAATCAAGAGCAAAATTCGCAGACGGTAACAGTCGGCTATAATCACCTTTTGCCGATACGGTCGATAAATCACCCCTGATGGTCGTAAACTCTGGAATGACAGAGTCTGGATCTATTATCTCAAACCCGAGAACAGGTTCTTGTGAACCTCGAGACACTACATCTGTACTGATGTAGCGTAGCCCCACATTGCCGCTCCATGACATATCTGCGATTTCGCCGGCCAGATCGATCTGAAAATACATTGCTAGCGTTTCTTCCTTCGCATCACCCGAGCTCGTAGGTATTGGTACGGCATCAAAGGTATTACCACGCTCCGCAAAAAGCGCAGCATTTTCAGGACTCAAGCCGGCTATCCCTTCGGGTGAGGACAGGAATGCTGCCAACTCATCTCCGTTCCAACTCGGAAAGTCCAACCCGAAATAACCGTCTGTTAGAGTAAAAATATCTTCCGGAATAAAGCCAGTGTAATTATTGTTGAAACCAAAAAAGCCACCGCCTTCAGTTTTTACCACCCGCTGTGTTTTCGTCCGCTCAGAATAAGCGACACCCGCGTAGAACGTTGTTAGCATGCCGCCGTCAATATCATATTGAAAATCTATATTCGCCGAATTGATCTCGTCTTCAATACTTGTGCCCTCGAAAATAACATCGCCCGGCTTTATTTGAGACAGATCAGAGGCGTCGGATGTCATGCTAAACGTAGGCGAACTCCTACCATTCCACTCCACGGTGGATACATTATCGGGAGCAACCGGGGCTTGTACGCCGAACCAGTTTTGAACTCCGGCCGTGGAGTCTTCAGCCTTCGAATAGGAGGCATCAAAAGTTAACATCGCCCGGTCACTTTTGGCCCACTCAGCATTAAAGCCGATTTGCTTGGTTTCAGCGAATCTTGGGCGGCGCGCGGAGTGAAATCCAATAAATCCTGCGCCTGGATGAGACGTGTAAGAAAGAACCGTGCCGTTACCATCAACTGTTGCCGAAGCAATATCGCTTGGGCCGTAAAACGTTCCGGGAACTTTGGACTCCGAGTCCAGATCAAGCTGTGAATAAATCCCATCGAGCGTTAACCGCAAATCTTCTGTGGCGTCAAACTGTAGTGCAAATGTACTGCTCGTTCGATCACGAGTTGATTCATTTTGATCAAAGCCTAGCCAGGTTGATACATACACATCTTCCAGTACCTGACCACTATCCAGATTATCGAGGGTGACCTTATTCATACCTTCCGGAAAGGTCCTATGAGTCTCGAAGTCTTTGTTCCTGACTGCAAATGAAACCAGGACACCCAATCTATCATCCATAAAACGGTTGCTTACCAAACCGGAATATTCGGGCGTCGTGCTATCGGCATTGTCGTCATAAATCCCTTTCACAGACGCGGCAGCTTTAAAGCCGGCAAAATCAAATGGCCGTGCTGTTGTGGTATTGATGATGGCGCCGATAGCACCTTCTTGTAATCTCGCGCTCGGCGTTTTGTGAACTTGAGCCCCGGTGACTAATTCCGACGCGAGAATATCAAAGCTGAATTCGCGTCCGTTGTTTTCTGTGGCAAGTACGCGACCATTGACCAGCACTCCAGTGTGCTCAGGGCCAAAACCACGCACTGACACAAATTGGCCTTCGCCACCGTTTCGACTGATAGTAACACCCGGGATGCGCTGCAAAGACTCTGCTACGTTCTGATCCGGGAATTGGCCAATGTCTTCCGCAGAAATAGCATCCGTGAAAGTGCCTGAATCGCGCTTGATATCGACGGCTCGCTGCAAACTGCCTCGGATACCGACCACTACAACTTCTTCAATGACCTCGTCTTCTTCAGCGGCATGGACATTTGAACTATTGACCGCAAGCGCTACAGCCGTCGCCAATATGCTGCGTTTTTTCGTAAATTTATTTTTCATCAAACAACCCGCCCCACTGTTGAAAACAAGATGTCTCCGCCTGCCCGTGGAATAGGCGAAGGTTAACGATAAACCTGAGATTAACGTTAAACAGAGTTAAATACAACCGTCGTGTACCTGCTGATTGAGGACTGTCCCTTTTTACCCAGTCGTCAGTCATCAAACGGCTACGCTCAAGGCGTCGGCCATCACCGGTAAGGTGTTGGAAGGAAAGCAAATTTGCTTCTAAAGGTGTTTAACGTTAATCTAACTCGCTGCGTGTTTCACCAGATAGATTCGCAACGGCAGCAGAATTCGCTGTACCTTCTCAGGAGTTGTGCAGGACCGTGTCCAAGCCCAGAGCAACACTAAAGTCAATTGCAGCCGATTTGGGTATCACCCACACATCCGTCGCTCATGCGTTCAATAACTCCGAAAAAATTTCGGACGCCTTGCGTGAGAAGGTCCTTAAGCATGCTAAGTCGGTCAATTATCATGGCCCGAATCCGGCGGCAAGATCGCTCCGAACAGGGCGCTGCGGAGCGATAGGCATCATCTTTAATGACAACTTGGGCTACGCGTTTTCGGATGCCCATGATTTAGAGTTTTTGAAAGGAGTCTCCTCAGTGTGCGAAGAGTTCGCGACCAATATCGTATTGATCCCGTTGAGAAACCCGACCACTAACCCCCATGAATTGATCTCTGCGATGGTGGATGGGTACATCCTCAACGCAACATACAAGAGCAATCCATCCACGCAGCAAGCTCTGACCATGGGGCTGCCAGCCGTCTTGGTTGACTTTGAAAACAGTGACCATATTAGCGTTCTGGCAAACGACGCCGATGCGATGAAAGAGATAACCGAGCATATTCTGTCGCTTGGTCACAAGCACATTGCGGTCGTAACCTTTCCTCTGGAACGGGGCAGCCGACGCCTGTTCACGCTTGACGAGGACCTGAAGTCAGATAACTACAATGTCACTCAAAGAATTCTCGGCTGCAGGCAGGCAATTGAAGAGAGCGACGTGACGTCAAGCTCGGTCCTCGTTCTCGAGGCACCGAATGGTGAAGAGGGAGGAACGGATGCCGTTCAGAAGCTATTGGGCATCAACCCGCTAATTACGGCTTTTATCTGTCTATCGGATCGACTTGCCTACGGCGCGATGAGCGGATGCGATGCACTCGGACTGGATGTTCCGAGTCGTATATCGATAACGGGATTCGATGGCATCAACCAATGGCCGGGCGGGCAGAACTTGCCGCCACTAACGACAATCAGACAAGACGTTTTTGGCAAAGGTGCGAAAGCGGCGAGAGCATTGTTGAGCAAAGACGAAGCGAATACCAACAGCAAAACAATTAAAGTTGATACGACGATGGTTATCGACGGCAGCACCGCGAGAGTCGGTAAGAGGCGTTAGTGTGTCAGACCTGAAATTGAAAAGTGTTGTGAAGACCTACGATCAGCTGGAAGTAGTTCATGCCGTTGACATAGATGTGAAATCTGGCGAATTTATAGTATTGGTCGGCCCGTCAGGATGCGGGAAATCAACGATATTGCGGATGATTGCCGGGCTGGAAGATGTTTCCAGTGGCGAAATTTTCATCGCTGATAGAAACGTAACAGATGTACCTGCAGCTCAACGCGAAATCGCAATGGTTTTTCAATCCTATGCTCTATATCCGCACATGACGGTCAGAGAGAATTTGAGCTTCGGTCTGAAAAACATGAAAGTCGACAAGCGAACTATTGGTGAGCAAATCGACAAGGCGGCAGACATTCTGCAGTTGACAGAATACCTGGATCGCTTACCGAGCAAGCTTTCGGGCGGACAGCGTCAAAGGGTGGCAATAGGCCGCGCTATTGTTCGCAACCCCAAAATTTTTCTATTTGATGAGCCATTGTCCAATCTGGACGCTGAGTTACGCATTCAGATGCGCAAGGAACTCATCGGTCTTCATGAGAGCCTGCGCAATACCATGGTCTACGTAACACATGACCAGGTTGAAGCGATGACGATGGCCGATCGAATAGTGGTCCTCAAAGACGGAAATGTAGCTCAGGTGGGCCCACCGCTGACGCTATACAACCAACCTAAGAATATTTTCGTTGCGGGCTTTATCGGATCTCCAAAGATCAATTTGATCGACGCTACGGTGGCAGAAGTAACGAGTGGTGCCGTATCGCTTGCTCTGGAGGATGACAAACGACTGGATATCGAGGCGATTTTCCCGGGCTTGAAGATCAATGACAGCGTTACAGTCGGGATGAGGCCGGAGCGAGTTGCAGTAGGTAACGGTAACGGAAAATGTCATTTCGACATCGACGTGGAGAGCGTTGAGTCCCTGGGAGACTCCACTTTCATTCACTCGAAAATCGGCAAAACCGACTTTCGAGTGAAGTTAAATGGACAACACCAGTTTGATAAGCGCTCCAACATAAGAGTCGGCATTTCTGGGCAAGATATTCTGTTGTTCGATAGAGCTGGCGACGCCATCGAAAAAAGCCGAGCAGCGGTGTAAGTTACGGCTATTCTGACTGAATAAGCGAACGCGCAATTTCAAAACACGCCGCGATCGAGTGATAGTCTGTTCTACCCATCGAAATGCCCGACGTGTCGTGTATCTTGTTATCAAAAGTCAGATTTCTATGCCAGCAGTTCAGATCTGCATCGACCATGTTGTCGATAGAGTATTGCCAAAGCTGCAGATAGATACACCAATAGAGATTGTCTTGCGTCTCTACCGCAAGTAAGGCCGCAGCGGCGATCGTCTCCGCTTGCACCCAGCTGTATTTCCCATTGCTGCATACATCGTCGGACGGCGCAATTCCGTAGTACAACCCTCCGAAGTCCCTATCAAATCCCTTTTCCATCGCACTGTCGAACAGAGCCTTCGCACGCTCGGTCAGCCAAAGCTCCGGGCTGTGGTGATTGATAATCAGAAGCAGCTTGCTTCACTCTGTGAAGTGCCCGGGCTGGAACCCCCAAGGGCGCAACTTATTCTCTGTGTCACCCGCGTTGTAGTCGAAATCAGCTAGCCAGTTCCGCGTGTAGTGTTCCCAAATCTTGCCGTCACATTGTCCTGCCAGGTCGACGGTGATTCTTCTTGCAATCGTAATCGCACGATCCAGATAGTGCTGCTCAGACGTCGCTTCGTAAGCGCAAATCATAGCTTCGCAGCAATGCATGTTCGCATTTTTGGCCACGGTAGTTTGATACCGACTGAAACTCGGCATCGATTACGTCCACGTAAAGCTGATCCTCAGCGTGCCAAAAATGAGCTTCCAGTAAATCGAACGTCTCTTGAATATATCCCTTCGCTTCGCTATTACCTGCACTGTAAGCGCGTGCGTAGGCCATCATTACGAACGCGATTCCGTAACAATAATTATTGGCATCAGCAACAATGCCGTTCTCGATCATCCAGGTGTAGCCCCCGGTTTCAGCATTTCTATGTGCTTCGCGAAGGTACTGAATGCCATGATTGGCTGCGTCTTTGAGTCCCGGATCGGAGAACCACTGTGCGCCTGATGCGAAATTGATCGTGAGGCGAGCACTGCTGACCAAATGCCGCTGGGTGTTCGACGCGGCGACAGATCCGTCCGGGAGAAAATGTTGGAAGTACCCCCCACCATTATTGTCAACGCACTGTGGGTAATAGAAGTGCAGGATTTGTCGAACATGATCCTCGAGGAACTCCACGGAACGATACGGGTATGGTGAGTTCACTTCTGATTCGGTGATGGTCATTCTTTGCGCTCGTTGATTTGGTTCATGGCGTTGGCTGCCATTACTAAGCCGCCTTTGAGGGCGGCGAGTCCACGCAGCGGCGTATTGACGATAAAGTCGTCGTAGCCTCCGTTTGGTGCAGCCAGGTAGTTGCCGATAAGGCCTTCACATTGCGTCCGGATGGATTCGAGGAGTGCCTCTCTTCGCATAACGCCACCGCCAAAAATAATCTTCTCCGGAGCGTAGAAGTACCTGAGACTCGCACAAAGCTGGGCAAGGTATTGTGCCTCCAGCGCCCATGCCGCGTGATCTGTTGGCAGATCCTGACCCTTGATTCCCCAGCGTCGTTCAATCGCAGTGCCGGAGGCAAGACCTTCCAGACAATTTCCGTGAAAAGCGCAATACCCCTCGTAGGTGTCGATTTCCTCGTCCTGCACTATTGCGATGTGACCAATTTCGGGGTGAGAGGAACCATGCACCAACTTCCCGCAGGCAAAGGCGCTGACCCCGATGCCTGTTCCAACGGTGACGTAGGCAAAATTCTCAATATCTCTACCAGCGCCAAAGTGACGCTCGCCAATAGCAGAGCCGTTGACGTCAGTTTGCAGGGCTACGGGTATTTGAAGAGCGTTCTGAAAATGGGCTCTGGGATCAGCCCCTGCCCAACCAGGTTTTGGCGTCGCCAGAACTTGTCCGTAGTTGATCGACCTGTCATCTAGTTCCAGGGGGCCGAAATGCGCTATGCCGAGCGCTCCTATGGCTCCGTGATTTTCTTCGAACTGTGCGAAGATTCGTAGCACTTTGGCATAAGAATCAGAAGGTGTGGTTGTTGGAATAGTGACCGTATCGAGAACGGTGCCATCTTCAAGACCGATGGCACAATTGATATTGGTCCCACCAGCCTCGATGCTGCCGAGCGGGCCGATTACGTGAGAAGCGTCAGTTCGTGCGAGGTTCATATCATTCACTTGCGAGTTTGCGATTCGTCCGCCCAATGATCAGGCAAGAGCTGTGTGATGGTCGAAACGCGATCGCCATTCAACAACACGCGTGTTTCGGAGTTTGCGCTGTCAACCTGATAGATGAACTCACGACATCGCCCACAGGGTGAAAGTATTCGACCATCCCAGTTGACTGCCACGATCGTCAGAATCCTGCTCTCACCATTGGTTACCATGTTTCCGATAGCGTTGTGTTCAGCGCAGAATCCCATGCTTGAGCTGGTGTCGATGCACACACCAACGTAGACGTTTCCTTCATTGGTGACCAGAGCACTTGCCACGCCTCCGGCTTCCGCGAGCGAGGAAAGCCTCCTCGGGTTTAGTATTTTTTTTGCTCGCTCATACAGCTCCGCGTCCTTGATCATTTCGTCATTCCGAATTTCGAGTGGCACGCTACTATAGGCGATATGCGAACGGCGGCAATCATATCAGGCGATCGGAGGTTTTCGAGCGTATAGCGGCCAGAAGCGGATTCTGCGAGGCCCGACGGACCGGCCAGTTTTGCTTAAATCCTACGAGCGTTCGGCGCGAATGCGCTCCAGAAGTTGTTTGGTCGCCCTGACACCGTCGAACTCGGACATCACGGACCCCTCATATTCGACCCCAACATAGCCTGTGTAGCCCGCAGACAGAACGATGTCCATCAAGCGGTGAAAATCCAGTGTCGTTTCATTGCCCGCGCTGTCGAAATCGTAACTTTTGGCGCTGACGGCCTTGGCAAAAGGCATCATTTCGGAAACTCCTTTGTAGGGATCGTATCTTTCGGTCTCCGTAACGCCGAAATTGCCAAAGTCTGGCAATGTGCCTGCACGAGGATGATCGACTTCCTGCATTAGCGATGCAATCCAGGCCCCGTTACTTGATAAACCTCCGTGATTCTCGATCAAAACACTTACATCGAATTTCTCGGCAGAGTCGCATAGCCGGGAGTAGCCATCAGCCACAAGCTTCAGTTGCTCGTTTGGCGTCCCCTCACTAAGCGCATTTACGCGAATTGCATGACATCCGAGCGCAGCTGCTGCGCCCAGCCATTTGGAATGATTTTCTACAGCCCGGCTTCTCATCACGGCGTCCGGGTGACCAAGAGAGCCTTCTGAGTCGCACATTATCAAAATGTTTCGTACTCCCTCACCATCGGCGACTCGCCGAAGCTCGCTCAAGTATTTCTCGTTGGACGCCTTATCGAAGAAAAAGGTGTTGACGTACTCCACGGCATCAATGTCGAACTCTCGCCTTGCCAATTTGGGAAAGTCCAGTGTTGTGACTCCTCCTCCTGCATCTTCAACTGGTCGCCCGAGAAACTGGCTGTGCAGCGACCACTGAGCCAGGGAAATCTTGAAGGGAGATTCCGAATCGGCCGCTGTCTGCTCAGCCACGGTACCCGCAGCCTCGAAAGTCGAAGTTCCAGAGAGTAACTCACGGCGAATTGACAATTGATTCGGGGCGTTGTGCGAGCGCGTCATAGGCAATCCGAGGCAGCAATGTAGTTCGGCCGCGTCATAAGCAGTCGACCTGCAGTTTATCACTCGACCCCGGCAGCAAAGCCAGCACTGAACGGCCGGTCGCAGAAAGAGCAGCCGTTCACCTGGGCTAGCTGAAAAGCATAAGTGTTGCCCTCGAAGCGTCTCATTCCCGGAGCGGCACAGAGGTCGCCAGCGGCAACGATTGACCAAAGTTCTGGACCGGTTCATTGGCTCTAAGTACTAAGAATACGCAATAGTGCAGCTGCAAGTTTTTTTGGGAAAAGTTTTGGGAAACTGAAAGTAGAAGGGGCTGCAGTGATCTGTAACCCCTTGTTCTGATTGGCGCGCCCGGAGAGATTGATTCAAATCGCCATTGGGCGATCTTCACCCCTTCGGGGCGCCTTCGGCGTCCAAAACGCTAGCGCGTTTTGTCGAACAGGAGTTCTCATCGTTACCCAATGCACTTCTAATCAAAAAAAGGGCCCCGATGGGGCCCTTTCTTGAGCTACTCGACACATGGCTTACAGATTGTTCCGGACACATGGTTTACACATAGATGCATTTGGGGAGAGCCCAGATGCCTTGGAAAGAGTGTAAACCGATGGATGAGAGACTTCGTTTCATAGCCAGACTCCTCGAAGGCGAGAAGATGGCGCCGCTGTGCCGTGAGTTCGGCATTTCC
>PVMK01156965.1_pt1 | contig 20388 bp, 18 predicted proteins | sample 1853481 | NCBI WGS metagenome assembly PVMK01 (sample SAMN08533507, study PRJNA380276) | Marine sediment metagenome, whole genome shotgun sequencing project. | reverse complement strand
CCGTAGTGGTGGCGGAATCGGCAGCGGAGCCGGATGCGGACGAATTGCTGAGCTGGGCCAACAGCCGTCTTGGCAAGCAGCAGCGTGTAGCGGGCGTCCGGTTTTGCGACGAATTGCCACGTAATCCCAACGGCAAGATATTGAAACGGGAACTGCGTGAGCGGTTCGGCGACGTGGTATACGAGTGAGTGCGGATTGAATACAAAGAACGCTTTTACCATTCTAAGGATTTCAGAATCCACTAATGCGTAACATCCCTACAAAAGCTGACGAGCAGTTGCCGGCTAGTCGCGCTTACGTGTTGTTCATCCTCGTAGTGGTCTACACTTTCAACTTCATCGACCGCCAGATAGTCGGCATCCTTGCGGTGCCCATCAAGGCCGACCTGGGCCTCACAGACACACAGCTGGGTTTGATGGGTGGCCTGGCTTTTGCGCTGTTCTACACGGGGCTTGGTATCCCGGTGGCAATGCTCGCAGACCGCTTCAGCCGTACCTGGATCATGACCGCGGCGCTCACCATCTGGAGCGCCATGACCGCGGCTTCGGGCCTGGCCACCAATTTCTGGCAACTGTTCGCTGCTCGGCTCGGTGTTGGCGTGGGTGAAGCAGGCGGCGTTGCACCCGCCTATTCGTTGATATCGGATTACTTTCCGCCCGGGCAACGTGCACGAGCTCTCAGCGTTTATTCATTTGGTATTCCCATCGGAAGTGCGATCGGTATTGTATTTGGCGGCATTATCGCCAGTCTGATCAATTGGCGATACGCGTTTTTCATCGTGGGCCTGGCGGGAATTATCATCGCTCCGATATTCAGGATGACCATCAAGGAACCGCCGCGTGGTCAGTACGACCGCCAGCGCAGTGACGCGCAAGCGCCAAGCCTGAGGGTTATATTGCGCACCCTGTATGGCAAACCAAGTTGCTGGTTGCTGTCCCTGGGCGCTTCTTTCTCATCGATGATGGGCTACGGGGTTTTCTTCTGGTTACCCTCATTTTTTGTCCGCAGTTACAATCTGACCCTGTTGAACGCTTCGCTGTTCTATGGCGCGGTGCTGCTGATTGGAGGCCTCGCTGGAATCTGGGCGGGAGGCTGGCTGGGAGATCGTTTTGGTCAGAACCAACGCTCGCAATATGCCAGGATACCGGCCATCGCTTTCGTTGCTACCGTGCCTTTCTATGTGCTCGCCATCCTGTCGCCGACCCTGACCTTGAGCTTCCTGGTTCTGTTGGTGCCCACGGCGCTGGGCCTGGCCTGGCTTGGCCCGGTTATCTCAGCCATCCAGCACCTGGTCCCACCCAATATGAGGGCCACTGCATCAGCAATATTCCTGTTCATCAACAACCTGATTGGAATTGGCCTGGGCACCTACGCCATTGGCGCGCTTTCCGATACGCTGGCAGCGCAATTTGGCGACGATTCGCTGCGTTACTCCATCCTGGCCGGCACCGGCTTTTATATTATAGCGTCGGCGCTGTTCTTCCTGGCCGCCCGCTGGCTGGAACGGGATTGGGAAGATTGAAAAAAAGACAGGATACCCACAACTTTTCGTATTTCGGATGGTGGGTGTCCCCGCTTTTTTGTCACTTTTCCTCCCGCTTTTCCCGCTTTTTCCTTGCTATAAACCGTCATGGTTTTGATTAGAATCATGGTTTCTGCGAGAATACCTGCAGAATGGAGTTGCTCAGAGTCCGGGGCATGATCGATTATTGAAGTCAATATCTGTCCAGATTCAGCTCGCATCCCAGTACTGAAAGGCTGCCAATTTATTCGCTCGGCCAAGGGAAAAAGCACTTATGACGCCAAATTTCACCCGACTCGCAATTATTTTTTTTATCGCTGCGCTGCCATTAGGTTGTGCCACCACGCCGCCACCCGGCTCAAGTGCATCTTTCCCGCTGACCATCTATGACGATGATTCCGGTGTCTGGGTGCCGGCTGATCCCGCCAGTCGCGGGAATGGCGCAGCGAGGTTGCCACAGGCAGACCGGCTGGCCTACCAGGCAGTCGGGCCGTATCCCGTGGCGCTGGACAGGCTGCCGCCACAGGCGGTTGGGCCGGACCTCAGCGGGATGGTCGAATTGAAGGATAAGGGCCGCATTGAAAAACCTATTCCCGAGGAAGCGGCAGCGAGACTGCGGGCCGAGGCATTGCTTTTGCCACCCACCGCAATGGTGCAGCGCGCCAATGACGCGACCGGACCGGGCCCGCAAAGCCCTGCGACCGGTAATGCTGGATTCGACAGCCTCGATTACATTGACTGCTGCGACGGCGGTGGCAACGTCCCGGCTGATTCTGAGCTGGCTGTCGGGCCAAACCACATCATTGCCGTGGTGAACGTGGCCTTCGAAATTTACGACAAGAGCGGCAACTTATTGAGCGAACCCACCACCTTCAGTGATTTCTTTTCCGGCGTGCCCAACTGCAGCAACGTGTTCGATCCCAACGTGATATATGACGAAGCGGAAGATCAGTTTATCCTGGCCATCGATGGCAACGGCAAGGACTACTGCATCGCGGCCACTCAGCCATCGGATTCCCATCCACTAAATTGGGTCTGGAACCGTTATAGCTTTGCCACGGACGTTGGCCGCAAATTCTTTGATTACCCGCTCGCAGGTGTGGGCGACGACGAGATCTACATGGGCGCAAACATGTTTGGCAGAAGGTTTTTTTCGGAAGGCCGTGTCTGGGCTATTGATAAATATGCCATGTATAACGGCGCGACCTCCTTGTCGGTGGTAACACACAGCACCGGCGGTGAAAGCACGCCCCAGCCGATGAACCTGCATGGTGCGGCACAGGGCACGTGGCCTGACATCGGCGAACCGCATTATATCCTGACGGACGGCCCCTATAACGGCGCCGAATATGGCGTGTGGTCCTGGACTGACCCGTTCGGGGCCGACAATCTGGTCAACCAGGGTACGGTGAATCTCAATACAGCCACCGGAGTTACCGCCGGGGCACCGGTCGATGCGCCGCAATATAACAGTAACATCAAGCTCGACGGCAACGACTGGCGGGTGCAGGATGCTGAATACCGCAACGGCTACATTTGGATGGCCGACACCATTGCCTGTAACCCGGGTGGTGGCACCGTCGACTGCGTGCGCTGGGCGCAGATAGATCCGCGGGGTGGACCGCAGCAGGATACGCCCACGATTCTCAATGCCGGCGTTTACGGCAGTGCTGGCGATTACCGCATTTTCGCCGACCTGGCCGCTGACGACTGCAACAACATGGCTATCGGATATACCAGGACCTCAACCAACAGTTTGCCGTCTGTTTATGTCTCCGGCAGAGAAAGTGGGGATGACGTTGGCACGCTACAGAGCGAAGTCCTGGTCAAAGCGGGTGAAATCGAATACGACTCATTTCAATCCGGCACCACGCATCGCTGGGGTGACTACACTGCGATGACCGTTGATCCGGATGGCCGGACCTTCTGGTACATGGGCCAGTACAGCAAGAACACCGGCACGATCAATGGCCGGTGGGGTAACTGGATCGCGCCCTTCAGCTTTACCTCCTGTGCTGATCTGGTAAGCGCACCGGGCCAGGCTTCCAACCCCAGCCCATCAGAGAACGACCCTGATGTGACGATCGAAGCCTCCCTTAGTTGGACGGCCGGCACAGGTGCGGCTTCGCATGAAGTGTTCTTTGGCGAGGGCGATGAATTCACGCCGAAGGGTATTCAGTCAAGCAGCACTTTCTTTCCCGCAACTTTGTTGAAATACGCGACCACATACAAGTGGCGTATAGACGAAGTAAATAGCGCTGGCACTACAAGGGGTGAAGTGTGGTCATTCACCACCGAGGTGGCACCGCCAGTTCCAGGCAAAGCCACTGACCCCAGCCCGCAAAACCCCGTGTCCAGTGTTTCGATCAGCGCCGCCCTCAGTTGGACTGCCGACTCGGACGCGACTTCGCACGATGTGTACTTCGGTGTTGATGGCGCCAATCTGGAGTCCCGTGGCAACCAGACGGGCACTAGCTACGGCCCCGGCACCCTGAACTACGACACCCCCTACTACTGGCGCATTGACGAAGTCAACAGCACCGCTACCACTACCGGCGACGTGTGGTCATTTACCACCAAGGCGGACAGCGGTGGAGGCGGTTCAACGCTGGTTGGCAGCTCCATCAACAATGGTAGAACCTGGACTGCGGAGGTGACTGACACCAACGTATCCCCTTCATCCTTCGGTGGAGATTGGTTAATTGGTGGGTCCATCTTTGTTGGCTGCACCGACGTCACGACCTGCACGCTGAGCGGCATTGCAAAGAAACAGGGCTCGGTCATTTTCATAGCGGAATCAGGCGAAGAGATCACCATCCTGAAGCCCTGAAGCATGACCTGAGGAAGAAAAATATGCCGGCAAAAGCCACCCTGATCATTTTGTTCATTGCTCTCGCATCCTTTGATGCGCTCGCCGAGGGCATTCCCATCGAACCGGGCAAATGGGAAATGACCTCCACGGTTAACATGCCCATGATGCCTCAGCCCAGGGTCACCACCACCACTGAGTGCATAGAAGAGAATGAAATAACGCCGGAAGCCCTTTCCGATGAAGGCATGGATCCCGGCTGCACTTTCGATACCGGGATTGTGGAAGGCAACACGATGAAATGGTCAATTGACTGCAGCCAGGCGGAGGGTGCTGTCCACGGTGAGTGGGAGGCCACTTCTCACGGTAATACCATGACCGGGGAAGGGACTATGACGATAGACATGCAGGGTCAGCCCATGGTGATGACCATGAACTGGGATGGCAAGCGTATTGGGGACTGTCACTGACAGAAAAGTCAGGGTAATGCTGAAGTCCGGGTCGGAATCCTTGCAGGATTAAATACTTGACTGATGGGAGGCTTCCCATGCCCCTGGAGTCGCTGGTGGACGGCTAAAAACCCAGCGAAACTCATGCACTATGCGGGCTATTCACGAAACTTGCCGCGTTTGTGAGGGTTTGATTATTAATCGCTGCCAGATAATCCGCTTCGTGATCGGAGGCGCGCAGGGTCTTTTTGATCATTCCTTCCAGGTTTGGCCGTTTACCGTCGGGCTCAGTTGCCGGACCGATCCCGCCACCGAACTCAATGATCGTTTGGATACCGTTAGCGAATGCCGTTTGAAGATTCGAATACCACATCACCGGATGGAATAACTGAAAGAACAAACGTGCTTTGATGTCTGCCGGGTTCGATTCGTGAAAGCCGCCGGTGAAATTGGATAATACCTGCACTTCAGAAGACTCAAACTGTGCTGCGTCCAGCACAGAACGATACTCTTGCGCGGCCTTGACCATGTAATAGGTATGAAAGGCGCCCTCGGTCTTCAAGCGCACTGGACGTTTCCGCGGAAACTTTTCCTGAACTTCCTGCTCCATCAGCGCCAGATCTTCACTCCGGCCGCCGACGACGGTCTGAGCAGGCAGATTGCAGCCAGCAATCGCGCAGTGATTTCGCTCGGCGATGGGTCGAATGGTATCGAGATCCAGGGGGAAAGCAGTCATCTCACCTTCGCCATGGGCGCCCATCAAATCCCCACGCTGCTGCACCAGTTTAAGAGCACTCTCAAAACTGAGGGCCTTTGCAGCAACCAGTGCTGAGTACTCACCAAGACTGTGACCTGCCGCCATGGCCGGCCGCAGTCGATCATCCGTCAAATCCCTGAAAACCTCCAGGCAAGCGATGGAATGGGTCAACAAAACCGGCTGCGTAAACCGGGTCAGGTTGATCTTTTCTTCAGGATCGCGAAAAGAAAGCTCTGCAATATCGTAACCGAGGACGTTGCTGGCCTGATCATAGACCTCTCTGGCGATAGCATATTCCTGACAGAGGTCGCTACCCATACCAGGGTACTGTGAGCCCTGTCCGGGGAAGACGAACAAGATGTGATTTTCGCTGGCAAGCACGGTTTTGTCACCTGGAGATTTGGCGGGAGCACAGAATAGCCAGCAGCGCCTGTGAAATCAAGAAAGCAGGGGTGTTGCGGCTTACGCTAACTGCGCAAAGGCCGCACACACTTCCGGTGGCGCCTGGACCAGTTCGATCAACACACCTTCCCCTCCAATGGGAAACTCTTCACTGGCCTTGGGATGGACGAAACAGATGTCGAAGCCGGATGCTCCCTTGCGGATACCGCCGGGTGCGAAACGCATACCCTGATCCTGTAGCCATGCCACTGCCGCCGGTAAGTCATCGATCCACAAGCCGACGTGATTAAGCGGTGGATTCTGCACCTGGGGTTTCCTGTCCGGATCGAGCGGCTGCATCAGGTCGACTTCCACCTTTAGCGGCCCTGAGCCAAGGGTCGCGATGTCTTCGTCGACATTTTCGGACTCGCTCCGGAAGTTCCCCGTCAGCTTGAGACCAAGCGTATCCACCCACAGTGTGCGCAGCCGGTTCTTGTCCAGACCACCCACCGCGATCTGCTGAATACCAAGCACTTTGAAAGGCCGGTCGCTCATATGCACCTCCGGGATTGTTTCTTTAGTCCCATTGTTTATGACGTTTGAGAAAGATATCCAGCAACTGCCTGGCAGCGATGACCGGCGGGATCTTGCCCTCGCTGGCGGCAGCCTCCAGGGCCGGAATTTGCTTGCGCACCTCAGGGTCACTTTGCAGCGCGATAATGAGGTTGTCGTTCACCTCCGACCACATCCAGTCGCGGGCTTGCGCGGCGCGCCGCGCCGTGAACTGATCACTGGCCACAAGAACTTCGTGATGGTGCAATGCAGCCTCCCAGGCCTCGGCGATTCCAACACCGTCGCGGGCGGAACAGGTCCGGACCTCGACCTTCCAGTCCGCCGAGCGGGGGTGGAGCAAGCGCAGCGCACTGCGATACTCCGCAGCGGACCGCCCGGCGAGCGCCTGCAGGTCGTCATCGGCCTTGTTGATGAGAATCAGGTCGGCCAACTCCATGATGCCGCGTTTTATGCCCTGGAGTTCATCGCCGCCGCCAGGTAAAAGAAGCAACATGAACATATCCGTCATATCCGCCACTTTGGTCTCGGATTGCCCGACCCCGACCGTCTCCACAATGATGACGTCGAAGCCGGCGGCCTCACACAGGATCAGGGCCTCGCGGCTGCGCCGGGTGACACCGCCCAGGGTATTGCCGGACGGTGAAGGCCGGATATAGGCCTCGGAGCGACGTGACAGTAATTCCATGCGCGTTTTATCACCCAGTATGGAGCCGCCGCTGATGGCTGAAGAGGGATCCACCGTGAGTACGGCCAGCCGGTGACCTGCGTCGATGACGTGGTTACCCAGCGCCTCGACAAAGGTCGATTTACCGACTCCTGGCACCCCCGAGATGCCCAACCGTATTGAATTTCCTGCATGCGGCATCAAGCGCTGGAGCAAATCGCTGGCAGCCGCACGGTGGTCATGGCGCGTGGACTCAATCAGGGTGATGGCGCGCGCCAGTGCGCGCCGGTTGCCCTCAAGCACGCCAGCGGCCAGTGCCTCTGTTTCCGGCGCCTGCTCCAGATCGCTGTCATGCGACACCACTGCCCCTACTCCAGCTCCATTATCTTGTCATCAACGGCAAGGCTGGCGCCGGGTTCGTAATTGATTTTTGCCACCACACAATCGCGCTCGGCATAGAGGGTGTTCTCCATTTTCATGGCCTCGAGCACCGCCAACTCTTCACCGGCGCTAACGGAATCGCCTTCCTTGACCGCCAGCGACACCAACAGGCCAGGGCATGGGTGACAGCAGAAATCTGGACATATCCGGCGGGGCTTTCACCGGCATGTATTGCATGAGTTCAGCCGCCCTTGGATGAAGCACCTTGACATCGGACTGGAAACCACCGTGGAACAGACGAAAAGTCTGCTTCATGCGCTCTACCTGGACGAATATCTGCTTGCCATTGATGGCGCCATTGAACAGGTGCTGACCAAACTCCCAGTCGCTACGAACGGCGTAGGTGTTACCGTTATGCTCCACATCGTGACCGCCCTCGACAGGAACAACGGTAACCGGATGGAACTCACCATCCATCACCACCACCCAGTCATTGGGCACGCGACGCTCATGCCCGGCCAGTTGGCCGTCGATCTGGGCGGCGCGATCGCGATAGCGACGATGCATGGAGGCGGCCACGGCGATGATGAGACTGGGATCCTGGTGGGGCACGTCCGCCGGGTGAAAACCATCCGGGTATTCTTCACCAATCATATTGGTGCTCATGTTCCCATCCACGAAACGTGGATGCACCATCAGCGCCGACAGGAAACTGATGTTGTTGGAGACACCACGGATAAGGAAGCGATCCAGAGCTGAGCACATGTGGGCAGTGGCTTCTTCGCGATTGTCGCCATAAGTGATGAGCTTGGCGATCATCGGATCGTAAAACATGGAGACTTCACCGCCTTCAAAAACGCCGGTGTCCACACGCACATGGTCATCCTCTGCGGGCGGCCTGAAATACACCAGGCGGCCGGTGGAGGGCAGGAAGTTGCGGAACGGGTCCTCGGCATAAATCCGGGATTCAATCGCCCAGCCGTTGATTCCGACATCCGCCTGGGTGACAGGCAGTTCATCGCCGTCGGCCACGCGGATCATCAGTTCCACCAGATCGATGCCGGTGATCAGTTCGGTGACTGGATGTTCTACTTGCAGGCGGGTGTTCATCTCCAGGAAGTAAAAATTGCGCTGGGTATCGACGATGAACTCCACGGTGCCGGCTGACTGGTAATCCACCGCCCTGGCCAGGGCCACTGCCTGCTCGCCCATCATCTTGCGGGTGGCCTCGTCGAGAAATGGTGACGGCGCCTCTTCGATCACCTTCTGGTGACGACGCTGCAGGGAACATTCACGTTCATTCAGGTAGATCACGTTGCCATGGCTGTCAGCCATGATCTGGATTTCAATGTGGCGTGGCTCCTCGATGAATTTCTCCACGAACATGCGGTCGTCTCCGAAGCTGGAACGCGCTTCATTGGCGGCCCGCTCGAAGCCGTCCCGGCACTCCTCATCGTTGCGTGCAACACGCATGCCCTTGCCACCACCGCCGGCAGTGGCCTTGAGCATCACCGGGTAGCCCAGTTCATTGGCGATTTCGACTGCATGTTCGCCATCACGCAGAACGCTGGCAAAGCCGGGGATGGTATTCACCCCTGCCTCATCGGCCAGTTTCTTGGAGGTGATCTTGTCACCCATGGCCTCGATGGCGCGAGTTTTCGGGCCGATAAAGGTGATCCCCGCTGCCGCCAGGGACTCGCAAAATTCGGAGTTCTCGGCGAGAAATCCGTAGCCCGGGTGTACCGCCTGGGCTCCGGTGTCCAGGCAGGCCTGGAGGATCCTGTCTTGCAACAGATAGCTTTGTGTTGATGGTGGCGGCCCGATGTTGACGGCCTCATCAGCCATCTGCACATGCAGGGCATCGCGATCGGCATCGGAATAAACAGCAACGGTTTTAATTCCCATCTTGCGTGCAGACTTGATGACACGGCACGCAATCTCACCTCGGTTTGCGATCAGAATTTTGTCAAACACTGCTGTGTTGTCCTTTATAAGGGAATGTTGTCATGCTTGCGCCACGGGTTGTCGAGTTGTTTGTCCCGCAGCATGGCAAGTGAGCGACAGATACGCTTGCGGGTGGCGTGGGGTGCAATGACATCATCGATATAACCGCGGCTGCCGGCGATAAATGGATTGGCGAATTTGCGCCGGTATTCCTCGGTGCGTTCGGCAATCTTTTCTTCATCACCGATGTCGTTGCGGAAAATGATTTCCACCGCGCCCTTGGGCCCCATGACTGCAATTTCCGCACTGGGCCAGGCCAGGTTCACGTCTCCGCGCAAATGCTTTGAGCTCATCACGTCATAAGCGCCACCATAGGCCTTGCGGGTAATCACGGTAATTTTGGGAACCGTGGCTTCAGCGTAGGCAAATAACAGCTTGGCGCCGTGGTTGATGATGCCGCCATACTCCTGCGCCGTGCCCGGCATGAAGCCCGGTACATCAACGAAGGTGAGAATGGGAATGTTGAATGCATCGCAAAAGCGTACGAAACGACCTGCCTTGATGGATGATTTGATGTCCAGGCATCCCGCCAGCACCATGGGCTGATTGGCCACGACGCCCACCGTATGACCGTCCATACGGACGAAACCAATAACGATGTTCTGCGCATGCTCGGGTTGCAGTTCCCAGAACTCATTGTCGTCCGCCACCTTGTAGATCAACTCCTTCATATCGTAAGGCAGGTTGGGATTGTCCGGAATCAGGGTGTCGAGCGACATCTCGGTGCGGTTGGCGGGTCGGGGGTGGGCCGGAACGGGGCTCTCTCGCGATTGTTGGCCGGCAAATAGTTGATAAACCGCCGCACCATCAACAGCGTCTCTACATCGTTCTCATAGGAACGGTCGCAGACACCGGAGATGGTGGAATGTGTGTCATGGCGCCGCCCAGTTCTTCCGCGGTCACCTCTTCGTGGTCACGGTTTTGACCACATCGGACCGGTGACGAACATGTAGGAACTATCCTCCACCATGAAGATGAAATCGGTCATGGCCGGGGAGTAAACAGCACCACCCGCGCATGGACCCATGATGACGGAAATCTGCGGTATGACACCTGAGGCCATAACATTGCGTTGAAAGACGTCGGCATAGCCGCCGAGGAGGCCACGCCCTCCTGGATGCGGGCACCGCCCGAGTCATTCAGGCCGATAAGGGGCGCGCCTACTTTCATGGCGTGATCCATGACCTTGCAGATTTTTTCGGCATGCGCTTCGGAAAGCGAACCACCAAAAACGGTGAAATCCTGGCTGAAGACAAATACCACCCGGCCGTTTACGGTGCCGTAGCCTGTGACCACGCCATCACCCGGTATTTTCTTGTCTGCCATGCCGAAATCGGTGCAGCGGTGCTCGACGAAGGTATCCCATTCTTCGAAACTGCCCTCGTCCAGGAGCAGGTCGAGACGTTCGCGGGCGGTGAGCTTACCGCGGCTGTGCTGGATGTCGATCCGACGCTGGCCTCCGCCAAGAGCGGCAGCATTTCGTTTCTCTTCCAGTTGTTCGACGATGTGTTGCATACTTTATCCTCTGTCCAGTGGCAGGCCCCTGCGACCGTGGCCAAATTCAGGCTCCACGGGAACGCCTTACCGGGCTTGCCGGCGCTCCCTGATTATGCCGATAACCTCATGGGCTGCAAGCAGGATGTTGGTGCCCGGCCCGTAAACGGCCGATACACCGAAAGCCAGCATTTCATCGTAGTCCTGTGGTGGAATGACGCCACCACAGATAACAATGATGTCTTCCGCACCTTCCTGCTTCAGACCCTCAATGACCTGCGGCACCAGCGTTTTGTGTCCTGCCGCCTGGGAGGAGATGCCGATCACATGGACATCGTTCTCGATGGCTTCGCGCACCGCTTCCCCGGGGGTCTGAAACAGGGGTCCGATATCAACGTCGAAGCCGATATCAGCGAAAGCGGTGGCGATTACCCTGGCCCCGCGATCATGTCCGTCCTGACCGAGCTTGCACACCAGCATCCGCGGCCGGCGGCCCTCGGCCTGGGCAAACTTTACCACTTCCTTCTGAATGGAAGCATAGCCCGCGTCACTTTCATACGCAGCCCCGTACACACCTGCGATGGAGTGGGTCACGGCCCGGTGGCGGCTGTAGACTGTCTCCAGCGCATCGGAAATCTCGCGACCGTAGCCCGTGCGCGGCGGCATCTACGGCCAGCGCCAGCAGATTTCCGGTCTCTTCTTCCGCTGCCCGGGTCAGCGCATCCAGAGTCTGGCCGCAGACCGCTTCGTCCCGTCCGTCACGTACTTCCCTGAGGCGCCGAATCTGGGCCTCGCGCACGGCGGTGTTGTCGATATCCAGAATATCAACGGGGGGTTCTTCCGCCAGTAGAGATTTAGTCGACCCCGACGATGACCTCTGCGCCGCGGCGATACGCGCCTGGCTGCAGCGCCGGGCCGGCTCGATACGCATCTTGGGCATGCCGGACTCCACCGCTTTGGTCATGCCACCCATTTCCTCCACTTCATCGATGAGCTTGCGCGCCTCGGTGACCAGATCATTGGTCAGGTTTTCCACATAGTAGGAACCCGCCAGCGGATCCACCACCCGGGTGATGCCGGTCTCCTCCTGCAACACCAGTTGGGTATTACGGGCAATGCGGGCCGAAAACTCGGTGGGCAGGGCAAGCGCCTCATCGAAGGAATTGGTGTGCAGGGACTGAGTACCCCCGAGGGCGGCCGCCATGGCCTCGATGGTGGTGCGAACGATGTTGTTGTAGGGATCCTTGGCGGTGAGGCTGACGCCGGAGGTTTGACAGTGGGTGCGCAGCATCAGCGAACGGACGTCTTTCGGGGCGAATTTCTCCGCCATGAGCGTGGACCAGAGCAAACGTGCTGCCCGCAGTTTGGCCACTTCCATAAAAAAGTTCATGCCAATGGCGAAAAAGAACGAAAGGCGCGGAGCAAAGGCATCCACATCGAGGCCGCTGGCAATCGCGGCGCGCACGTACTCAATGCCGTCGGCGATGGTGTAAGCCAACTCCTGCGCGCAGGTCGCGCCGGCTTCCTGCATGTGGTAGCCGGAAATGGACATGGAATTGTACTTGGGCATGTTGGCGGAGGCGTAGGCGATGATGTCGGACACGATCCGCATCGATGGTGCAGGCGGGTAGATATAGGTGTTGCGAACCATGAACTCTTTGAGGATATCGTTCTGCAGGGTTCCGGCCAGGTTCTGCGGCGGCACACCCTGTTCTTCGGCGGCGACGATGTACATCGCCATGACCGGCAATACCGCGCCATTCATGGTCATCGAAACCGACATTTTGTCCAGCGGGATGCCGTCGAACAGGATTTTCATGTCCGCGACGCTGTCTATAGCCACACCCGCCTTGCCCACGTCGCCTACTACCCGTGAGTGGTCCGAGTCGTAGCCACGATGAGTAGCGAGATCAAATGCCACCGAAAGCCCGGTCTGTCCCGCCTCCAGGTTCTTGCGGTAGAAGGCATTGGATTCCTCGGCGGTGGAAAAGCCCGCGTACTGGCGCACGGTCCACGGGCGGCCCGCATACATGGTCGCCCTGGGTCCACGGACAAAAGGCGCAATGCCCGGCAGCGAATCCAGATGGTTCAGGCCCTCGAGGTCTTCAGCGGTGTACAAGGGCTTGACCGCGATTCCCTCGGTGTGTCCCAGGTCAGATCCTCCAGCGGTTTGCCCTTGCACTCTTTGCCGGCGAGAGCTTGCCAGTCGGCATGTGTTTTCTTTGGAAAATCTGTCATTGCTTTATCAACTTATGATTATCATCAAGCAAGTGGAACCCATCCAGCTCATATATATTCGGCCAGCACAGGGTATTGTGTCGTTGACAACCCCAGAACGCAATTTTCCAGGCAATCAGCCTGCGGGAAGGGGATGTTGCGTGTCGCTATAGGTCATTCAAAGCCATCCCTGAAAATTACATCTTCGGAAACACAAGTCACGCTCACATCACTGACATCTGCTGCGGAAATCGTGCCGTTGCCGCTGGTGACGCCACAGGCCTGGATTGGATCGCTGGGTTGTGTCAGCACGGTCACGTTGTAGTCGCCGCCATCGGCCAGTGGTGTGGCAAAAGTAAAGTCACCATCGGCGCCGATCGAGCGGTCATCGCCGCCGTTGTTCTGCACTACCAGGCCGGTACCGGCCAGTCCGCTGACATTGCCGCCGACGGTGTAAGTAGCGCTGCTGCCTTCCCAATTGGAAGTGGCCATCACCACTGGCGGGACCATCTTGTGGTCAGCGGCAACTTCGATCGCAGGCGGCACCTCGGCGTTGACCCAGGCTTCCAGCATGTTTTCACCTTCGTCCCCCAGGAAAGCATTGCCGCCCTCGGCAGGGTCTGTGCCATTGTTGGCCTCTTCCAGGAACTGGATATATTCCCAGCTGGTCCCCTGGTAGAGCAGGCGATTTCCGCCGAGACTGCGTTTTCAGGTTTCAGTGCATTCAGGTCGACCTGGTCCCAGTAATTGTAGACGCCGCCCGTGGTGGGAGTCACCATACTGGTCCTCTGGCACCGGTAGTACATTTCGTTTTTTTGCCTGGTCATAGCGCATTCCGTAAGGGGGGATACGGTTGTCCCTGGCCACATGGTTGTTCAGCGCGAAATGGAAAGTTTCGTGGTAGCTGCCTGCTGCCTGGTTTGCCAGGTCACCCAGGGTGGTATCTTCTTCGCCGCTGAAGCGGTCGTAGCTCAGGGCGAGGCTGGCCGGTGTGCCGGTCGCGATCAGGGTGGCCGCCCAATCACTGGTCATCGCATAGTGCGCTTCATAGATGCGGGTGTTGGTGTCATGCAGATCGAGGATGGATTCCACTTGCACATCCGGGCCACCGGCCGGGTTCTCAACCATCACCGGCTCACCTGTGCCGTCGAGCAATGGCCCGTAGGCGCCATCTTCCCGCAGCAGTTCGTTATGGCTGTCATACCACTTGATGTTCAGCCACATGCGGCGGCCTTCGGGATAACCCGTGATCAGCTTGTGGCCGGTTAGATTGACCACCTTCAGGAGATCGCCCTCCACCAATAAAGAAGCTGCTTGCTGCAGGTGTTCCAGCGCCCGCAACTGGCCGAGATCAATTGCTGTTAACTGATTGGATGAGAGGCCCCCGCCGAGCCGAAGCTGTCCATTCGAATCCTGGTACTTGATCATATCGGCCAGCCAGTAATTGCCGCCGGCATGGTCATGTTGTGGCAGGTCCGGACGTATCCGCGCATCACTCTTGTTGGCCCCTGAACTGTTCGTTGGACGCATGTGGCATGACTGGCAACTGAAGTAGCGGGGGTCGCCATCTTCGTAGTTCCCACCGGTGCCGGCAATCAGCGCGGCCTGATAGGTGGTTGCAAGGGAGCCACCGGCGATCTGAAGGTCGGATGGAAGGTCTGTGAATTCGGAAACCAGGGTAGTCGGCAAGGCACTCGATTTATATTCGCTGAAGGTGCGCTCGACGATGCCATAGGCATAAGGCGGATTGTTGAATGCGGCCTTCTCTTCAACCGGGCCGCCCAAATTGGGAGTTCCACCATATAAGTCCTGACTGGAAACCACGTGAGGTGCGCCGGCTTGCGCGCCATTTCCGGGCGCCAGGTCACCCACTACCGAATTGGAAACATCATGGCAGGAACCACAAAAATCCACACTGCGATGAAAACCCGACTGTTTGAACTGGTGGCGTGCCGTGGCGTCGAGATACGGGCCAAGCTTGGCGGCGCCTGCCGAGAGGGAAAGCATGCCGCTGCCGTAAAAGCCTTCCGCAGTTGAGTCGCAACTCTTGTCAGGCACCGCGGGATCATCCGAGCAATTGGCAAGGAACGGCGAATTCATGACACCAATATGCTCGGAATTATCCGGCTTGGTCATCAAGTGACAGGCGTCGCAGTCAACTCCGTCGGAGTCACTCGCGGCAAGGCCGGATCCGTCGGTCGGGGTAGAGCGCCCGGCATACCAGCCACCCGTGCTGTGGCAGCGGATGCACAAATCACCAGCACCGTCAAAATCCTGCTCCGCAATGGCCATGGTTGCCCAGAAGATCGGGTCGCGGCCCGCATTGCCCATTGCAGCACCCATCCAGCCGGTGGAGGGTTCGTCCTGTGGCTCACCCTGACCAGCGGCCGCTGTAATTTCATCGTTGTATCCAGCATGGCAATTGTTACACCTGCCTGGCGATTCAAGATTGCCGATTTCCAGGGCTTGGGTTGCGGGTAACTGGACCTCGGGCGGAACTACGTCAGCCGCATTTGAAATACCTGGCAGATACAAAACCAGAAACAGCACCGTCAAGCGAATGCCAAGTGTCTTCATTGATCCGGCCTCCAATCACGGCGAACTCATGCTGGAATTGATATGACAACAACGCAGCCTTAAGGCTACGCGGTCATGAGGCAAGGCTTTGTGGTTCGTATCAGTAAGGCGCCAACTAGCCAGGCTGGAGAAGGGGTCACTATCATGATTGATACCCGGAATCGTTGTGCAGGCGCGGGCGCGTCTCCCGCGGCACTTCAGGGCTTGATAAATGAGGCTGATCAAATCAAGCTGCTTTATTAAGATGGCTACCGACGACACCATTCAGGAGAAGATCTTGCAAAATCGTGAATACAGCATTGCCGAGGAGATTGCCAATAGCATCACGCATGGCATGGGGCTGTTGCTGGCCATCGCGGGGTTGGTGGTGCTGATGAGCTTTGCGCGCACGCACGGAGATGTCTGGCATGTCGTCGCCTGCAGTATCTATGGTTCAACGCTGGTGCTTATGTACATGTCATCTACCTTGTACCACTCAATTCCAAATGCAGCGGCGAAGAGGGTGTTCAAGATCATCGATCATTCCGCCATCTATCTGCTGATCGCGGGAACCTACACGCCGTTCACCCTGGTCAGTCTCAGGGGAAACTGGGGATGGGCACTGTTCGGACTGATCTGGGGGCTGGCGCTGCTTGGAATTCTTTTCCAGGCTACGCCCTTGCGCAAGCGGGGGAGGGTACGAGTTGTCCTCTATATCGCCATGGGCTGGGTCATCGTGATCGCGGCCCAGCCACTGATATCAACGATTTCAAGCGGTGGGCTCCTGTTGCTTCTCTTGGGCGGCATCGCCTACACCGGCGGTGTCTGGTTTTATGCACATCGAACTCTGCCTTATGCACACGCGATCTGGCACCTGTTCGTGCTGCTGGGAAGCGCCCTGCATTTTTTTGCAATCCTGTTTTACGTCATTCCCTGACAGGGTCATTTAAATTCTCGAAACGCAGGCCGTAGGCCAAATCTTAGTAACCCAAGCGGCGCTTGTAGTCGGCAGCTTGCTCGATGGCCACTGCAAAATCCATTGTGAGCAGTGCACGGTCACCCGTGACCAGAATATCGGCTCGACCCTGGATGGCAAGGTCGACGAATATCTGATCATCAATGTCAGTGTACTGCGGTGATTGTGGATGCGGTGAAACCGCCACAGCTTCGGTAAAAGGAAGATAATCGGCCAACAGGGCTTCGATTTCTGCTTTGTCCAGATCGAATTTCGGATAGGCGAGGACCCGGATGAGTTCGTCAATTGTCGGCCTGGATACAAGCGCAGCGAGATCATCGCTTCGCCAATGGTCTCTTAGCCAACTCAGTTGACCGTGACCAAACAGCAGCGCTGATACCACTGTATTTGTATCGAAAACAACCCTCACCCGGTCTTGCTGCGCGCGTATTCGATAGCTGCATCAATATCCGTTTCACGGATACCCAGCGATTCGAGCCGGGAACGCACGTCGTCTCCCTTCTTCGTTCGAACGGGTTCAAGAATGATTCTGCCGCTTTGTGTGGTGACATCGAAATAATCCACGTCCTCAAACGAGGCAACAATCGCCTTGGGCAGGGTAATTTGGTTCTTACTGCTCTTCTTCGCCAACATTTCCAGTAATCCAGATACCAATATACCAAAATATAAAATATTTTGATTAGTGCGTCAAGCTGGCGTAATGGTGCAACAAGCCTGGACCTCATTGAGTTTTGCGTTTTGCCTCACTGATATATAGTTGTGTTTACCAGGGGCTTGTGAATGCCTGGCTGATTAACGAGGCAGGGACATGACAGATCAAAATATACTTTTCATCCTGCTCTTCTTTGTTTTTGTATTTCTTATCTGGGGCCGCTGGCGCTATGACCTGGTGGCATTTTCAGCCTTACTTGTAGCAGTAGTCTCCGGGGTCGTGCCCGTTAATGAAGCATTTGCCGGTTTCGGGCATCCGGCGGTTGTGGTCATAGCCCTGGTGTTGATTGTGAGTCGCGGCTTGTCCAACTCCGGAGTCATAGAGTTCTTGTCACGCTACTTGCTGGATGCGTCGCGCAAACTGGGCGCGCATATTGGAGTAATGGCAGGTTTTGCCGCCGTCCTGTCCGCCGTCATGAATAACGTGGCGGCGCTGGCGCTGCTCATGCCGCTGGATATGCAGGCTGCATTAAAGGCCAAACGTAGCCCGGCATTGACCCTGATGCCGCTTTCCTTTGCATCGATCCTGGGCGGCATGATCACCTTGATCGGCACACCGCCCAACATCGTCATTGCCGAATACCGGGGCAGCGTGATGGGCGCGCCCTATCGCATGTTGGATTTTGCACCGGTGGGCCTTGCGGTCGCCATCGTTGGCGTGGCTTATGTCGCGCTCATCGGCTGGCGATTGATCCCGGTCGCGCGCGGCAGGCACAACATGGCGAAAGAGTTATTCGAGCTGGGTGATTACGTGGCCGAGGTCAAAGTACCGCAGGAATCCGCCGCAATCGGCCGACAAGTGCGGGATCTGGATGAGATCACCGGGGAGCACGAGGTGGAAATCATCGGCCTGGTCAGACGCGGTCAACGCCAGCCGGGAATGGCCCGGCGTGTGGAGATCAGAAAGAACGACGTGCTGGTGCTGAAAGCGGCGCCAGACGGAATCGAAGGCATGGTCGGCGCCCTGGGGCTCAAATACGCTCGAAAAAACAACACGGAAGGCGGCGTATTCACTAGCGATGACGCTTCGTTGCTGGAGGTCGTGGTCCCGGAAGGTGCGCGAATCGAAGGGCGTACTGCGCGTTCATTGCGCCTTATGTATCGCCACGGTGTCACATTGCTCGGCGTGTCCCGCCAGGGAAAACAGATTTCCCAGCGGGTGCAGGAACTGGAGATAGAGGCGGGCGATATTCTGCTTCTGCTCGGCAGCAGTGAACAACTGGGTGATATCGCAAACTGGCTGGGTGGCCTGCCACTGGCGCAACGCGGTTTGCAAGTGACCCAGCGCCAGAAAGCCGGCCTGGCGGTGCTGATTTTCGGCGCAGCCGTGCTGCTGGCCAGTATCGGTGTGCTCTACCTGCCCATAGCGCTGGGCATCGCGGTGGTGTTGATGGTGCTGACCGGCATCATCCCCGTGAGGCAAATGTATGAGTCCGTCGAATGGTCGGTAATCGTATTGCTGGGTTCGATGATTCCCATCGGTATGGCATTGGAAGCCAGCGGCGGCACCGGGTTGATCGCTGCGGGCATTGTGAATGCAGCTTCCGGCCTGTCGCCAGCCGCGGTGCTCGTGATCCTGATGGTCGTCACCATGACCTTGTCGGATGTGATGAACAACGTCGCCACAGCAGTAATTGCCGCACCCATCGCGTTCAACATTGCCAACACCCTGGGTGTCAATCCGGATCCTTTCCTGATGAGTGTCGCGGTGGCTGCGAGTTGCGCCTTCCTGACACCCATCGGACACAAGAACAACACTCTGATCATGGGACCGGGGGGCTATCGCTTTAGCGACTACTGGCGCATGGGGCTACCGCTGGAGATCCTGGTAATCGCAATCGGCGTGCCGATGATACTGTGGGTGTGGCCTTTATAGTGTTCGCCTGAAGCCGCGGTTGAATTGTAGAATGACTACAGTTAGCCTGCTGTTACCATTCAGGGTTTGTCTTTTAAACCGGCCCGCACCCCAAACAATAATGCAGGAAGGATTATATGGATAGCCGCCTTCAACTTTTGTTATTGATGCTCGCCAGTCTGGCTTTGCTCAGCTGCAATAAGCAGGAACCCGCGGTACGCCCGACACCAGAAGTGTCGGTGATGGTGGCTGAGCCACGTGACGTCCCGATTTATCAGGAGTTCGTCGGTAAGACGATGAGTTCCCGCCGGGTCGAAATTCGTTCCCGGGTGGAAGGATTTCTTGAAAATCTCCTGTACGAGGAAGGCACCATGGTGGAAGAAGGTCAAACCATGTTCCAGATGGACCGCAAGCCTTTCGAAGCGCAGCTGAATGCCGCCATGGCTGAACTCGCTCAACAACAGGCACGATTAACCAATACGGAAGCCAATCTTGCACGGGTAAAGCCATTGGCGGAACAAAACGCCGTGGCACAAAAAGAGCTGGACGATGCGATCGGCATGTATAGATCTTCTGCGGCGGCAGTGGAAGCGGCCAAGGCGAAAGTAGTGCAGGCAGAGTTGGATCTTGGCTATACCACCATTTTCACCCCGGTGACGGGCGTTTCGAGTTTTGCCCGCAAACGTGAAGGTTCTTACATCGGAAAAGGCCAGGATGCCCTGCTGACCTACGTCGCCCAGATCCAGCCCATGTGGGTGGAATTCAGCGTGTCTGAAAACCAGATATTTCGGGAACGCAAGAATCGGAAGAGCGGGCTGGTGACAGCGCCTGAAGGTGAAGAATACGAGGTCGAAATCGAACTGGCCGATCACAGTATCTATCCACAGCGGGGCCAGATTACTTTTGCCGACGCATCCTTGAGTGAGGAAACCGGCACTTTCCTTATTCGCGCCGAAATACCCAACCCGGACAAGATGCTCCGTCCCGGACAATTTGTAAGGGCCCGGCTGCACGGTGCGGTGCGGCCGGGGGCTATTTT
>PVMK01116906.1_pt1 | contig 20399 bp, 24 predicted proteins | sample 1853481 | NCBI WGS metagenome assembly PVMK01 (sample SAMN08533507, study PRJNA380276) | Marine sediment metagenome, whole genome shotgun sequencing project. | reverse complement strand
GAGACAAACTTTTTCAGTATAGTAAGAATTATTCAAGAAGTTGCTCCAATAATGAGAAAGCAGGGTTCAGGAATTATTGTAAACATTAGTTCAGTTGTTGGCAGAATGGGTCTTCCAGGATCCCCAGCTTATGTCAGTACTAAATTTGCACTAGAGGGGCTAAGTGAGTGTCTGCGATATGAGCTAGGAATGTTTGGAGTCAAGACCACCATGATAGAGCCAGGAGTTATCAAAACCAACTTTTTAAAATCAATGAAAATTCCAGATTCAAAAAAAGATGAAAAATACAAACAGTTAACTGACAACATTCTAGCAGGTTTTAAAATGATGATTGAGATGGGAACCCCACCATCACAGGTAGCTGATGTTGTAATCAAGGCAATACATGATGATGAGATTTTACCTCGATACATTGTAGGAACAGATGCGGCGATGTTTATGGAGGCAAAAAGATCAAAATCTGACCTCGAATTTGAGAAATACATGGCAAAAGAACTGTTTCCCAGTTAAACCAGGCCTACGTTAAATTGATATACACATAGAATCTCATTTTTGTCAAAGTCCGCAATTTTAAGAGTGAAGAAAGATGAAATGGAAAACCCTACAACATAATGGAATCTTGTTTCCACCCCTCTATGAGTCTCAGGGAATCAAGTTAAAGATCAAAGGTGAAAACGTAACACTTGACCTTAATCAAGAAGAGATGGTTTACCAGTGGGCTAAAAAAAAAGATACACCTTATGCTCAAGACAAAGTTTTTCAGAAAAACTTTACTGCTGATTTTGCAAAAACCCTTCCTTCAAAATTCAAAAAAATATCATATGAAGACCTTGATTTCTCAAATGCCTACAAGCTAGTTGACAAAGAAAAAGACCTCAAGGAGATGATGACCAAAGAAGAAAAGAAAGCTCTTGCTGTCAAACGAAAAGAGCTACGAGAGCAGCTCAAAGAAAAATTTGGCAAGGCCATAATTGATGGAAATGAAGTTGAAGTTGCAAACTATATGGCAGAACCGCCAGGAATATTCATCGGTAGAGGAGAGCATCCAATTCGAGGTAAATGGAAACCACGAGTTACTGCAAAGGATGTGACGTTAAATCTTGGCAAAGAAGCCAAAGTACCAGAAGGTGATTGGGGGAAAATTGTTCATGATAGAGAATCAATGTGGTTAGCAGGATGGACAGATTACCTTACTAAAAAAAGAAAGTATGTCTGGCTTTCAGATTCTGCAGGAATTAAACAAGATCGAGACAAGGCGAAATACGAAAAAGCCGTAAACCTCTCAAAGGATATTGAAAAGATAAAGGACCAAATTGTAAAAGACATGAAAAACAAGGATGCCAAAATTAACAAAATTGCAACTGCGTGTTATTTGATTTATAGAACTTCGATGAGGGTGGGTGATGAGAAAGATCCAGACGAGGCTGATACGGTAGGTGCCACGACCCTCAGAAAAGAGCATATCAAAATTACACCTAGTGCAATAGAGTTTGACTTTCTAGGCAAGGACTGTGTACGATGGCAAGAAACCGTTCCTGCAGAAGGCCATGACAAGCAATTTCATGAAAATTTAAAGAAAATAATTCAAAACAAAAAACCAAAGGATGAGATCTTTGATGGCATTACTTCACGGCATGTTAATGTCTATTATTCTAGCATAGTCAAAGGACTGACTGCCAAGGTTTTCAGGACATACCTTGCCACAAACGTAGTAAAGGATTATCTCAAAGAACATGATAACATTAAAGGAAAAACTGCAAATGAAAAACTCTACCATGCAAAACTTGCCAATTTAGAGGCAGCCATCATGTGTAACCACAAAAGAACAATTCCTAAAACCTTTGAGGAATCGTTGCAAAAGAAGAGAGATACTCTCAAAAACATTGAAAAAGATAAACCATGGAAAAAGACAGAAGAGACCTTAGAGAAAGTAAAAGTCAAGGAGATCAAAACAGATACTAAAAAAAAGGCCAAGGAAAAGAGAACCAAAACACTCAATGAACAAATTAAAAAACAAAAGCTAAAGCACAAAGAACGACAAGAGAAATTAAAATTACAAATTAATTTATCAGAGAGCACTAGAGACTATAATCTTGGAACATCTCTAAGAAATTACATTGATCCTAGAATGTTCAAAGCTTGGACTGATGAAGTAGGTGCAGAGTGGGAGAAACTCTACACTTCAGCATTACAGAAAAAATTCCTTTGGGTGCAAAATGAAAAACTGGATTGGAAGCAAGTATCCCAGCAATAACAGAATCATTTAATTTCCCAAATTATTAGGCATAAACTATGCCGGGGTAGCTCAGCCTGGTTAGAGTGCCAGTTCGATTGGTAAAATCTAACAGGTCTTCCAAAGAAGGCAATACTCATAATCTGGAGGTCGCGGGTTCGAAACCCGCCCCCGGCACATTTACGGTTTCGCACTTTTGGTAAAGTGACCCCCTCAGTTTTAATTTCAAATGACAGAATGGATATCTAAAAATCAAGATTCGTATCTATGTTAGTTTGGGTCTAGAGGGATTATTCTTCCTGAAGGTTCTAACTCTAGATTTTCGTGAGAAATCGTAGTTAGGGCTAGTGACATGTCAGGTATATTGTAAACCATTGTAATTAGTTTTTTGATTTTAAAACATTTTCATTTTAAAAATAGAAAATGAAGTGTTAACGAGTTCATCGACTTTTAGTAAAAAGGCACTCCCCCCCTTTTACGGCTAAAAACATGCGCTTGACTAACGTAAGACGTTAGTAGGATTTGTTGGAAATTGTTTAAAGATCATTACTAACATCAATACGCTGTTAAACAAAATATGGTTAGTTTCAAGAATGTCAATACAAAGGATTATGTGAAAATTAAAAGGGGTCTGAAAAAACTAGTCAAAATTATCCCTTGTCCAAGTGATGATAAATCAGTTATTGAAACCTTTGATATCGTTTCATTGGGTTTTAAATTCCCAGTTACATATTACAAAACAAAAACACTTCTAGTGCAAGGAGATGCATCTAACAAAGATTCCAAACGAGCTATTGAATTCATACAATATAGTCTAAAAATTGACTCTTAGAGGGCACAAAAATCATTACAACGTAAAACTTCTCAATTCATAAATTGTTCTAAAGAATATCTACGACTCATTTTTAGAATCGTTAATATCGTCTTAATTGATCCCCACTATAATGATTCACAAAATACAATATTTTGAAGCTGAACAATTACCACAGGGGTTATTTCTTCAAGATATAGTAAACGAATTTCTAGCTGAGAAGGGTGAAAATATAATAGCTGTTCATCCTGTTATGGGAAAGTCACTATTAGTTCATTATAAAGAATAATTCACTTATTTTTTTAATTCCTAAAATATTAACAGTTTTAATGAAATGTAAGTCACTCATAAAAAATATTCCCTAATCATAAATCATGAGGTTCTTTTCCTCGAGCAAGCTATGGAGATTATGTACAGCGCGATGGACATCTTTTTCGTTTCTGGCACCTACACATACTAATTTGCCAGAAGAAAAAATCAGAATTACTGTTTTCGGATCTAACATTCTATGTATCAAACCTGGAAATTGTTCTGGCTCATACATGCTTCTAGGAAGAGTTCTAGCTGCTTGTTCCAAATGCACTTTCCCTCCAAGATTGATTGAAGATACAATATTTTGAACGGTGACATCTGCATTTTTTTTAATTTTAATTCCACCTTTTCTCAATTTTTGAACAACAATGTTTACAGCTTTTACTGCTAATTCTTCTGATTTTGAACCAGTACAAACCATCTTTCCAGTGCTGAAAAGTAATGTGGCAGTTTTTGGATTATTAAGTCTAAAAACAGCTCCTGGAAATAGCTCCGGATTCCATTCTACCTTTGGAAATTTTTTTGTGATATCTTTTAGGTCCAGTCGTTGATCGATTGTTGCTGATGCAACAACATTTACGATGTTGATTACCGGCTTAGATTTAGGCATCGTCTTTTACGTTTAATGAATTAGATTTCTCAGGAAGTGAAACCATTATGATGTTATCTCCTCGTACAATTATCTTATCAAGACTTTTGACATCATCTTCAGTTATGTCTTTAGAGTTGTTGAGAATAAGATTCATCCCATGAACCAAATCTCTAATATCTCTGTAATTGAAATTTCCTTTTACAATTACCACAAAATCTTTCCTTGGTTTTCTTGCTTTCAGTACCTAAAGGTGAACCACATCTATTACATTTTTCTTTAATCATTATTTATTTTCCAATTTCTAGTAGAATGTTCTCATCTTGCCATTGAATTTTCTCTAAATCATCAAAGTTATTCCCAAGATAACCTGCCATAATTATTAACACCTAGTTGAGGAAAAAATCTGATTTTCAAAGTTAGCAAGATTAAAGTTAATTTTTGATTCAGGATCCTTTGATCTTTTCTCATTAAGATTTTCCAGTTCTACTAATGCCTTTCCCATAAAACCTGAAGAAGAACAATAAATGAAATCAATTAATTGCGTTCCATGTTCTCCTTGTTTTAGGTCATCAGATATATTGTAGAATTTTTTGATTTCTTGTTTTGTTACTGCCCTATCTGTACTTTTGTTAAATGCAATTGCAATATACATTTCATTTTCTTTTACGGCTACAGGAATCTTGTAGTTTTTTCCAGAATTACCTGGAATCATTTCATTGATTAATATCTCACATTTGTGATATATACTAGATACGTATGCATAAAATCTATACTGGGCATATTTTTCTGAGTTATCTTTATCACACTTTACAAATATTTTATACAATAATTCTATAGCTTTTTGATTCATACTTTGTAATTTCTTATCCGTTCTTCCTTTTTCTGAAAGATCCGAATTACATTCTTTTGCAACAAGTTCTAAAACAAAATTTGGTAAGGCGTAGTTTTTTAGAGTTTCTATGTGAAGTCCAACTTGAGATGTACCAAATTCTGGGAAATTGTTGTTAGGCACTTTTTGCTCCTGATGTTAAATTTAAGGTAACATATAGACAATCAAAAGAACAAAATTCTTTTGTTTTGCTTCGAAGGTCTATTTTACAGTACTTACAATTCAAGGTTCCATTCCAAAATAAGTAAATAATACAGCAAGTCCTATTATTGTAAAAATCATTATAGCATAAGATGAAGAATTTTTTAATCTGTGTTTTAGCTTTAACAATTATGCTACCACCGTTTTTTTAATTCTAATCTCGCACAAGCCTATCCAACAATTATGACAAAGATGCTCACCTGAAGAATTCTCGCAACCACAATTACAGGTGCACGTATAATCATTCATTAATTGAACCCAGAGGGACTCGAGTCTTTATGGCTCTAAATTGAACTGAATTCCAAAAAATCATTCTGTTTTGTTAAAGTCTCCTAGTCCTATAAACGAATGTAATGTTCTAATCTAGAAATATTCTATCAAATATGAATAATTTGTTTTCTTTCTTATGCTTTTTGATTTTTTAAAATAGATTTTTTTAATTCCTCATAGGATTCTAGATATTCTTTTTTCATTAGGTTCTCAGGCTTTGTTTTATTGTTCTTGTTCTTTTGTGACACAATTTTCTTTTTAGATTTGGCCATGACATAAGATACGTGTTGGTAGCATATATTCTAGATACACAAATTGAGTTAGCTGCACATGATAAGAAATGATAGACCTGACATTAGACACCAATGTCTATTCTTTAGATTCCAGTACTGTCAGAGTAAGTGTGGTTTTGAAGTGTGGAATCTTACGAATTTTTGAAGTAATTATGTTTTTAAGATCATTAGAATTATCTCCCTCTAATTTTACTAGTATGTCATAGGATCCCCAAACCCGATTAACTTCTTTGACCAAATTTATTGTCTTTAATTCCGCAATAAAAGATGGTTCAAAACCCGAATCACAAGTAATAAGGACAAAGAACATACTCATTGAAAATTCACTCAATTATTTCCCAGAAACTTCATAAGCACATCATAGTGTTTATTTCTTTTTAATATTTCTCAGACAGAATACAAGATCTTGTTCGTCATCCAAACCTCACTCTTTGGGAAGAGAAACAATTAGTATGTTATCTCCTCTAAGAATTATCTTATTGAGATTCTTTGGTTTTTCTTCAGTAATATCTTCAACTTCTGTCAGTACTAAATTCATGTGTGGATCAAAGGTCTGTAGTTTTCCTCTAATGGTTGTATGATTTCTTAACCTGATTAATACAACCTTGTTTACACATGTATCTAGAATTTGGTTTATTTCAGAGGACATTAATTCACCTGAAAACTGACACTATTCTTTGAAGTTATTAGAGAATTAATCATATATCATCAAGTCTTTCTCTTCTAGAATACTATGAAGATTATTTACAGAGCGATAGACGTCTTTTTCTGTCTTACCGCCTGTGCAGACTAGTTTTCCTGATGAAAAAATCAGAATTACTACTTTGGGATCAACCATTCTATGAATTACTCCTGGAAATTGTTCAGGCTCATACATGCTTCGAGGCAGTGTACGTGCTACTCGCTCAAGACTAACTCGTCCTCCCAAGTTAATTGAGGATACAATATTTTGTACAGTTACAACTGCGTTCTTTTTGATTTTAATTCCGCCTTTTCTTAATTTTTTAACTACCATGTCTACTGCCTTTACTGCCAATTCTTCAGACTTTGAACCAGTACATACCATCTTGCCCGTACTGAAAAGTAGTGTTGATGATTTGGGATTTCTGATACGAAATACAGCACCGGGGAACACATCTGGGTGATATTCCACATCAGGGAATTTTTCTTGGATTTTATTTAGATCTAATTTTTGATCTATGGTAGCTGATGCCACAACATTTACAATTTCTATTATAGGCGTAGTGAATGTCATGGAAAGTTTTATGGTTCAACTGGAATTTGAATAAAGGGAGTTCCACCTTCTCCAACTACCAGTGGTAGCCTTCCATCCCATGCTTGGGTTTTGAGCCATTCTAAGTAAAATGGATTTGCTGACAATGCTTCATTGATAACTCTAATTGCTTCTGCTTCACCCTCTGCTTGGGCAACGTTTGCTGCAGCAATACCTTTTGCTTGTTGTTCTATTTGTCTTGCCTCTACTTCAATTCTTAGAAGATCATTTTCTGCCTTTTGTGCCTTTTGCTCTGCTTCTACTTTAGATTCGATTGCTTGAGAAAATAATACAGAAAATTGAAAATCCGTAATTGAAATGACCTGAGTATCAATGTTGTATACATTAAGACGTTTTGTAATTTCTGCTTCGATATCGCCCTTTACCTGAGGTCTCTTTGTGATCAATTCCTCTGCGTTGTAATTTGCAGTTACCTGTTTTACGACCTCATCTACTGCTGGTTGGATGACCCTGCTTTCATATTGTAACCCTACTTCCTTGTATAGTGTGTTTACAGTATTTGGGTCAGGATTGTAGTTTACCGTTACCTCTGTGGATACAGTCTGAAGGTCTTTTGAAGCTGCAGATGTTGCAGTTACAAACTTCAGTGTTCGAACCTCCATGTTGACTATAGTATCTTGGAATGGAACTACAAAATGAAGCCCTTCATCTAGAGGTGGTGCAGTTACATCTATTGCATTCCAATGTAATAAGACGCCCCTGTGTCCCGAATCAACTATTTGGGCTGATTGTGAAGCAACCACTCCAATGACTATTAGTACTATTATGCCGATTATTACTGCTTTGCCTGCACCCCCAAAATTGATGTTTGGTGGTTGGCTTTGAAATTTGGACAATTTGTAACTTTTGTTCTCCGGATGCCGTAATTATATCATGGTATTGTGATTATTGAAAAAATAATTGTTTTTGGCAAGATCCAGAATCATAAAAATTCCATTTGGCACATCAAAGATGCTTTTCTAGATTTCATTTTTTCATTTAAATTACGAAAAAATTCATTTCTGTTATGGAAGTAATTGAAATCTTACGTCAAGCCTCAAAACAAGTTTACGATAATGTAAAAAACCTAGCTGGAACAAAAGATGCTGCAGGTGATTTTGGCAGGGGTGCTGGTGGGGATATTTCACGAAACATTGACTTAGTAGCTGAAAAAACAGTTCTAGATTATCTAAAAAAAATTAATTTCAATTGTGTTGTTTTAGGTGAAGAATGTGGACGTGTCGAAATAAATGATAATCCAAAAGGATATGTCATCATGGATGCAATTGATGGAACAGCTAACGCAATTAACGGTATTCCATTCTTTTGCTGTTCCTTAGCATTTGCCACAGATGACAAACTAAGTTCTATTACAGATGCAGTAGTTACCAATCTATCAAATGGAGAACAATATTGGGCTTCAAAAGGAAAAGGTGCATTTTTGAATGAGACTAAAATTCATGTACAAAACGAAGAGACAGCATACAAAATTGTTGTGGTAAATACATCAGGTGCGTCCCCAGAACTTTTGAAAAAATTGCAACCAATATTTGAACACCACGGCCCTACAAGACACTATGGGGCAAATGCACTTGAGATGGCTTTTCTTTCCAGAGGTTCGATGAGTGTTTTAATTGATTTACGAGATAAAATTCGTGTTCAAGATATGGCAGCAGGATATCTGCTAGTCAAGGAAGCGGGGGGTTTAATTGTGGATGCAGGCTCACAACCATTAGATTCAGATTTTGGACCTCTAACTAGATTGTCCTTTATTGTTGCAGCAAATCAGGGGATTTTAGACCAAATAATGTCTGAAATAAACAAATTATGATAAAAATGAAAGCGTTAATTATTGCAGCAGGGCAGGGGAAAAGGCTAAGACCGATTGGAGATACTAAACCGTTGGTAACACTCCTTGGTCTGGGTCTCATAGAGCGAGTAATCCTTACTGCAAAAAAATCAGGAATTAAAGAATTCTGCATTGTAACAGGATACAATGGTGAGAAGATAAGAGAAGTACTCTCTGATGGAAAAAAATATGGTGTGGATATACAGTATGTTCAAAACGACTCGTGGACTAGAGGCAATGCGATTTCAGTTCTAAAAGCCAGAGATAATTTTAAAGAATCATTTGTACTATTAATGGCTGATCACAACTACGACCACAGAATACTAGACCGACTATTAAAAACAAAGATTGGAAAAGATGAATGTATCCTTTGTGTTGATAAAAATCCTAAAGACCATCTAAACATAGATGACGCTACAAAGGTTCGAACTGTAGATCATATAATTGAGGCAATTGGGAAGGATCTGATTGACTACAACTGTATAGACACTGGCATATTCATTTGTAATCCTGTAATTTTTGATGCCCTAGAGCAAAGCGTCTCCCAAGGAGACGAGGGTCTTTCTGGCGGAATAAAAATTCTAGCAAAACGTCACAAGATGAGATACATGCAGCTTGAAGATAATTTCTGGATTGACGTTGACGATAAAACAGACAGAAAAAATGCTGAACTGCTCATTTGCAACAAACTCAAAAAAGATACGGATGGGCCAGTATCCAAGATACTCAACAGGCCAATTTCACTTAGAATCTCAAAGTTATTACTAAAGACAGGAATAACGCCAAACCAGATTTCAGTTCTGAGTTTTATTATTGGTTTAGCTGGGGCATCTTTTTTCTTCACTGGAGAATATTTTTATCTAATTTTAGGAGCAATGTTGGTGCATATCCACTCTATAGTGGATGGATGTGATGGTGAGGTAGCACGGCTAAAGCTAAGGCAGACAAAGTATGGAGGTTGGCTTGATTCAGTTTTAGACAGATATGCCGATGCTGCCATTATTTTGGGACTAGCCTATGGTTACTGGAGTATCACCGGGGATATGACAATATGGATAATTGGATTTTTTGCATTAATTGGAAGCTTCCTTAATAGCTATACTAGCGACAAGTATGATTCAATTTTTAAAAATGGAGATATGACAAAAAGATCAAAGTTTAGAATGGGCAGGGATGTGAGGTTACTGCTCATAGTGATTGGTGCTTTAACTAATCAAGTTCTCATAATGCTGATCATCCTGGCAGTTATAGCAAACTTTGAGGCTTTGCGAAGACTGGTAGTATTTAGGAACAAACTTGATGATGATATGCAAACCATCAATAAAGAATTTGTCAATTAATGACTTTAATTATGCAATTACTTTCATAATTTTTTGATCAAGTATGCTTGCCTGTTCTTCAACATATTTGTCTGTAGAACAAATTACCTGACCTAAGGTCTTGGCATGAGTTGACTTGCTGCTTGAGTCAACTAAGATTCTTGTTAACATTTCTCATCAATACCATAAACATTCATTGCAAAAATTCCATTTGATAGTTTGACTAGAAAATCATTCCTAAGCTGCAGAGCTGGCTTTGAGGGCTCTATCTCTTTTACAGAAATTACAATACTCTTCTTTTGAATTACTATTAATCGGAGTTAAACAATCATGGCAATATTTCATGATTATAGGAGGTAATTTGTGTATATTAAGAATTTTCAAGATTAAACATTTGATATAAAACTGTTAACTGTAATTATTAGTGAATTTTTCTTTATCTTAACCATAGAAAAACGAGTGTGTTGCAGTATTTTTCAATGGTAAAAAGAACAAAAGCTCAACGTAGTGCTTCAGCAAAAAAAGCTGCTCTCACTAGAAAAAGAAACGCAGCTGCAAAAAAAGGTTCTAAAAGTAAAAAGAAACGTTAGAATCTATTTTCCTTTTTTATTCGAATCAATTTTTGATACGAATCTACCAAGACCCGCTTCAATAAATTGAAAAGTGAATAATTCTAAAAAAATCAAATTTTGATGGGGTTTCGCACTTTTCACGCCCAACCCGCCCCCGGCATATACAAGTCTGTTCGAAACCCCAACATGATATTTTTCAAGCATGAAACTATGCAGAACTAGGCAATTTTTTAGGATATCAAACTAAAAGCTCAACACCGCAATTGAGTTTTGAAATTATTTTTTGGGAAGGATGAGAAAAAATCAGGGAGTTATTGCAACCAAACGTAAGGGTGCTCCACTTCCTCCTTTAATCTTCATCGGCAATGCAATAACCACTGTACCAATGGCTGGTAATTTATCCAAATTAGCAACATTTTCAAAAAAAGGGATGTTCTTAGTGCAAAGAATACGATGAGTTTCGAAAAATTCTGATTGCCCGTAATCGATACTTTGAGTATCTAAGCCAATTGCATTTATTTTTCGATTCTCGACTAACCATTTTGCTGCATCAGGATGCAATCCTGGAAAATGTAAATCAGTTAGAGCTTCCTTTCCTGTTTTATCTGTCCCGAGATACTTGAGACGGTCAGGCCAATATCTTCCAAATCCTGTGTGTAATAAAACGATAGTCTCATCTGGTATTTTCCCATTAGAAGACTCCCAAATTGTAAAATCCTGAATTGATATTTGGTAATTGCGATTTTTTAGTGTCTCTTTGGAAACATCAATAATGATAGCTGGTCCGATAAGCTGGTCCAAAGGAATTTGATCAATTGTTTTTCCATTCTTTGCAAAATGAATTGGAGCATCCATATGTGTGCCCCCATGTTCTGGAGCGGAAAATTTTTTTGCAGAATAATAATATCCTTTCTCTGTTATTCCCTCAAATCCAATATCTAGCTTAAAACCATCTTCAGTAGGCCAGTAAATGGTTTCTGCAGAATAATCGTGGGTAAGGTCAACTATCTGCCCATTTGGGATTAAGACATCATGATTCATGTTATTCATTTTTGTAAAAGGTTATAAAAAATTTCTAGCAAATCTGACTTTGAATTATTTTTTAGGAAGGATGAGAATAAAAGAAATTAACCTCTACCAACATGAGGGTCTACTATAACTATCAGGTTCTGACATTCGAAATTGTTGGTAGAACCATGCTCATATTCCAAAATCCACCCATTAAAGAATCCTGCAACTTCATAGTGACAATGAGGTCGTGAATCTTGTATTTTTGAATTAACTGCAATGTGTTGTTCGAAATCTAAATCCTGTGCACATCGCCAAATTGCTCCGCCTGATTGAATACGATGCTCATTACAAACATTTTCAGGAGGGTCTGCTTGTACTGGGATGACATTCATTGAAAGCAAAACTGCAATGCCTATAATTACACCACCAGTAACTATCGCCTGATTCATTGTTATCATAATGTATAAGATCTACATTAAGATGTTCCTGTGTAATTTTAAAATGATACAAAATTAATTTGAAATTATTTTTTGATTTCTTTTTTTATTATAATTCCATCAATTTTCTTGAAGATAAATTCCACTTCCAAAGATAAAACCATCGTGTTTTACAACCCATGCGTCTTTTGGAAGGATTTTTTGATTTTCTGGGTCTTTGAATTTGTAAGAAATCCATGATCCTTTTTCTGTCGCCCCATTAATGATTAACTCACCAAGGTTAATTCCGTCAGCATCAAAAATGTCATAATTATTTTTTCCAATTAGATTTTTATCAATATGTGCCATTATTATTGCATCGTCTACCTTCACCACGTAAACGTATAGCTCGCCATCATGGAATTTTGGATTTGTATCAAACTGTTCAAAAGATTCGATTCCTACTCTATCATATAACATTATTGCACTTGATACCATCTTTTGTGCACTTTCTAGTTGAACTCTAACCATTGTACTTGTAATTGTGTCATTTTGGTAATCTTCCAAACTTTCACGGAATTCTATTTCGTCTAGTGTAGTATCAATGAAAGTGTTATTTACCGAAATGTCTTGGTTTTGCAATCCATAACCTGCAAATCCTGCCCCAACTGCCACAACGGCAATTGTCCAAACAATTGCGGCTTTGTCAATTCCTGCCATCTGATAATTGGTATTTTAATACTATCTTAAACTTTGCCAAAATAAAATTATTTTTTGGGAAAACAAAATCAAAAAAATAAAATGTAGCGAAACTTATAGGATTCAAAAATAGGGTATCTGCCTAATTGGCATTTCCCCTTAAGGGATTTTATTCTTCATTCATAAGTACAATTAGAATTTCTGTCGGTTCACCTCCGTTGTTTTTTCCATTATGGATATAATTTATGGCCTCTACTATTGAATCGCCTTTGACAAATGTCTTGAATCCTTTCTCTCCGTAATCTACTGTAACTTCTCCTTTCATTATGTACGCAAACATTGGATATTCATGGATATGTGGCCCAGTTTCAGCACCTACCGGAATTGTAACTATTTTTGAGGTAATTTTTGGTGAACCAAAAGGATATTGAATTTGCTGACCTATTACAGTCTGATCTGTGTCCAAAATTGTTTGAGAAGAAATCTCTTTTGCTGTTTAACCAAGAAAACCCCAACCCCTATCAATTAACTTTTGTACAGATGTTGTGTAAACACATGCTGGAGATTTATCAGATTCTTTGAAAACTAGCACAAAACCAGGGTTACATGAAAGATTTGTAGGTTCAACGTTGTTTTTTAATTGGTGTTTTAAAGAAGGGGTTTTTTCAATACCTGAATTGGTTTGATTTAACAAAGTAAAAGAATCCAATGCATTTTTCAAAATGTTGCTATTTTCCTTTAGAATTTCTTTTTTACTTTCGGCTATTATAGTCCATTTGTCCTCACCATCTGGAATTTGTAAATTATAAACCAAAATTTCAGAGCTAGTCTCTCCCTCAATTCTAGTCCAACTCTCCTCTAGAAGAAAAGAGTCTCTTCCCGAAACTGAAACGGTTTTTTGATCGATTAGAGAATAATTCATGCAGTTAAACCCATCATCCATTTTAGATAAGGAGGAACACCAGTCTTGAGCTGCTTCGTTATGAATTTCTAAAAATTCATTTGCATCAAATTCTTTGGCTTTTAAATCTCCAATCCATTTGTTTACGTAGATTCCTTGAGACCAATCTGTTGTTTCAGGAAGGAAAGAAACGATTTCAACCCATTTGTTTTTCTGGGGGATGGTATCATTAAAAATCCAACCAGACGGATATTCAATAGTAAAACCATAATCTTGGTTTTCATACAAATCAGTTTCAGAATAAGCCTCTGGCATCGATATTAACAGCGGCAATAACAAGAGAAATAGCCACAAAGTCAAAACTTTAAAAATTATCAATAATTTTGCTTTATTTAGATTGTAATAAAGTAATTTGCAGGAATTATTAGATTCCAAATTATTTGGAAAGGACGAGAAAAAATACAATTTAATCCTTATATGATTTTGTTGACGTTAAAAAATACAAATGGAGAAAAATAAAATAACAAAAAATTTTTGTATAGGCACTTATCTCACAACCCGCTTAGAACAATTAGGAATTAAGCATCTTTTTGCAGTTCCTGGAGATTATACTAGCGAATTACTTGAAATAATTGATCAAGAGAGTAAAATCGAATATGTGGGTACTTGTAACGAACTAAATGCAGGATATTCCGCAGACGGTTATGCTCGTATTCATGGTATTGGAGCAGTATCAGTAACCAGTGGTGTCGGCGCATTTAGTTTGCTTAACGCAGTTGGCGGTTCATATGTAGAATCATACCCAATTGTTGTAATTATAGGGACGCCAAGCAGTACAAACAAACTTTTAGAATCAAGTGCGGGAAAAAGATTTCATCATCAAGTAAACCCATCAGATACTAACAAAGCCGTTTATAGAGATGTGACAGTTACGCAAAAGTATATTTCAGAACCTTTATCGGCCCCATGGCAAATAGATGATGCCCTTGTAAACTGCATTAGTTATCGTTTACCTGTACTAATAGAGATAGCCGCAGATTGCTATCGTCTTCCATGTAAGGCGCCAATAGGAAAACTAGAGCCAATTTCTCTTAACATGTCATATGCAGAACTAAAAGAAAGCCATGAAAATAAATATGCACTGGAAATATCAAATTCAATACATGGTGCTGTAAATGCAACTTATGAAAAATTATGTATTGCCAAAACACCTGTTTTGTGGTTAGGTCGTGAAATTACCATCTATGGTCTTCACGAAAAAATTAAAAAATTATTAAAGTTAACCCATGTTCCCTTTATAACTAGCCTGCTTGGTAAATCAGTACTATCTGAAGATACCTCAAACTTTGTAGGTGTATATGAAGGGGCATTTACAAATTTGTTTACTAGTCAAATTGTACACAATTCTGATTGCATAATTAGTATTGGTGTGTGGAACACGGATATCAACACTCTTGGAGAAAAAACTACCCATACAGAAAAACCAGCAACTGTATTTGCTTCTCGTAATGTTGTAAGAATCGATGAAGATATATTTGTAAATGTGTCACTTGAAAATTTTCTTGATAAATTAATTGAATGATTGAAAATAAGGGATGCCCCATCTGAGCTGGTACTGTGCCGACATTACCTGAATTAAAAATTCCCCAATCTTCTGAATTAATTACTTATGATAATTTCTTTGCCGTACTGAATAATTATCTTGGGAAAAATCACATAGTGGTGTCCGACATGGGCTTGTCTTCCATAGGTGGTTCTGGAGTTCTGCACATTAGTAAACAACAAGGATTCCACATCCAAGGATTATGGGCTTCTATTGGTTGGTCGATACCTGCAGCACTAGGTACCTCATTTCTTCCAGATCATAGAACTATTGTAATTGTGGGTGACGGTGCTTTCAAGATGACATGTCAGGAAATTTCAACTATGATCAATACCAAAAGAAATACAGTTATCTTTGTTATGAATAATGGAGTTTACGGAATAGAACAAATGTTTACTGATCCATCTCCTTTTAAATCGGATAAATCTAATTTTGAGGAAGCTAATGTTCTTCCCCAATGGGATTATTGTAGTCTCATGAAGGCATTTTCAAATAATGATTCCAATGTTGGCCAATCTGCAACGGTAAATACGGTAGATGAACTCCAAAAAGTATTACAGCAAATAGTTAAGAATCTAATGCATGCTGGTTAGTTGACGTACAGCTTCCAGAACGTGATTACCCATCTACATGGTCATCAGTAGTTAATTCCGATTCAGAGTCAAATTCCTAGAAGTTGAAATTATTTTTTGGGAAGGATGAGAGAGGAAGTAGAATCTAAGGATTAACTGCTGAAATCACCAGTATCATCACAATAAAAACAACAACAAAACATACGGCCCCTACTCCAATAATTGCTAGAGATTTCACATTCTTACTTTGTGTCATATGGACATAAGCATATTGTCAATTCTCAGCTAACCCTAGTACAACAAATTGCTCAATGATCTGATTTTATTTTTCCAATACTAATAGTTCCGTGAGAAAAATTATTCTGGAGTTCAATAATATTGATTATATTGACTTTCAAAAAGTTGCAAACGAATCAGGCCTAACCCCTGAAGAAAAACTACAAGAGATTGTGGAGTATTATCTGATAATTGAAAGAAACAGGAAGAAATTCACTCAAAAACTGCTAGGATAATGCCTGTACTCTAATGTTTGTATCCTCTGCTGTTATCTTTCTGGCGTGATTTTCACAGACTCTCATAATCTCCTTGCAAAACGGCTTTTTGGAATTAGAGTAAAAATAATAGTACATCAGTTTTACAAACCCTTCGGCATTGCATCCTAGAATGTTACAAATCATGATAGAGTTTAGTTTTTGAATTTATGAGGGACGGGTTATTTCATAATCTATTCTAGAATCATTTGAGAATTAAAATTCAAGTTTTTGTTGCTTTTTCTCATCCCACACCAATTCATCTATTCCTAATTGCATTCTCAAGGTGTTCGCAGTTGCAGGACCAAAACCCTCAAAATGATTGTTTGTCATTACCATTGCCATCTGAACTTTATTTTCAAGTTTCTTTATTTTATCTGCCCATTTTTGTATAGCCTCTTTCCTATGAGTAATTACTTTGCCAAATTCAGATTCAGAAATTGATCTGTCTCCAATTAATCTAAGATACACATAGTCAGATGTAATCTTTGCAGGATTGTTTACTCCTTGAACTTCATTCCATACTAGACAGTGATTGTTCTCTTTTAGATAATCAAAGGCCTCATCAGTAAACCATGACTCATGTCGTCCTTCAATTGGATACTTAAAGTCTGGAGGTAGATATGAGAATAATTCTTCTAGTCTTGGTTTTGCTTCTTCAAATGTCAATGATGGTGGAAGCTGCAAAACTAGAGCAAGAACTTTTTCATACATTGGAGTAAGCGAAAATAAAAATTTGAAAACATGCTCTTTAACATTTTTTAATTTATTTTCGTGGGTAATAATTGATGGAAATTTTGCAGTAAATGTAAAGGAATCTGGAGTGTCTGCATTCCATTTTTTTGTAGTGATTGTATCGGGGATTCTGTAATATGTAGAATTTATCTCAGTTATTGGAAAGATCTTTGAATAATATTGGAGCCAATTAGATTTTGATAGTTTTTTTGGATAAAACGTGCCTGACCAACCATCGTAACTCCAACCAGTACAGCCAATTTTTATCTCCATGATAACTAAAAAATGAATTAGAATAAAATCTTAAAGTCTGTTTGAGGATTTAATATTACTTTTTAGGAATTAATCCATAATGTAATTTTTTGGGAAGGAATCAAACTAGTAAGTAGAACACTTTATGAGAGTCCATATTTGATTTGAATATCATGACTAACAAAGAATTGGAAAGTTTTAAAGAAAATTTCTCAGGATGGGACGACTACTATAAAGAAACTAAAGTAGAGGAGATGCCCTGGTATGAGAAAAATTTAGACCATGATTTAGAAAATGAAATTACATCTAAAAACCTCAGTAAGGGAAGATTCTTGGATCTTGGTACAGGTCCGGGAACACAAGCAATACAGTTAGCAAAACGAAACTTTGAGGTGACTGCAACTGACATATCTCAAAGTGCAATTGAAAAAGCCAAAAAACTATCAAATGAAATTAATTTTTTAGTAGATGATGTTCTGGATTCAAAACTTTCAGATGAGGGGTTTGATTTTATTTTTGATAGGGGAATTTTTCATTTATTTGATGGTTCACAAAGACCTCAATATGTAAAGCAAATCAAGCGAATTTTAGGTGATAATGGAATTTTGTTCCTAAAATGTATGAGCATTGATGAAAAAAATCTACTTGATGATGACATGCCACATAAATTATCAAAGCAAGAAATAACTGATGCCTTTGAGGGTGATTTTGATGTTCAAAGAATAGATGATACTGTTTTTAATGAAGCTTATGGAATAAAACCAAAAGCATTGTTTGCTGTTTTGAAGAAAAAATTTCCTTGATACTATAATTCCCTTAGAATACTAGATGCTATTGGATTTGAAATTATTTTTTGAGTAAGATAAACAGAAGGATTGAGATTTAGAGAAATTCTATTTCCGATGATGCAATTCCCGGAAAATCATAATGGCCAGAACCTACGGCGTAAACATGGCATGCCGCAAATTGAGTAAATATTTCGTGAGGAATCTTTGAGGCAGGTACAATCTGATTGCCAGAATCTGCTGTACCATCCTCATCAGCTGTATATGGTATGTCAACATCACCTGCCCAGTGACCCAAATCAAATAGTCCTTGAGTTTCAGGTAAAAGACCATTTACTTTTATTTGCCAATGTAGATTTCCTTCAACATCAAGTGTTACATTACAATATCCAGTTATTTCTTGTCCGGGAAATTGTTCATATTTTTGAACTAGAGGGATCTTTTCAGATGAAACGGCATATACAGAACCAATTTGTATTATTATCATAATGCCTGTAATGACAGATACCGCAGCCAAAATCATTATGGGTCTCGAGTCCAATACAATAACTATAAACAAATTATTGTTAAACACATGTGTGTAATAGCTGTTTCAAACAAATATTACAAAATATTGCCACACAAAAAATTTCAATTATTCTTTGGGAAGGAAGAGATTAGAAAAATAGAAAATATGGTTTTGGTTTTTAATCAAATTATTCTATTGGGGTTGGATAGAATCGGATCTGTGTTATTGATGAACCGTTATTCTCGTAATCAAATCCATAAAGGACAATGTCTGCTATATTGAATACCCATTCATTTGTAAATTCAGTACACTCATCTAATGTTGCAAGATATGCTTGGAATTCGGCATCATCAATAAAACCATCTGGTGTGTATACTTCTGCAGCTATTGCAGCGGCAGCAACATTAGCTTCGAGTAGACCTGGAAAGTCGTGTTCTAGTGTAAGTTCTCCATCAGGAACGCCGCCTGGACCACTAATATCTAAGGATGCATCACAGACAACTCCGCTCCATAGGAAAAGATCAGTAATTTCTATTGCTTTGCTTTTTCCTTTTCCTTTTGCAGATTCATCTTCGAATCTTTTTAAGCCTTCATCTGTTTTCAAAAATGCACCATTTTTGGTGACTAGTCCTAATCCGACCAGAGTGTCGTCTAAACAGTTAACAGCATCACCACCTTGGTCTATTGGAAGTCCTTGGCTTGCAGCATTTGCAATTCTAGTATCTCCTGCATCTACTGTACCCAAGGTTCCTTGGTCTAGATAGATTGTTTCACCTGCTTCAAAGACATTGGGTGTTGTACCAGTATTGTCTTCGTGTTTTTCAGAGGCGTGAAAGTCAATCAAGGGTATACCGTTTGCTACTGGTGGACCATAAAGTAAGAAATCACCGGCATCAACAAAATTATCATCGTTTACGTCAAGGTAGATGGATTCCGTATTTTCGAAGGTCAAGTTACCACCATCTGTGTGTCTCTCCAATGCCCCAAAAGCTACTAGTGTAAGTGCTGCTTGTGCATCAGGATCAAAGGACTGAACAATAGTTCCATCCGCAAATGCTACAGGAAGGAAATTACATTGGTCAATCAATGTAGGGAACGTAATTCTTGCCTCGCTTGAACCATCATTACCAATACCATTGCCTGGTATGCCCATCATTCTCCAGTATACCTGATGCTCACCTGTTGGTAATTGGTATAAGACTGGATCAACACTATCAGAACCAGATGGTGCTGCACATGGATCGATAGCCTTTCCTTCAGTAATACTTGATCTCTTGTTTGAGACAATGTTAATTTCTGAAGAACCATATAGAGGTACAAAGACAGCGCTTCCATACAGTTCAATTCCTTCTAAAGAGTTATCACAATCAAATCCTACTTTTTTACCAATAATGTTCATTGTAGAATGTTCTCCGCTAGGAAATCCATTGCTCCAATCAATTGCTGATTGTGGTTTTTTTTGCAAAGACATCCTCATTTGGATTAAAACCAAATGTAGCTGTCACAGATAGCAAAATAATAGCAGTTGCTATGAAAGCAGTTTTTTTAAGATGATTATTGTTAATTGTCACTGAAGACCGTTTGATCATTGCATTTAAAGAATTACTATTCTTTGATACTAACGATCTTTCTTTTTTGATCAAGAATTATTTTTGATTTGTGTATCTATTATAGCTACGTATGTAACATTTGTTTCTGACAGTTCTGACAAAAATTGTACTGCTACGAAAAAATTTAGACTAATTTAGTTTCTTAAGATAGTGTAACAAGTAA
>PVMK01131532.1_pt1 | contig 20404 bp, 18 predicted proteins | sample 1853481 | NCBI WGS metagenome assembly PVMK01 (sample SAMN08533507, study PRJNA380276) | Marine sediment metagenome, whole genome shotgun sequencing project. | reverse complement strand
ATGTAAAGGGCTTTCCACAGGTTTTCACCCTTGCCTCTAAATTTTTCAAGATGGGGCAGAATCTCGTTGGCGTCATAAACATCGGCCCCAAAGGATTTTGCAATTTCGACCGTATTATCGGTTGAGCCCGAGTCAATGACCACAATCTCATCCACCAGCGGGTAGCGCGTCATGAGCTCGGATTTCATGATGATGATTTCTTTGGCGATGGTTTTTTCTTCATTCAGGGTCGGCAAACAGAGAGATATTTTGAGGTTCTTTTTTTGCTTTTCTTCAACCAGGTGAAAAAGGTCCTTGAAGTCCGAATAATGAAAGGTATTTTTTTCCAGCCAGTTATTGCTCATCGCAAACCCCGCTGTCAATTGCCTTTATAACGCCGATCACCTGGGCAATTCCCTTAAACATGGGTTCAATTTCCATCGTGGCTTTATGGGTGTAGTGATGTTCCCCATAGGTGATACCCAGGGTCACCGATGGTATCTTGCGGGAAAGAAAGATGGGAAAGGGCCGATTCCGTCGATTTGCTGGTCGGTTTAATTCCCAGTGATTTCAGGATTGCGGCCGTGCTTTTTACCAGAGGATGGTTAAATTTCAGCCGGGCAGACTTGAGGTTGCTGATGGTTTTAATATTTAAATCCACTTCGTTTTCGTGACCGATTCCGTCGACGATGTCCTTGATGTCGTTGTAAAGTGGATTTTACCATTTTGTAGGAATCGCTGCGAATTTCAAATCCCAGGGTGGCATCATAGGGCAATTTTTCCGTGGTTGGCACCGCCTGAGATTTTTCCGACCACCACCCGGGACCGCGGTCTCTGGGGCAGACTCAGCCTCATCATGCCGTTGATGACCTCATTTAAGATCAGGATGGCATTGGGTGTGGCGGTATGCATGGCGCCTTTTTCTTCGGGAATACTGCATGATGATTTCCCCCCGGATCATGCCGTCCGAGAAATAGTTCAGACGTCCAAGGTCAACACCTTCGATGCATATGCTTCCCCTGATCGGTGTCGTCCAGGTTTTCAGCAGGTGCCGAACCCCCCGTAAATTGCCTTTGCCGATGGACTGGATGGTACCGGCCAGAACGATATCGGATTCGAAAAGTCAGCCCCAGCTCTTTGAAAAATAATAGGCAGCGACAGCAGGACGCCGACGCCCAGGGAATTGTCCAGAATTCCCGGCCCGGTGATGGTATTTTCTTTGATGGTATAATTGAAAACGATGTCCTTTTCAAAAAACGTATCCAGGTGGGCCACAACAAAGATCGGCGGCTTATCAGAGGAGGTTCCCCGAATGATGCCGATGGGATTGCGATAACCGTCGGTGGTCACTTCATCGACCCCAAACTCAGCCATTCGTTCCATAAAGAGGATTCCGCGTCTCTTTTCTTTGAAGGTGGGCGCCGGGGTCTGTCCGATTAAAACAATGTTGGTGATGATAATGTCTTTGAGGGCTTTTATTTCGTCGACCAGGGTCGGCAGATTTTCGAGGAATTTATCCATAATGGTTCTTTGAGTTCTTACCTGCTGCTTTATTCTTGTGAAAACGACTTAATTTATAGCAGAATGTGCACAAAGGTCAATAATTCTTTAATTTTATGAGTTTTATTGATACGGTTTGAAAACCGGGAGAGAAAATATTTCATGCAACCGATTGGATCTGAAAGAGTTTACAACACTTCCGACACCCGCTATGTGCTGGCCATAGATCTGGGCAGCGGTGGTCACAAGGTGGCGATCATCGCTGACAGCGGTCAGGTAATCGCCAGTGCGGATGAAAAGATAACCACCTATCTCTTGCCTGGAGGGGGAGCCGAGCAAGATCCGGAAGAATGGTGGATGATCCGATCAACACCACCGTGCGGGGAGCCGCCCTGCTGGCCCTGGTTATTTTGGGATATCGCTCGCTCGAAGAATTGCCGGATCTTGTCGGCATCCAGAAGGTCTTTGAGCCGATGACTCGAAGCGGCAAATCTATGACCACATGTACACCCAATATCGCCAGCTGTTTAAAAAAAATAAGAAAGTGTTTGCGGCTTGGAATGACAGACCTCGTCATTCAGTTTGAAAAAATGCCTGTGAATCTTTATATGTCGCGGAATTGCATGAAAATTGGACACGGGTCTGATTAAGGAATTAAAGGATTGAGGAATTTAGGAATTGAATGATTTCTATCTATTTTAATTGATTGATTTCATCCTTTAATCCCTCAATTCCTAACCCGGACAAGCCGGAAAAAATGGCCACAAAGGCACCAAGACACAAAGGGAAACGCGAAACTTTTGGTTAATATTCATCTTTGTGTCTTTGTGACTTGGTGGCGAAAATGTTTTGCCATAAAATGCAAAAAAATTAAACCTAAGATACTAAATTCCAAAATTCCCAAATTCGGCGTTAATAAATTTATAAAAGGAGAAACAAATGTCCGACTCAACAGTTGAAAATCAAAACGCTGATCCTTTCAAACCCTATAAAGGCCGGTTAAAAAGCTATGGCCGCCTGCCCGAAAGCGGGCGTGATAAGGATGAAATTTTTGCCGAACTTGCAGCCATGGCTGAAGAGGAAAATGGGAACTGGAACAACGGCCGGGTCTCAGGGACCTTTTATCATGCCGGTGAAAAACACCGGGCCTTTCTCAATAAGATTTTTACCCTGTTTTCCCACATGAATACCATTCAGTTCGATCTGTGCCCGAGCATGTTCAAAATGGAAAGCGAAATTATTTCCATGACCGCCAAAATGCTCCATTGCGATGCGGTCAAGGAGCATCACCCGGGTGATGAAGTCTGCGGCACCGTCACCTCGGGCGGAACCGAAAGTATTATTATGGCCATGAAGGTATACCGGGATCAGGCCTGCGCCGAAGCCGGCATTAGCGCCCCTGAAGTCATTTTGCCGCGTACCGCCCACCCGGCCTTCAACAAAGCCGGCGAGTATTTTGGAATCAAGATGGTATCGGTACCGGTAGACCTGCCGGATTTCCGGGTTGACCCGGCGGCTGTCAAAGAGCGGATCAATGAGAATACCGTTGCCATCGTGGGCAGTGCCGGCAATTATCCTTACGGCCTCATCGACCCGCTGGACAAGCTTTCCGACATCGCGCAGAAGCACGGCCTCGGCTTGCATGTAGACGGCTGCCTGGGTGGGTTTATCCTGCCCTGGATTGAAAAGCTGGGCTATGACATACCCGTCTTTGATTTTCGCCTGCCGGGCGTAACCTCCATGTCCGCTGATACGCACAAATACGGCTATGCGCTGAAGGGGACCTCGGTCGTTCTGTATCGCAACAACAGCCTGAGACGCTATCAGTACTTTAACGTTCCGGATTGGCCGGGCGGGATGTACGGCTCGCCCACGGCGGCCGGAAGCCGGTCGGGAGGATTGACCGCCGCCACCTGGGCCGCCATGATGTATCTCGGAGAGGAAGGGTACACCCGGGCGGCCGCGGCCATCATGAAGGTGGCCGACCGGATAAAAAAAGGGGTCGAAGAGACGCCGGAATTAACGCTTATCGGCAATCCCACCTTTGTCATCAGCTTCCGTTCGGATGATGTGGATGTATTCCATGTCAATGATTTTATGAAAGATAGAGGCTGGAGATTCAATGTCCTGCAATTGCCGCCGGCATTGCACTTTTGCGTGACCATGCCCCAGACCCAGGTAGCCGATGTTGCCGAACGGTTTGTCGACGATCTGCGGGCCGGTGTTGCCTATGCCAAGTCAAAGGCCGGGACCACCGCCCAAACGACTGCTTTATACGGCCTGGCGGGTTCGCTGGAAGGCAACCAACAGGTCACCGAGCTCGTGTTCGGTCTTTTTGATCATCTGTATGCGGTCTGAGGGTTAGTATCGTTGTCGGCCGGCGGATTTTGGCTAATATGGCCAGAACTTTTTGTGTAACAATCAAGTTACCCCAAGAAATGCCTAAATTGCACTAAAGTGCCTAAAGTGCCTAAAATTATGGCGACGCTTCGCTCCATCTTTTGTAAAAGTCGTTGACGCTGGCAGTATGGGCGACCAGAAATCAGAACAATGAAATGACAACGTACCGTGAGTTTCTATTTTCATAAAATAGATAGAATACATTTACCTGTCGAGAGCCTCTTGGCCGAACGGCTTTAGGCATTTTAGGCATTTCTTTTCTCAGGCACTTTAGTGCATTTTAAGCATTCTGTTTTTAGGCATTTCTTTTGGTCAGGCCTTGTGGTTGCGATAATATTTCAAAATCGCTTCGCACAAGCCGGGAATGGTATAGGATTCTGCGTTGATATGCACCTTAAAGCCCAATTCTGAGGCCGTATCGGTGGTAATCGGGCCGATGCTGGCGATCGTAGCCCCATCGATAAGCTGATTAAATTTGTCCGGCGGCAGAAGGCTTTTAAAATTTTTGACGGTGGAGGAACTGGTAAACGTGATCAGATCGATGGTATTTTCTTTCAGTTGATTGACAAGCAGATCGGCGTTGTTCTGAACCTTTTCGGTGAGGTAGGCGGTTACCTCATCCACCTCGGCTCCCATTTTGCGCAATTCAACCGGCAAAACCGGCCGGGCTTCCCCGGCCCTGGGCAGCAGGATCTTTTTGCCTTTTAATTTTTCCTGGCGGAAAGCCTTCACCACGGATTCGGCCCGGTAGTTTTTGGGAATGATGTCGCTTTTCAACCCGAACTGAAACAATCTTTCAGCGGTGGCCGGTCCGATGGCGGCCGTGTGAAGGTGATTTAAGGCCCGGACGTCCCGGTCGGTTTCAAACAGGCGCTCAAAGAAAAATTTAACGCCGTTGACGCTGGTAAAGACAATCCAGTCATAGTCGCTAAGATTTTCGATTCCCCGGTCCCTGGGCCTGACGTCATCTGCGGGCACGATTTTAATGGTGGGATATTCCAGGCATTCAGCCCCCAAATCAGACAGCTGCCGGACCAGGTCACTGGCCTGTTCGCGGGCGCGGGTCACAACAATCCTTTTGCCCAGCAAGGGCCTGGTTTCAAACCATTTCAAGGTTTTTCTTAAATCAACCACTTCACCCACCACGATAATCGCCGGGGCCCTGAGCCCGGCTTTTTTAACCCGTTCGGTGATGTTGTCCAAATTTCCGGTTACCGTTTTCTGGCTGGGGGTGGTTCCCCAGCGAATCAGCGCCACCGGAGTTTCCGGCGACTTACCGTTGGCAATTAATTTTTGGGTGATTTCGGGTAAATTTTTTACCCCCATAAAAAATACCAGGGTTCCGATCCCTCCGGCTAAAGATTCCCAGTCGATACTGGAATCTTCTTTGTGGGGATCTTCATGGCCGGTGATAAATGCCAGGGTGGCGGTTAGCTTGCGGTGGGTCAGAGGAATGCCGGCATAGGCGGCGGCTGCCACGGCCGATGTCACACCGGGCACGACTTCGAAGGGGATGCCCTTGGCCACTAAAACTTCAGCTTCTTCTCCGCCACGCCCGAAGATGAACGGATCCCCGCCTTTTAAGCGGCAGATCGTCAAGCCGGCTTTGGCTTTTTCAACCATGAGCGCGTTAATTTTATCCTGGGACAGGGTGTGATCGCCGCCTTTTTTTCCGACATATATCATTTCTGCGTTGGGGGGGGCGTGTTTTAAAAGGGTAGGGGCGGCGAGATAGTCATAGATGATGACATCTGCCGTTTGAATACATTCTTTGCCTTTTACGGTGATTAGACCCGGATCTCCGGGTCCGGCACCGACCAGATACACTTTAGCTATCATCGTTGACGGATTCCATTTTTTGTAGTTGTTCCAGTATTTTATCAGCCCCCCGGGCAATGAGTTGTTCAGCAAGTTTGATGCCGATTGCTTCCGTCTTATCTACCGGACCTGATAAATTGGCTTTGATTATCCGGCTGCCATCGAGATCTGCTACCAAACCGGTCAGGCCAAAGGTATTTCCATGAATTTCCCCGTGACCGGCGATGGGCACCTGACAGCTGCCCCCCAAGCGATTCAAAAAGGCGCGTTCTCCCATTACGACGGCCCGGGTGGATGGGTGATCCAGAGTCGCTAACAGGGGTTCGATCCTGCGATCATCCTGCCGCCTTTCAATACACAGGGCGCCCTGGCCTACGGCCGGGAGCATGATATCAGCCGGCAGGTACTCCGTGATCCGTTGTTCGAGATCAAGCCGCTTTATGCCGGCCGCGGCCAATACAATGGCATCAAGATTTTCAGACTGCAATTTTTTTAAGCGGGTATCCAGATTTCCCCGCAGCGGCATAATTACAATGTCCGGGCGGGCGTGGCGAAGTTGAGCTGCCCGACGCAGACTGCTGGTGCCGATCACAGCGTCTGATTTCAGAGCACAAAAAACCAGCCCGTCTTTTGAGACCAGGACATCGGCGGGATCTTCCCGTTGCGGTACCGCGCCAATACAGAGACCCTGGGGGATTTCCGCCGGCATATCTTTCATACTGTGCACGGCCAGGTCAATACGACCTTCCAGCAGGGCCTGTTCGATTTCTTTAACAAAAAGCCCCTTGCCGCCAACTTTAGCAAGGGGCACGTCCAGTATTTTGTCACCTTTGGTCTTGATCGTAACCAGCTCGATCTTTTGGCCGGGAAATTTTTGGTTTAGGGCCGATTGAACCCAGTTGGCCTGCCACAGTGCCAGTTTACTTGCCCGGGTTCCGATTTTAATCGATGGTTTCATCAGGGGCTGCACCCGGCGCAACTGCTTGCAGAACAACCGCTGCAGGATGATCCTGCTGATGAGGACACGGTTTCTCCCCCGCCGCCTTTGCTGACAAAACCGCAGGCAGACATGAGTTTGGTCACCTTTTTGTTGTTGCAGGTGGTGCATTGCGGTGTATCTGATCCGATGATCAGACATTCAAAATTTTTACCGCATTTTTCACAGTGATACTCATAAATCGGCATGAACTTTACTCCTGAACTATTTAAAACACGAAAGTATTTATAGAATCCTGAGCGCTTACGGTTTAAAATAATAATCATCAGCACCCAATAATCAAGCCGGTGCCTAAGGCGCTAAACCTAACACCTGGGGCAAACGAAGTTTCAGAAAACAGAGATCGTATGCATACGCCCTGCGCTTTTTTTTATTTTCCGCATTCCCGCCGGGGCGTAGGCATAGGCCCCTATGGGCCGGAGGCCGCATTCCAACTTCCGAATTCCTGACACCCTATGCCTCGCATCTTCCTCCTGCAACCATATACGTTGTGCCGTTTGCCATGATTTACAGGTCTAATCGAGCTGCTCAATCACCCCCGCCGCGATCAGGGGCAACAGGATTTCATGATGTCCCACGAGGCTGATTCCCTGACCGCCTGTGGCCGTCGGCCTGGCAACAACGTTGGTCAGCGGTCGATAATGTTTGATGAAATCCAGGTCGACCGTTGTAAATTCTTTCAGCTTATACTCTAGATTTCGTACCAGGGTGATGGCTTTTAAGAATATTTCAGGCAAAATTACGGCAGATCCCACATTTAAGTAAACCCCTTTTTCGAGGGTTGCCACGATGGATGAAAATTGTCGAAAATCGCGGTGAGTCGCTGCCCCTGCTTTCTGAGGATCAAAACCGGGATGCATATGGATGATATCGGTTCCAATGGCAACATGAACCGTAACCGGTATATCCAGCCGGATTCCGGCCGCCAGAATACTTTTGTCCATCAGGGGCAGTTGCCTGTCGATGATGGTTCGACCCACGGCTTCGCCCAGACCTGTTTTATTGCCCTTCACGGTTTTAATGGCTTCGCCTAAAAAAGTACAGGTTTCGCGGGCCATGCCGAAGGAACCGTCTCCAAGGGCGGCGGCGACATCCTCGGATGTCTGGCCGATCATGGCGAGTTCCACATCGTGTATGATTCCGGCCCCGTTCATGGCGACACTGGTAATGATTCCGCGCTCCATCAGGTCGATGATGAGGGGATTGAGCCCCACTTTGATCACATGGGCACCCATGCCGAATATGATCGTACGGTTATCAATATATGCTCTGGCGATAGCGGATATGACATCTCTGAGTTGTTTGCCCGCCAGAATGTTCGGTAAGCCATCCAGAAAGGCCCTGTAAGATGAGCCTTTGTGCCAGGTTTTGCCAAAGTCGCCGGCTTGCACCTTGCTTTTTCGATCAGAAAGGCTGTAGGTTTTTACCTTGCTTAAATCGATGGGTTGAAATTTTTTAGCCATGGTATTCCTAATTATTAAATTGTTCCGGATACAGCTTTCTTTCCAGGAGTTCACAAAGGATATGCCCCAATGTGATGTGGGTCTCCTGAACCCTGGCGGTGGTGTCGGAATCCACCGAAAATACCAGGTCGGCACATTCTGCAAGTTCACCGCCGCGGCCGGTCATGCCGATAGTAAAGATACCCATTTTTCGGGCGGTTTTAACCGCTTGGATGACATTGGTTGAGTTGCCGCTGGTACTAAGGCCCCATGCGATGTCCCCCTTTTTTCCCCAGGGCTTTGATTTGCTTGGAGAAAATATCATCAAAATGATAATCATTGCCAACGCTGGTGAGAATGGATGTATCCGTTGTCAGGGCAATGGCAGCCAGGGGCGGGCGTTCAATTAGAAAGCGGTTGACAAATTCAGCTGCCAGGTGCTGGGCATCTGCAGCGCTGCCGCCGTTTCCGAAAATGAGTACTTTGTTGCCCCCTGCCATACAGTCAGTGAGCAGATCCGCCGCTTTGATGATAGTGTCCAGGTTGGTTTCCACACAGCTTCGCTTGGCCGTGATTCCGGCCTCCAATATGTCGAGGATGATATCTTTCATTTTTCAACCTTTATGCGGTCCCTAATCGCCTGGATGTCCGTGGCGGCGTCATAGCCGAGGGATGTTGCTTTTTCAAATTCTTTCAAGGCCTCGTCAAGGCGGTTGTGATTGGAAAAATGACGGCCCAGCCGGTGGTGGAAAAGACCGTTTTCAGGAGAGATCACCACACTTTCGCTTAAAAACATCTGGCTAATTTCCGGATTTTCCCCCTGATCATCAAATAGACCGCCCAGGGCCGACAACGCAGCGGCATCGTGGGGGTTGTGCTTAATGGCCTTTTTATAGGCTGGGATGGCGGCTTCCGGCATGTGGCCGGCAGCGTAGCAGTCTCCCAGATATCGGTATACCTGACCTGATTCCGGTTCCAGTTCGGCGGCGCGTTCGAGATATGGCCTGCATTTTTCAAAATCGCCTGTTTCCAGGTAGAGTGTCCCGGTTTGAAAAGCCACCTCGTAATTATTGCCGTTGATTCTATCAGCGTCCAGAAAATATTCCAGCGCCCGATCCCGCTGCTCGATTAAAAGATGGACCAATCCCAGGTTGTACAGAGCCATGTATTCCCCCGGGTCTATGGCAATCGCCTTTTGGAATTCTGCGATCGCCGAATCATTATGGCTCTGCAGACCGTAACACACGCCGAGGCTGTTGTGTACGTTTACATTGCTGGGATCGAGTTCAAGGGCAAGTTTAAATTCATAGATGGCTGCCTGTATTTTTCTTTTTTCGTAAAATTTGTCACCGCTGATGTTTAAGCTGACAGCGTCAAAGGCAACTAAACTGTTGGCCCCAAAAAAAGTAGCATGGTCAAGGGCCTTGCGGGCATTGTTTATAATTTCGGGTTTTTTAAAAGCAATAGTGGGAAATGAGGCTACCCCGATGGTAACCGTTTTAGAGGTTTTTTCCACCAGTCGCTTTTGAAAATCGTGGGCCGGCTCAAGACTATCCGATCCGTTTCTGCCGGGGAAAAAACTGGCGAAAAACCCGGCTTCCAGGGTGCCCCACAAACCGTTTTCCCGGCGGCACAACCGGTCTAAAATGCCGGCAACATCAACATGCCCGTCATCACCTTCCGGCAGTTCAGCTGGGTCGTTATCTTCTTGCACCTGATCCAGCCGGATGACCATGGCGCTGAATTGAGCAATGGCGTCCAGCTGCTGATTGGCACGGTTGATAAAATCGCTGCCGCTGCGCATATCCGGAAAAGCAGATCGCACAGCGTCTTGGGCATCGATTATCTCTTTGCTCTTTATTTCCTTTAAGCGTCCGGTGTCCGTTTTGGATAGCAAAAAGTGACTTTCAGATCCCTGGCTCTGAAAAAGCTTTTTATTTCTGGTGGTCATAGCTTGTCTTTTTTCAATAGGTTTTCAAATGCCGTTCGTATGATCGGCAAGTCGTCATTCTGCAGGGTCCTGGGATCCATGATAAAGGCATCATCTTCGATGCGTCCGATAATGGGCGGATCATTTGCCCGCATGTTTCTTTCCAGTGTGTTGGCCGACATTGCTTTAATTCGTATTCTCAGGCAATTGCTCGGCAGCTCCATCATGGGCAAGGCGCCACCACCGGCTCTGGAAGATAGCCTAATCAGGCTTATTTCCAGCCGGGCTGCGCCAATATTTGTCAGTTCATCCATCAGATTTGAGGCCCTGATGTCAATGTCGCCGATATTCATGGTTAACATCCGCAGGGTGGGAATCATATCAACCGCTTTTTCTTCATCTCGATAAAGGCGCAATGTGCTTTCCAGGGCGGCTAATGTCAGTTTGTCGATACGCAGGGCCCGGGCCAGCGGGTTTTTCTTAATTTGGTCAACAATCGGGTTGTTACCAACGATAATGCCCCCTTGAGGGCCTCCCAGAAGCTTGTCACCGCTAAAAGTCACTATATCAGCGCCCGAGGCAACCGATTCCTGGACAGTGGGCTCTTTAACCAGACCGTACTTTGAAAAATCAATAAAGGTGCCGCTTCCGAGATCTTCCATGACGGGCAGCCCGTGCTTGGCACCCAGTTCAGCCATTTCTTTTAGAGAGACTTCGGCCGTAAAACCGATGACACTGTAGTTGCTGCGGTGTACCTTGAGTAGAAGAGCGGTGTTCTCCTCTATGGCATTTTCATAATCTCTTAAATGGGTGCGATTGGTGGTTCCGACTTCTCTTAAAATCCCTCCGCTTTTTGCCATCACATCAGGCACCCTGAACGAACCTCCAATTTCCACCAGTTCACCCCTGGAAACAATGACTTCTTTGCCTTTGGCAATGGTCTCCAGGCAAAGCAGGACGGCCCCGGCATTATTATTGACCACCATGGCGGCCTGAGCGCCACTGATTTCACACAGCAAATCTTCGACACTGGTGTATCTGGAACCCCGTTTGCCGGCTTCAAGGTTATATTCCAGGTTGGAATAACCTCCGGCAATTACGGAAATATTTTCGATCACCGCTTGAGGGAGCAGTGAACGACCAAAATTTGTGTGCACCACCACACCGGTGGCATTCACCAGGGGTTTCAAGTTGGGTGTGGTGGCCTTTATAACCGCCGCCGTGACCGCTTCAGTGATGTGAGCATCCGACAGGCTTTCCTCTGTGATATCCCGCTCGGTTCTGAGAATGCCGGTTCGCAGGGTTTCCAGGATTTTTCTGATGGAGCTAAGCAGCACCGTTTTTGGAATATCCTGGAAAAACGGCCGGGTCCCACAGAGTTCCCAGAACATGATCGACGCCGGGAAGCATTCGCAGCATGTTTTGTTGGCTTTTGGATATTTTCTTTTGGCTCATAATGACATAATTTAGGCGTTTAGCGCCTTTTATTTGCTTATCGGCACACTCGCTGCACCAACCGGCTTGTCCGGGTTAGGGAAAAGGGACCTTCAACTATGCGTTGCAAAATTGCCATTTCGGGCGATGATTCAAATACCCCGACAGGAATCAGGTCCACAATATCCGCAAATTTATCAATGGACAACCCGATGGTTTCCATCCTCGAGGCAAGGGCTTCAGTGTTCAACCGTTCCAGCTCGAGACCGCTGTGGAACCTGGACATGAGTAGATCAGCCAGGTAAACAACATGCGCCAGTTCAAGATGCCGGGCGGCCTGTTCAGGCTCGTGATGATGCTGGATGATGTCGATGAGTGATTCCGGAAAAGACCATTTGCGGGCAAGTTTACTTCCGACCTGGGCGTGATCGATGCCCAGAATCTCTTTTTCCGCTTCCGAAAAATTATTTTCTTCTTCAAACAGCTTACGATAAAAAAGCGGATAGGCTGAGGCGATGGATTGATCGAGCACCACCTTGCCAATGTCATGCAGAAGCCCGGCCGTATAAGCTAAACCCGGTTCTACGCTGCCGGTCAAATCGGCCAGTTTTTCGGCAATGACGGCCGTGCCGACGGCGTGATGATACAGCCCGCCTTTACACAAAGAATAACCCAAACCCGAATGGCTGAAGAACTCATTGACCGAGACGGAGATAACCAATTTTACAAGCAGTCGCAACCCTAAAAACACCAGAGCCTGGTCCAGTGATTCCACCTTGTTTCTGCCGGCAAATGCCACAGAATTGCACAGCTTAAGTGTTCGGGCACTGATCACCTGATCTTTTCGGATTTCTTCAGCCAGGGTCCTTGATCTCATATTCTTCATTATCAATCAATCTTAAAATCTTGAGGGCCACCTGGGGAATCGGCTGGATGGTCTCCATGGCCTGCTCAATTTCTGCGGCTGAAGATAAATGAATTTCACCGGCAGTTGAATCCATGCCTATCGGCGCCGGTTCGATGCGGCATTGTCCCGTTTTGCATATTCAGATTCACGCTGCAGGTGAAAAACCCGCCGGTTTCCGATTTCTCAACCTTGATGTTTTCTGCCTTGAGATATTGCAGCACCGTTTCCACGGTCCGGCCACCGATATCCAGGTGCAAATCCATGTCTTCCAACGGTCCCACCAGGGCGCCGCCGGCAATAAACGCTTTCAGGCGACTTTTAGACGCGCCCTCATTACAGATGGCCTCGAGAAACAGTGGAAATCCTGTGGAGGCATACTTTTCAGGTTGGATACTGCCGGCCGGGGAAACCGGTTCCGGCAGCAATAAATGAATCAATCCACCGACTTGCGCTTCTTCATCAAACAGAGCGACGCCAACGCAGGTTCCGAGAAAGGACTGAAGGATCAGCGGCTGGGTGCGGCTGACATAATAACTGCCTGCCGCCACATGGTAGTGCTGTTGGATTTGCATAGATCGCCTACGTTATCCTGACATTGAAAACTTGGTCCTCCAGGCCGGGTCAGTCCCGCCACCGGGATTGCCGTAATCGCATGCTATGGGGTACTGGAATAATGGAATGATTCCACCATTCCATTGGTTATTCGACGGCCAACACTACGCCTCTGTGGTGAAATCAAAGCCTGGTTTTTTGGGGCCAGAATTCTTTACTAACCTGTAAATACTACAAATATATATTTATACATTTTATACTTTATAATTTCAATAGAATTCTTGGCTGACTATTTGGCATTATTGGAAAAAATGCTTTATACCTTCTGAAATTTAAGATAGAGTATTCGGTTAAGGGTTCAGGGTTCTGGGTTCTGGGGTTCAAAGGTTCAGCCCAGCCGCCGGCCAAAAAAACGGCCGGTCAAATCCAAAAAGAAACTATGAAAAAGCGAATACCCGCCTGCCATGCATAGTGCGTTGAGTTGGTTTAATCATTGATTTATAAATCAAATGGTTAAATTTGCCTCATACCGGTTTCAAGGCATTGCGGGCAGGTCGAATGTTGAAGTAAGGAATTCTATCGATTTTTATTTAAAAGACAGAGCGCAGCGATTCCATCCTTCGAAATTCTGCGGTTCATTATTCTGCGGTTCTTCGGTTCGCTTTTCCCTGGTTCTGCGGTTCGCTGTCCAACCCAGCCGTTGGCTGCTTAAGCGGTCGGTTTGATCGAAGGGGAAACTTCATGAAAAATATAATGGTTACCGGTGGTTGTGGTTTTATCGGAAGTGTTTTTATTCGCACCATGCTGTTAGATTCCGATTTTAAGGGCCGCATCATCAATGTAGACAAATTAACCTATGCCGGTAATCCGGAAAACCTGGCCGATATCGCCAAGACGATCCCCGGGCGCTATGTTTTCATCAAAGCGGACATTTGTGATGCTGAGCCTATCAGCCATGCTTTTGACGCTTATCAAATTGACGCCGTCTGCAATTTTGCCGCGGAATCCCATGTGGATCGGTCCATCGTGGCGCCGGGTGCTTTCATCAAAACCAACATCGAGGGGAACATTCAATCTGTTGGAAATCGCCCGTCGGAATCTGGATCGGCTGGTGCTTTTTCATCATGTGAGCACCGATGAGGTTTACGGCTCTCTGGGCGAAAGCGGATTATTTACTGAGCAAACCCCTTACAGACCCAACAGCCCCTATTCGGCTTCCAAGGCCGCCTCCGATCATCTTGTGCGCGCTTACAGCAAAACCTATGGCATGCCGGTTACCATATCCAATTGCTCTAATAATTACGGCCCGTACCAATTCCCGGAAAAATTGATACCGCTGATGATATTAAACGCCCTGGAAGATAAGGCCCTTCCGGTTTATGGGGACGGCAGCAATGTAAGAGACTGGCTGTATGTGAAAGATCACTGCCGGGCCGTCTGGGGAATAATGAAAAACGGCACCCGGGGAGAGACCTATAACATCGGCGGCCGTTGCGAGATGGCCAACATCGACACGGTAAACATGGTTTGCGATTTGCTGGATAAAATTAAGCCCCGCGACGATCAAACATCCCGCAGGGAATTAATTGAATTTGTTAAAGACAGACCCGGCCATGATTTAAGATACGCGATAGATAGCAGTAAACTGGAAAATGAGCTGGGACGGGCTCCCCTGGAATCCTTTGAAAGCGGGTTGAAAAAAACCATTCAGTGGTACCTGGATAGCTCGCAATGGGTTGAGCGGGTGAAAAGCGGCGAATATTCGAAGTGGGTGGAGCAGCACTATCAATAGAAAGGTTACGAGTTGCGGGTTGCGAGGTTCGCGTTTCGGGTTTCGGGTTTCGGGTTACGCGTTGCGGAAATGGTTGATTGAGTTGATAGGTTGAATAGTTGATTAATTGACCCATTAGATTGATGGATGATCGGCGATGGAGAAAATGAAGAATCAACTTAATATACTTACTAAACTCAATCAACCAATAAACTCAATCAACCAATTAACCCAATCAACTTAATCAACTATTTTCTGCAGGAAACCAAAATGCGCGATCCTAAAGACTACATTATATTTCCTCTGGACGTTGCGACCTTTGATGAGGCCAAACGATATGTTGAGCTTCTGGCCGATCGTGTGGGATTGTTCAAAGTGGGACTCGAACTTTTTATCCGCTCCGGCCCGGAGATTGTTCGGTTTATCAAATCAGCCGGTTCGGCCGGAGTGTTTTTGGATCTGAAACTGCATGATATTCCGGCCACCGTATCACGTGCCATGGACGGGGTCGCCGATCTGGGCGTATATTTTGCAACCGTTCACTGCGGTGAAACCCCAAAAATGCTGGAAGCCGCGGTGGCCGGGAGCAGGGGAGAAGTTCACATTCTCGGCGTAACGGTGCTTACCAGCGTGTCGGCGGAAGATATCGAAACTGCCGGATACCGCTCTGAGTTTTATCCGGATTTAACCGGATTGGTTTTAAAGCGGGCTCGAATGGCCCAAAAAGCGGGGTGTGCCGGCGTGGTCTGTTCCGGTCTTGAAGCCATGGTAATCAAAGAACAGATTGGAACTGATTTTATCACTGTCACCCCGGGTATTCGTCCGTCATGGGCGGCAGGCCGGAAAGATGATCAGCAGCGGATCACAACACCGGCCCAGGCGGTTGAAAATGGATCCGATTATATAGTCATCGGCAGGCCCATAAGAGATGCTTCAGATCCCCGGGAAGCCGCCGGGCGGGTTGCCGACGAGATCCAGGCAGCGCTTTGCAGTGCCATGTCCCATTAATATAATAAAAAATAGTTATAGATATCAAAGTACAGTTGCGTCCCTGATTGAGAAAATTCCAAGCACCAAATAGCAAATAACAAACAATATTCAAATTCCAATTTCCAAAAAATCCCCCTTACCCCCTTTAGAAAAGGGGGGAAACAAGTTTGGAATTTGAGTCATTGTATTTTGAGATTTATTTGGGATTTGAGATTTGTTATTTGGGATTTAATTGGCTGTTATTTGCAATAGGAAGATCAATAAAACCAATTCTCTCCGAGCCGGAGGTCAGAACCCATTATTCCGCTATTCCATTGTTCCATTATTCCAATTGTGAGCGAAGCGATTCCATCATTAGACATTCGTCAATCGTCATTCGTCATTCATTTTACATGAGTCGGCTCGCGGTACATGCGCGGCAAGAGCCCGAACGGAATCTGGCGGCATCTGAAAGCGACAGGACGCCAACGATTTGTGCGGGATCGGACCCATGTACGAAGATGCGTTGAACATCCCTGAGCAGCATTTGCTGGATGGCATCGGATAACTCCGCTTCCCCGTGACAGGATTTTACCGGTGTGCTCATTACGATATCGGCTTCGACGTCCACCGCAACACCGTGTTTGTAGGCCACGATCAGATCCGATTTGGATACCACCCCCACCGCTTTGTTCTGTGTATCTGTAATTAAAACCGCACCGCAGCGGTGTTCCGTGAGTCCCTCGATTATTTGCGCCAGGTCTTTGTTTTGATGGTAAGCGGTTACAGAGGTCGTCATGACGTCTTTTACTTGCAGTCGCCGGTAGGTATCATCTTCTTTTCGGCGTCTGGTCTTCAAAAGCCCTTTGTCACAGGCGCGGCAGTAGCGATACAAAAGCCCGACAATATCCGGATATGCTAAAACCCCGATGACCTCACTGGCGTCCGCGCCCAAAACATAGAGCCGGTGAACCCTGTTGTGCTGCATCACATCCAGAGATGACTCCAGTTCATCGTCGGGATAGCAATAGAGCGGCGGGCCAACCATGATGTCTTCCACAGGCGTATGGGTTGGAAATCCCGCGTAAAAGGCACTCATGATGTCGGTTTTAGAGACGATTCCAACGGGGCGCTGTTTTCCGTCGATAAGCAGAACCGAGTTGATTTTGTATTTGATCATGCGGTTGATGCAATAATCGATGGGTGCGCTCTGGGGTAGCTTGATCACCTGCCGGCGCATGGCCTCTTTGACTTTAATGCCGCTTAACACATGTCGTTTTTTAACACGGGGCATGGAATGACCTCGGAATTCGGCCGCTTTTATAAAATGAATTTTTCCAATAAATGGTGAAATACATCAGATACGTAGACGATGCCGACGATTTCGGGACCGTCGACGACCGGCAACCGCCGGATATGTTTTTTAATCATAATATCGGCGATTACCATTAGATGGGAGTCCGTTGTGATGGTCACCACTTCAGTGGTCATGATGTCACCGACCAGAATTGATTTAACCTTATCCAGCTGTTCGTCGTACAATTGCGACGGATCGATGTCTTCCATCTCCCCCCAGATGTGAACATGCTTGGGTTGAATGAACAGCAGAATATCATACATGGACAGCATTCCCACCAGATGATCGTCTTCGTCCGTAACCATCAGGCCGAAAACCTTTTTCTGCTCATCCTCGATCGCAATTTGAAATTGTTTGACGGCCTCAGCGATGGTATCGCCGGGGGCAAGCGTATGAAATCTGGTCTGCATAATGTCGCGGGCAATCATATATAAAAATACTCCTGAATTCCTGATGCGGGATTAGGGGAATCTGCTTTTTTAGAGCTGTGAATCTAACGCCAGAGAGTTATTTATCGCTTACCTGAAGCGATACGTCGTGCATCACATCAACCAGATATAACGGCAAGGACAACAATTTGTAGTTAACCGTTTGAACTTGTTGTTTTTGCCTGGCCCGGTAGCTTAAATCCTGAACGCTTGGCGGATTTAAGTCAAAGCGGCAGGTTAATGTGGCTTTTTTATCTATACCTCTTTTATTCTCTTGGGCCAGATAAGTTAAAATAAACCCCTATTTTATCATTTATCAAGATAAAATAGGGGTGTATTGGTTGCCAGCCGACTTTTCTACAACAGTGTCTCAGCGCATAAAAACATGACCCCCCAATTTTTCTTCGGGCCATTCAGCCGTCTTCGAGAAAAGAAGCGGAACGAACAATCGGCTTCTTTGTTGATGCAAAAAACGAAGATGCCAAAGATTATTACGAACAATTCGGTTTCATTTCTCTACCAGAGGATCTGTTAGAACTTTTCCTCCCAATTGCAACCCTACAGCAAGCCTATGAACCGATTGTGCAAAAGTAATTTTCCTTAGGTATAAAAAAACCGATAGATGGTGAGACCCAGGATAACGGTCCCCAGAATCAAGGCCAATATCAGTTGATCGGGGCTAAATTTCATCATCGCTGCAGGTTGCGAGTTGCGGGTTTTTCGATTGGGGATTTGGGATTGTGGATTTCGGATTTGTCAGGTTTTTGCCGCGTGACCTGCAAACCTTTCCTTACTTCAACCTTCCGCATTCCGACTTCAGCCAACTCTATCCTCTGTCGTCCGTCTTCTGTCTTCTGTCCTCTGTCGTCTGTATTAAATCCCAAATCCGCAATCCCAAGTCCGCAATCCGAAATGGTTTTATTCCTTATCCAGTCCAAAGGCGGAGTGCAGCACCCGTACCGCCAGTTCGGTATACTTTTCTTCGATTACGCAGGAAATCCTGATTTCAGAGGTGCTGATCATCATAATGTTTATATTTTCGCGGGCCAGGGTTGAAAACATTGTGGATGCTATGCCTGAGTGATCCTTCATACCAACACCAATGACAGAAATTTTAGAAATCTTCTCGTCTCCAAACACCTCTTCAGCACCGGTGTCGGCAGCCACCTTCTTTTGCAGTTCAATGGCCCTCTGAAAGTCATTTTTAAGGACCGTAAACGTCAAATCGGTTTCTCCTCCAGCCCTTGTATTTTGAATGATCATGTCCACAACGATTCCGGCATCCGCTATGGGCGAAAAAATTTTTGCTGCGATCCCGGGTTGATCCGGAACTTTTTTCAAGGTAATTCGTGCCTGGTTATGATCGTGGGTAACACTGGAAACGGCCAGACGTTCCATACCGGAATTTTCATCGACAACCATAGTTCCCTCCTCTTCACTGAATGATGATCGGACATGCACAGGTATTTTGTACTTCTTGGCGAATCCCACCGAGCGAGTTTGCAGAACTTTGGCGCCCAGACTGGCCATGTTCAGCATCTCGTCATAGGATATTGTCTCAAGCTTGCGGGCTTTGTCGCAAATATTGGGATCGGCGGTATAAATTCCATCCACATCCGTATAGATTTCGCAGACATCCGCTTTTATTGCAGCTGCGATGGCAACAGCGGATGTATCGGATCCACCCCGTCCAAGGGTGGTAATATTGCCGTCGGGATCGCAGCCTTGAAATCCGGCTATAACGACGATGTGGCGTCTATCCAAAAGCTCCCGGATACGATCGGCCTTAATATCCAGAATTCGAGCGTTGCCGAAACAGTGATCCGTCATCAATTCAACCTGATGTCCCATCAGAGACTGAGCGGGATAGTTCATTGCTTTTAAGTTCATGGCCAGAAGGGCGCAGGTAGTTTGTTCTCCGGTGGCCAGAAGCACGTCGAGTTCCCTGCCGTCCGGTGATTCTGCTACTGCTTGTGCCATTCCGATTAAACTGTCCGTGACCCCGGCCATGGCAGACAGGATAACCACAACATCGTTGCCCTGATCATAGGTTTTGCCCACCCGTTTGGCGACATTCATGATACGTTCCGGATCCGCTACGGAAGTACCTCCGAATTTTTGTACGATTAAACTCATTTTTGCTCCATAAAACGCAAATAATTCTTCTGCTTCCTTCTTTTCTCATTCAAAATTCGATGTTGGACGTTCGATGTTCGATGTTCATCCTTTCAGTGTTCGATGTTCATCCTTTTTTTGTGCTTTCGGGTTATGCGCGGGTTGGGTATAAGCTACCCCGCCAATGCATCTTCAAGGGCTATTATCAAATTCACTTCGTTATGTCCAGATGCAACCAGACTTAGTTTGCGGCAATCAGTATCGATGATCTCCATAGTAATCGCAAGATGCTCCGCCGGCAGGCCGTCAGACAGCTTGTCTGCCCACTCAATTGCTATGGCTGCCTGATCGTACATCAGATCGTTCAGACCGATGTCTTCAAAGTCGTGGATATTTTCCAGGCGATACAGATCCACATGAACCAGAGGGTAACGCCCGGGATATTCATTGATCAGGGTGAATGTCGGACTGGTGATATAGTATTCGGCCGGAACCTCGAGACCGCTTGCCAAACCTTGCACCAAGGCGGTCTTGCCGCTGCCGAGGTCTCCGGTGAGGGCAATGACCAGCGGGTGTTTTATCAGGGTACCGATTTTTTGACCCAGATTCCGAGTTTCATATACCGAATGAGTCATTATATCAATTTTTTTGCTGACCATAGAAGCGGAAATGCGTGGTTACAGGTAACGTTAAAATAAATTCTAAACCAGTTTGTTTGAGATTTGGCTTTTGGTGCTTGGTATTTTATCGATGACCCAAAAGGATAACGAACTACATGCCACAAACAGCTTTCTTAATTTCACCC